>MPMF02093449.1_pt1 | contig 22401 bp, 20 predicted proteins | sample 1617271 | NCBI WGS metagenome assembly MPMF02 (sample SAMN05944812, study PRJNA350692) | marine metagenome | biome: marine; feature: ODZ; material: water; isolation source: 120 m water sample prefiltered with 30 um filter, filtered on to 0.2 um... | place: Pacific Ocean | collected 2012-04-09... | reverse complement strand
TAATGGTCATCCTGGCTTTCGGGGGAGTACTTCATACTGAGCCTGAAATGAATGATGCAAGGACATAGCAATGGCTAATAAAATTCCAATCTATTTGGCAGAGTTTGATCTATTGGTTCAATGCAGGGAAGGGGGGGGTTCTTGTCATGCAATATGCCGTTCTAGCTGCTCTCTCTTAGCGTAGGCTAGTTTTATATCGTTGACATTTTCCGGCTAATGTGATTAGAAGCGTATATAAGGTGTGTCATTATGATCGTCAACAATTATAATTCAGGAGAAGCGTTATCTTCAAAACCCATCTATATCGTCATTATAGAGGCAAGACAGGATTAACCATTGACGCACCTACAAGACAATCATCGGAAGACGACGTGCATACTGAAAAGCTCAGCATAGGAGGAGCTTTTCAACAAATTAAGTTGGTTGAGAATCAATGATATTTGTAGCCACAAAAAGCTAATTCTAGCTATATTAGATTGAATCTAGAGCCAACGATGTTTTCAGCTCCCTTTGCCGCGGCAGTGGAACTTACACCAATAACCATTGGTGGAGTTATTTTGCTTGGTGTGTTGGTATTGGCGGCCGATATTCATTTGCTCATACGACAACAGCAACGAAGCCGCGTAATGGAAGTGGCAGCTAGTAATGAACCTCAAAATAAATGAGTACCCCAGATATTCGTTACTAACCCTTGGGCCTGTCGATCTATTACTCATAGGTGGCATCAAGGGTATATAAGCAATTTATTAAAGTAGCTATTATGAGTAAAATTATAAAAATGACTGAAAATCCTAATATTTTTCCGTCAGACATCCTTCATGGATGATTTACATTCTAAGATTCTATTGCCATAGGCATTTGTTTTTTTATCGATAGTCCCACCATGAAGGATAGGCACCTCAGCGTCATTCATTTAACCTTATAGCTTAAGAATTTAAATATCATCATGCTAAACGACCCAAGCAGACAATGTACTAACAATACGTATCTAGACGAAACGGATGTGATTCGCCTCATTAGTGAATCAAACATAAGTTGATATTTACTCGAATAAGCTGTGGACTTAATAAAAAAGCCCTGCTTTCGCAGGGCTTACTATTTTCAGGAAGAGTTGTATTAATCTAGGGTGGGTTTATGTTGCGTTATCAGTGGATGTTGATGGCATGGTCTTACTTTCACCTGGGTTCAAGCTAACTTCATTGCTTTCCAGTTGATCAAACAATTTCTCAACACGCTTGAAGTCAAAGCCCATAGCTCTTAGGCCGTGCCAGAGATGTCCTTGAAGATAGAAGAATCCAAGGTAGAAGTGGAAATTAGACAGCCATGACCGAGCGGAATGTACATCTGTACCTCCAAATAGAGGATCTGTATCAGAAAAATATGGTGCAAAGCTCAATTCAATATTGAGAGGAGCACCATAAAGCTCTGTTGGGTAAATTGTAGTGTTCATAGAGGCCCAGAAGGCTGCTACAAAGGCAATGTAAGCAGCACCTGCCAATGATGTTGATAGAACAAACTCTGCTGATAGAAGCCCTTTACCCTTAAATTCTGTGTATTCACCAAATGGCTTACTAAAGATATGCCATATAGCTCCAGCGCTCAGGAAGAAAGCCAAGAAGGCGTGCCCGCCCATAACATCTTCTAAGCTACTGACGGTAAGCCAGTCAATTTGGTGGTTCCAGACCATTTGCAAGTCAAGATTGTATTCGACCTTGCGTACGGCTCCGAGTGCTGGGTCATAGATTCCATGGTATTTGGCCCATTCAACAAATTGAACACAGCCAAGACCAAGGAATAACAGGTGATGTCCAAGGATGAAGGTGAGTCTGTCAGGATCCCCCCAGCTGAAATCAAATTTATTTGGCCTTGAGTCTTTCGGATACTCACCGAGATCCTCCTTATATCTAAAGGAGTGAAGCATCGCCCCACCGGCATAAACGGCTGAAAAAATCAGGTGTAAGACCGCGACAACAAGCATTCCGTAGGAATCAGTAATCACGCCGTTCTCTATTCCACCAATTCCAAGTCCCGCAAGATGCGGAAGGCTTACAAGGCCTTGATCACCGATTGGCAATGCGGAATCGTAACGGGCTAGCTCAAATAGGGTGTTAGCACCAGCTCCGAAGCAAATCAATCCTGTATGACCGATATGAGAGGCAATGAATCTGCCTGAGCGGTTGGTCACTCCACTGTTACCCGCGTACCACGCGTAGGTAACGTTGGGTTTCCCGTAGGTTTGCACGAGAATGAACTTGTTAAGGGCTATAAAAATATATTTGCAGCACGGCAGTTCGCCATTATGTGTACACAGAACTCTACATATTGAAGGCACTTAAGTGTGATTTAGACATCCAAATGTGCCGTAGTATATGAATGTATTCTTGCGATCATTGGTTACATTGTTGGTCGGTCAGATGATACTCTCCATTTAAATCATTGATCACCTCACCAAGCCGTTAGAGGCACAATGCGAGGTTACATTTCATACTCTTATTCAAACGGTGATCATGGTGCAGCTCATACTGAAAGCTGTATTTCCCTTGGCATTACTAGCCTTAGGCCTCTACTGACTACACATGAGGAAGCTATTGTTGTGGCATTATTGTATCTATGAATTTGGCACAAGGGATTGGCTTGCCTAGGATTAAGTCTCATTTCGAATTGAGCAAAGCCATCCTGTGATTGGGATTACTTGGGCTAGTGATATATGGACTTTGTCTGGATTCATCAATGGATTTTGGAACCCTCTCTGCAGTGGTGTGTGGAATCATTGGCTCGGCCTGCATTGCTATTTTTGTCATCGGCGGCAAAGCCGATAATGATGGTCAAGGAACCAACATGACGTGAACTCTGAGTTAACACAGTTTCAAAGGAAGGGCAGAGTTTTCATTCTGCCCTTTTTTAGTATGAATTTTCTTTCGCAATTGAGAGAGGCAACCTTGTACCAATTGATTATATATACCGTCTGATAGAGATTGCTATGATTTTTCTGGTTAACATATATGGACTTAAAATAACCAAGCGAATTGCAATCTAGAATCCTCTATTCGAAGCATAGATAAAATATTTCAATCTGAATACAAGTTCTGCCGTTGAAGGATGAGGCCAGACAAGGCCAGGTCTTACTCTAGATAAATAGATACCATTGCTAAATCTTTAGCAATGCAATACAACCACAAAGGTATTAGTTTTGCGGGAAACTACAAAGAAGAGTTGGCGGTAGATATTTTTTGCTGTTATTATAAAATGCAACTAAAGCTTGCAATTAATTCTCGGATTGTCTTATTCCAGTGAGACCACCTTTGACAGTTGTCAAGGCTGTTCCATCAAGGAACTGTTGATCTAAAAGAAGTAGAGCCGCTGTGTTGTCACCAGCCAGGCGAAGGCGTTTACGAACAAAGCGTGCTTCCGCTTCCTCTTGTAACTGTTCTGCAATGAACCAATCGAGCATGGCGGTCGCACTACGCTCACCAGCTTGTTCGGCAATGGAATAAATGCGATTGATTGATGCTGTTACATCTTTTTCCAGGTCATAGACCTGATCAAAGAGATCCTGGGTGGATCCCCAGTTGCGTTGTGGTGCTTCAACAGCGGGGAGCTCCACCTGTTCATCGCAATCGACAAGATAGGCAATAAGTCGATCTGCATGACCACGTTCCTCTTGGCTCTTAATTTGCATGTAGGAAGAAAATCCAGCCAAATCCTTCTCACGAAGCCATATTGACATTGCTAGGTAGGTATGACTTGCCTGAAACTCACAGGCCAAATGACAGTTGATCGCCTTGGTTAGATCACTCATGGTCAGCTTTGCCAATAAAGGCCATCATTGACAAAATGTACTTCTTCAGACAAGTGTGCCTATTCATGCTAGTGGAAAAGTGCTGAAGTTCACCGGCAGAGTTGTGTGGTTAATTTATAGTATACATTCTATTTGTCCTAAGAGTTAGCCAACTTCTTTTAACTATAAATATTCTCTTGTGATAGATAGTACTTTTTCAGGCTTTGAATCAATAAATTAGTTTTTAAGACGCGTTCTAACATTGCCAATTAAACGTTGCCAATCAACTTGAGAAAAGGGACCTAGATCAACAATCTATATTTGTACTTCATATGATTTGTACATAAAGCAAATCGCAATTAAGCTTCAAGTCGCACACTTTCCAGAGCAGCACAAGAGTCTGTAAATTAGACGTAGTTACTATAAACACTTATCAAGCGCTCTTCATAGTTGATTGCATAGATCATGCTATTGGGTTATCCTTACTTCCTCGATAATGGCACTTAAATCAGCGACTAGTCAGTAAGAAATCGCGATTAGAATATTTCACTTTACTATTTTATTTATGATAATTCTTATCTAGATAGTGGTCTAGGAAAGAAAGGGGTTTGGCCATGGTTTCTGAGAAACCCAGGATTCCTTTGTCATGGTGGCTATATAAGAGTGTGTCATCACCATCCAGTAGATAAGTGCCGCCCCGTTGTGTAATGAATTCGTCACGAGGTAAGTAAGTGTGCAAGTTACTTAGCACTTCAATCATGTTTCGCAGTCGAATAGTGGCGAGCTCAAATGGTCTTTGAAAGCCCTCCCCGCCGGCTCGCGAGAAAAATGATCCTGTTACGGATGGGAATGGGGAGATGTTGATAGTTTCGTTGTTGGCGATTCGCTGCGGTGCACTACGATCACCTGTGTAGCCACGAAGTACTTCAAACAGGGTGCCAGGAGATCCAATTCCTGCGCACATTAAAAACAATGCAGGCCAAGGACCTCCAGGTGTTTTTACTCCGGCATAGAGACCCAAAGCTCTATGGAGAGTCGGTTCATCATCAACCAACATACTTTGTTTAGGAAACCCCGTGAAGGTACAGAATCGTTCGGCACTGTCAGGATTTCCTATGCCGATAGCAAGGGTGGCGATCCCAGCAGCCTTTAGCTTTGGCATATCAGCTACTAGCGCTTGAGCGTATTCGAGGCTGTCGAAGTCACCTAACTGGGGGAGCAAGACGACAAGACGATATTTGCCTTTTTCCATGCCTGGAAACTGCCTGAGTCTTTGAAGCAGTGGAAGGGGTGCTTTTACTGTGCACACGTCGGTAGGATTCTCAGAATATTATGTTCCTCAATAAGCATACTACTTCTTGTTCATTCAAAAATTATCTTTCTAATAACATTAAATAGGATGGTTTGCTTTCTTTTTTGAGATATCGTTAGTGCCTTAATCATGCATCCATAGATTCTATAGAGATCGTAAATTCGGAACTTATGGCAGAGAAGTGCTGGATTGTCAAATAGCCACAAAAGAAATTATGATATAGTTTAAAAGCAAATTCACCTCTTAATCTATTAGATAGTGAAAGCAAAGGTGGTCGTATAACCCACTTTCTATCTGCCAAGAGTCATTGCTGTTAAAGGGTTCTTATGTCTCAATATGATATGTGTCAATCGCAAGACAAGTGGAGCTCATGGAGCTTAGCTATAAATGCGAGCATAAAGGCAATGACATGACAACCGACACCACATACTCCTTGCGTTGCACACTCACCTTTGGCGACATCTATGCACAAGTCTTGGCCTGGATGGCCGTGATCTTCGTAAGCCTTGCAGCAGGCCTGGGTCTTATGGGATCGAGCAGGCCTCTGTTCGCTCTGGTTGGCGTTGGCTTAATCTTGGTGTTAAGCCTGCCCTTCCTCCTGTTCGCCTTCGTAACAACCCTGCTCAACCACATCTCTCTGGAGCCAAAAGAAGCTTCCTAGATTTAACGATATTTGGGAATGTGATATTGCCAACCTGATCAACCTAGAGACTTATAAAGATGAGCCTATTAATTTAGCGCCTGATCCAGAAACTATTCTAGGTATCACGCTATGAGCCCATTATCGAATGGACCGATCAAGAGCTCTACTTAGGTCTCACTGGAAACACCAAAGCCTATCAAATGGTCCAAAGGAAATCCGCTACTGACTTCATCAAAGCTGATCCCCCCATAATCAAATCAGGCGCAATTAGGATGCATACCATTGGAAAGCCGATTACAGAGAAACTTCTATAATGACTAACTACTAATCAGTGTTTGAACTGATTACTCGTAAGACTCCTGCTGATTTTATTGCCAGCGGCAAAGAAGCGCGACTGGGTCAGTCTCACAATCTCTAATCAAAAAGGATCATAAAACTATGACCAAGCCAAGTGACAGAGATGAAGCCATACAGAGACTCTGTTCGGAGAAGACTTGAATGGGAAATCAAAAAGATAAATCAATATACATCAAACAAGGCAGATCTGTTAGGTAAATCAACCTAGGAGCGGAGATAAAGATGGTGTAATCTAAAACATGTCAGATCAAAAAATCAATCAAAAGAGGCAGCTATCAACTGAACTCCTGACTTCAAGAATGTGCATACAGGGTCCTATTATAGTGGAAACTGATTTGGCTATTTCATACATTTAAACCACAATGGTATGCATTCAATATGAATCCCAACTCACATCAGAGGTTTCTTGGCTGGCCAACAAGAAGATTCTCCCAACCAAATTGTAGTTAGATAGCAGTTTGCAGAATTTTCTCGACCTGATCAAAGATCCTTCAACTTTGTGTAATAATATAAGTCAATCTGCTCTATATATATAAGGCTAAAAAACGGCTAAATAAGAAATTGTTTCTCCCCATTAATATGGTAGGGATAGGTATTCTGAATAGGTATGACCAAACCGCTATTTGATCTGGCCTATTTGAAAGTGATCCTTGTTTTAGACCTGCCCCCTCCTATTGACCTTGCTGGCAGCGCTACATAACCACATGCATCTAAAGCCCAAAGAAGCTACCTATGATTAGCAATCTTCCCTGAATTTAATGTTGCCATCCTGGTTAACCCCAAAAGCTTCAAAAGAGGCTCCAATTCCCTCAAAAACTGAGCAGCACGCCGTTCTAGGTACAGCGCTGCAGAACCCGCTAACCACAGATCAGGAAGATGCTCTTTTTGCTTGTGGCTGCTTTTGGGGAGCCGAAAAGGGTTTCTGGAAATTGCCTGGGATCACCACCACGGCAGTGGGTTACGCAGGTGGCCATCAAGAGCAACCGACCTATCAGGAAGTCTGCTCAGGACGTAGCGGACACACCGAAATCGTACGGGTGGTGTGGAGCAAGTCCGCCATTGACTTCAGCGACCTCCTCAAATTGTTCTGGGAATGCCATGACCCAACGCAAGGGAACCGCCAGGGCAATGATCAAGGGAGTCAATATCGATCGGCGATTTACACCACCACAATTCAGCAGATGGAGCTAGCGCAGGCCAGTCGAGACAGCTTTCAGCAACTCTTAAGCAAGAGTGGTTTTGGAGCAATAACCACTGAAATCAAAGCCGATCAACACTTCTATTACGCAGAGTCATACCACCAACAATACTTAGCAAAACCAGGTAGTAGACCTTACTGCTCCGCCATGCCAACGCAGGTTGATCTAGGCAATTTCCCTGGTGCAAACTACAAACTACCTGCCAGCATCTGGGAAACTTACGATTGGTCAGTCAATCATTGTGTTCTCAGATCAGATAAAGAGCCAATCAAGCTCTAATAAGCAAGAACCTGTAACGAAACTGAAAGCCTCTACTCAAGAGTCATAAGAATAATCCAGCCTGAAGTATCAATGCCATACAACATCTCGCGTGGAATAAGCGGAAGCGTACAAATTACTATTCCCACTTCAACGGACGAATTCCTTTCACCTCAGGGAACTAGTCCATCAGACTGAGTCAATGAAGACACCCTGGCCAGATCGATTGGTAATGCTTGCCTTAGCTGCCACTCTGCTGATTGTCTTCTGCATGATCTTCTCCTTGAGGCCTGCCGGGCAGCAGGGGAAAGAACCAGCTCTACAGTGGCGAGAGGCCCCAGAGGCAACCTCAGGAGCCTTACAGATCTAACCACCCCTGCCCATCTGAGCCCTTGTAGAAGTGGCAAAGTGGTCAGAATTCAGCATCAGGTTGCTGATCTTGCCCTCACCATCAGACCCACAGCGGCCAAGAAGGTTGCTTCCGCTCCCTAAGGGCTTGGTTGAGCTTTATGGGCTAATCGCAGTACTGATGGTGGTCATTCCCGAGTGGCTTGCTGAGGTCAGCTTGAACATGAGCAACAGCGCCAGCGAAGCTCAGCTTCCAATGAGGGCGCGCGCCTGGAGAACATTGCCGGAGCTGCAATTGGCAGCAATGAACCTTTCTGAATTGAGACAACTGGCGCATCAGCTCAAGCTCTGGGGCTACGCGAGCGAAAGCCGTGATCAGCTGTCAAGGCGTCTACTAAGGCGATTGAGCAGAAGATTGCCTTCAAAACGGATTAGATCGGCAAGTAGGTAACGCAATACCCTGTGATAACTTGCCTACGCCGGGGCGTGGCGCAGCTTGGTAGCGCACTACTTTGGGGTAGTAGGGGTCGTGGGTTCAAATCCCGCCGCTCCGATTCCGTGCATGACTGAGATCTCAGTCGAAAGGCCACTTCTCATTAGAGAGGTGGCTTTTTTGATTCATCAATATTGAGATAGATCTTGTCAATAAATTATTTAAGAGTCAATGAGGAATCTAAGCAAAAAAGCCATAGAGTCAGCGGCCAATAAAAAGCATTAAAAGCCATACTTTTTCTGCTGCCTAGAAAGTTACTGGCCTTTTAGTTATTAAGCTGCAATAGCTAGCTACCACGGCAAGACAAAAAATCCACGATTCGGCCTATAGCTAGTCCTGCCATGACAAACTCAAAGGATTCATCTAAGCTTTTTAATAAATAATAACCTAGGAAGAAGCTAATAAAAGGCTTGATTATGCATCAACTCAGGACGAAGAAAAGACAAGAAGATATTTCTCAAGGCATCTTTGTCTATAAACTAAAAAAAGAGTATTTCTAATCTTAGATTTGATCGAGAGCGTCATCCCCAAAGTCTCAGTTCAAATTTATCTTAAAAACGTTTTATCAACTGGTGTTGAACACTAAAAACAAACCAAAAGAATTGCCAACAAAGGTTTTTCTGGCAAAACATCAAGGATTCATGACCGTTCAGAACAATTGGGCTCCAAATCTGTTGATTGGAACCTGGTTGCAACTGAATAGCGATGCAACCAACGATTAACCCGTCCCCGCTGGCTAGGTGGAACCTCCTCAAGCAACTGGGACAACTCCAAGGCTCCCAAACGTCTGAGTTCCCTAACATCCACATGCCAAAGGGCCTCCGCCTCACGGATCAAACGCGCCCAAGTTCGTACCTGCTGCCACTGACGCAATCTCGATCGCAGTGGGTCACTTAGAAGTGAGCGACTGAAGGTCCACTGCCTCGAGGGTTGATGGTGGCTAGGTAAAGCATCCATGTGACCACCTTGACGATTTCAAAGCCAATCCATGCAAAATCACCAGTGCGCTTCGGAGTTCTGAAGCAAATCAGCTCTTTTCATTCCTACAAGCCAGCCTCGCATCTGCTTCCCTGGCTTAAGAGGGCGGGTCAAGATCACCACCAGCGCCCAAATCCACAGGCGATACAATGCGAAAAGCGGTTTTGACAACAGGGTAGAAGTTTTCACACCACCCTTTAATACAAGGGCAAGAAGTTCGCAATTGTCACATCGCGCAAGCTAGAAGTGTTGATAGCGGTGCTCAGAGAAGCCCAACAGAAGTTCGCCGCTAAGGCCTATGGGCTGAGCAGCTTGTAATCAAAGAATTCGTCAAGTAGTTGATAGGTCAGCTGTAGCTGATGATCAAGCAGATCAAAAAAACCGGTCTAAGCAGAGCTTTTCTTATTCGGTTCACACTAAGTAGCGATGAAAATTTGATAATTACACTGTAAGTTGTTGTGTTTAGTTTACTGCAGAGCAAAAGGAAATATAGTGTGATTGCGTAATGCAAGCGATATGTTGAGTACTTTTTTCAACAGGGCGACCGAACTCTACTTAGGGCAGTCAGTCAATACATTAAGAGGGAAGGCGAGCTTGCAGCGTTAGATATTCCGAATAATTAGTCAAAGGCAAGCTAATGATATGCAAGGAATTTAATACTGAACAGGAAGCAGAAAAATCATCTGCCGCAACTAAGTACAGCTGCTAAACAGGAACCTTGGTAGTGCCAGTGAGCCGCGAACAAGAGTATAAATCAAATCATTGACAACCACTGGAGTATGACATTTTAGATGCATGAGTCACGCCTAAAAGGATATCTGCTTATCACATGGAGCCAAAAGTTTCATTTACTTATGACATTTTTGAGGTAGTTTGCGATGGCAAAATTAATCACGATTGCATGGTTCCTTTGGTCTTTGTTTAATCCTGAAAAAGCTAGATCGGAAGAAAGATCCGCAAAGACCATTTCCAGTGCTACCTTGACCCCTGGACGCTGCTGAAAATCGCGAAATTCATCAATAGCAGTACTTATCAATTTATCGACATCGGTAGACAAGCCCATTGATTGACGTTGGCGGAGATAATTCTGTATCTGCTCATAAATTTTTACTGAAATTGGAACATTTCCCCAGGAAGCACGCTGACTATCCTTGCTAATTTTCAACTCTTTATCCATAGACATTTTAGGCTCCTTCAGCGACTCTATGTTCAAATATAGTAGCAATGCTTCCTATATCCGAAAGATGATTTGCTGATTCCATAATAGCAGCCTATTTGTCAGTCCAAGCTGAATTTTAAAGTCCTTGCGAAGATTGAACCTACAAGCAAGCAAACACAATGGCGTTGTTCGATTCTGCTAACATGCGCAGTAAAGATTGTGAGACTGCAATTCATAGACGATTTCACACTTCTGATCAGAATTCCCCACGTTCTTTATCTTTATTGATCTAGCCTAATATCCAGACCTGATGGAAGGTCTCTACTATTAGGTTGAATACGTATATTCAGTAGGGCCTATGTGTTTGGGTTTTTATTGATTAACGAAGAAGGATTGAAAGGCTTGGATTGAGATTGGCTAGGGCCTTGATTTGCCAGGTTAAGTATAGAAGCATTAAGCTCTATCTCGGAAATCCCAATATTATCTCCACATACCTCGAAAATATTCTTAGCGATGAACGAAGCCATATCTTCTTTTGGAACTGCCATGACTTCTTTTAAAGCACCTGAGCGCATTAAGCTACTTATCATTTGACGCCCAGCAACTAAGGCCGCTTTATCTGCAGTGCTTCCGTCTGAAATCGCGACACAGTACTTATCTGAGAAAGTCTCGCCTATCTCAGATACCGCAGGGGATAACTCGAAGTCGTTTGCGAATGCTGGAGGTGAGGTGAGAATAGAAGAGAACAGAAGTACTGTTGCAAGAAAGATGGACAAGAAATACTTAGACAAATTACGCATCGGGTACATGACCTATTTTAGATCTTGACTAAATCAAAGATAAGTGATTGTGGGCCAACAAACCGCCTAGCAGAAGAAGCTGAAGCGATTGTTGATTTAATGCTGAGGGCAGAGCAAATCTATCTCTTTGATTTTGAATGCGATTGCAATAGACTTAAGTAGTGCTACTAATTCCACTATTTGACAATCAGATTCTGCTTATCAAAAAATGGCATGATGACCTGTCAAAACGTGATGAGCCTGGACTCTTTTGTAGTTTATTTGTTCACAACCCATGCAAAGGCAGAGGCTGTTGTTGCGTTGCTAGTCCAACCGCCAGAGCACACATAGACTTCAAGGCTGTTGCCTATATCATCAGCGACAACACCATCGATGCTGAACCAAGAAATTCAGCAGCGAATTAGCAACATTGCGGTAGTCAATCATGTTGGAGCTAAGCAAGTTGAATTAAAAGCGCTGCAGCAGCCACTAGAGATGCATTGATCAATTTTTTCGTCGCATCGACAATTGATCATGGGTAGAAAGACCTAATGATTATTGCTTTATCTAACCGCTGATCAACCTTTAAAACCACCATGCTTATGCCAGATTAAGCTGAGTGTACTATCGGAAATCTACAATGTTGGCTGAATTCAAGACTCTTTTCGAGCTTAGCCAAGAAGGATACTTTAAAAAGCTGCTGGAATCAGTCAGGGAGTCATTAGATGTCCCAGTCACTACTTTTAGTAACAGCACAGTTAGCAGTCAAATCGTGATTGGAATTATCGCAATTGTAATCCTGGGTGTAATAATTTTACCCTTTGGAGCAACCGAAGCTTCTATCAAGGCTTGTCAAATCAACACAGACAAAAAACTTGTCAAGGTTGGGGGCTCTGTAATCGTAGTGATGACCTCCCTTAGTGCCATACTCTACCTAGAAGTTTTGAAGCTATATGGAGTGTTTGGCAGTAGCTAAAGATTGAGTTCTGCATCTAACTAACGACCAGCAGGAACATCTTTAAATTTGTCATTAACCTCATAAGGCATATCTTCTTGTCAATAAAAAAGCTGATTTCTATGCATTAAAGAATACTAAATATGTTGATTGGCATCAAGTAAAGGCGCTGACTTACTTTGATTGCTGTGCAAGTCTAGGTCATCTTCTCCTGCAAGAAATGGAGCTGTATTGACTGCAGGAGCAGCAATCATTTTCTATCCGCAGGGTTCCGATCTCTTCAATCTACCAAAAGTATTTATTAATGAAGATTGAAAAGGAATAAGGGCACTGGAGACATTTGGCTTAGATTCTCCTGTATTTGTTAATACATTGCGCCTCACTTTGCAGTTCCTTGAGTTAAACTTACCAGTCTCTTTCAACCCCATTGCATCTGAAGCCATGCCTACTTACATACCTAGAATGTGAATTCGCGGTCAATTTTTTAGCTAGACAGCTACCGAGACAGTGTCCCTAAGCTGCCAAAGCATCAGGCCACGCGTCACAACCAGAAGAAGGGATAGGAATGCTATTCCAACGCATAAAGGACAATGTGGAAATCCCACTCAGTACTTAGTCAACTGATCAATTATTAGCCAGAGCTTAAAAAAATGTCCTCTAATAATGACACATTGATACTTAAAGGTCCGGTTCGCTGATCTCCCAATAAGGTAGCAACGCCAAAAAAGTTACCCCCTAGCGTGCCTCCAAACTAGCGATGAGCTTGATCAAAATCTCCCAGAGAGCAGTCTTTCACTATTGAGAGCCGTCAAATCCATTGCATTAAAAAGGGCACCCGCGTCGGGCGCCCTCAAGTCCAGGACTCAGTTTCAGGGTATCTGCGTCCTCGGACTCCTAGTTGATCTCTAGCCAGGAGTGGAGCATGGCGTCATGAGTAAAAACACTTGTTCTGGCTATGGGCTACATCTTTGAGATGCATCTTGCATCGCTGGTTCATACAGGGGGTTCTCTGAAGCAATAGCAACCCTTTTTGCCAGACTGAAGAGCATCGATGCTATGCAGCTAAATCAAGTCATAGCAATAGTTTTTTTTTACTCAAAGACCTCAGTGTGCAAGATCACAGCAATGAATGAGTGAGATCATCACCTCCATCATTGATCGAGGAGATGGTGTGTTCATCGGGGACACGCAGAACCCACAACCCACACCATCCAATAAACTTCAAATCCGCCCTTGCTGGTACCGCACTAGCACTGATTAGTACAACATCAGCACTGGCCATCAGCACTCCAGCCCAAGCAGCTGATGGATGCGATCGCGGTTGGCCCTATTCCCACAGTTACCGGGGCTGTGTCGTGAAGCGCCACGTGCGACCTGTTTTTGTTCCTGTATCACGCCCTTATGCCCCCATTTACCGTCATTCGATCTATAGACCCGTCTATCGGCCTTATCACTAGCGTCGTGGGCCGGGAATTGGTGGTGTCATTTCGATCGGATTCGAAGCATCAAACATATTCAAATCAAGTTATTAACACGCCTAGTGCGAGTTTTTTATTTGACAACATTTAGCCCTGCCTGCAGATGGGTCGGACCTTTGAAAGATCGCTGATTGCCATCGCGGCTCGGCAAACGGGGCCTCGAGGAGGAGGTCTGTTGTTGATCACAGATTCATCAGCGCATGGTTGCAAGGCCGCCTGGAAGGCCACCTTTGCCACGTCGTTTCCTCTTGTCCTATTCCCATGCTGCCCGCGCAATGTTTAATTGCCGCCGTTACAGATCTGGACTCGCTTCCAATTGCTCTCGAGTTGGCCATCAGGCTCTGCCTATAATTCATCCCCGCAGCGATGAAAGAATCGTGACTGCTGCGCAATCGGTTCAATCTGAATCGCGAAATAGATCGTTGAAAAGGTTGCTAGTCCTGTTGCAAAGATCGCCAGGGTGGGATAAAGGTGAACACGAATCATCTCAGGTGGTGTGAGCTTCTGTCGTTCGAGATCGGTCATTAGTGGTTCGCAGGATCGCTAGCGGATTCTCTATCTTGTCGCTCGACACACCATCGTCTTCAAAACTTCCCTCTCAGTAGTGATTCAGCTCTAGAGGGGACTGCTCTGAGGAGGGAGTCTGGATAGCAGATATGAATACAAGTAGGACAGGGAACTAAGCGGAGAGATGCGATAATCAGCCAATCAAAATCAAACAAGTCCCTCTCCAGAGGGCAAGGTTGGGGAATACACCTGGAGAAAACCAACACTTCGCGTGCGCTCAATGAGCACGAATCAATCCATTCAATATTGATTGAACCCGAAATTCTCCTTGCCGAAAGGAAAATGAATCCTCATTTTGGAGAGAAAGTCTCCATGGATAGGATGAACCCAAATGATTCATAATAGTTGACCATAGGCTTATTTTCATAACAAGTCATCAGAAGTTTCATCTTAAATGATTTGTAGTTGGTCAAAATGTCAGATCTGCTAAGTCTAATAAAGGCAACCAAACTAGACATATGTTGCCTGGATTGAAATAGCTTTAAAGCATTGCTATAACGTCAATGTTAATCTCTGAACTGATTGGACCATTGCAAAAGGATGCTGTCTCACATTCAGAGCCGATGACGTACATGATTCGCCGTCTTCACTGCAATGATTGTTGAACTATCATTAAGGAACCTAGGATGCCTCGCAGGCACAGAGTTGGCTATTGCCAAGCAAATCGCGAGAATGTATGAGTTAAAATACTGCCAGAAATTTGATTGTGGCTTGTAGACTCCAACTGAAGTGGCGCTAGAGACTCCTGAAGGAATGGCTAACGAGTCGTCCAATCATTCCGTATCTGTGCAAAGTGCAAATGATTACTTCAAGGAGGGTGAAAGAAAATTTCGTTCAAATGATTATCAAGGGGCAATTGATAGCTACACCAAAGCAATTGAAATCAATCCAAGCAATGCCATTGCATACAATAATCGAGGAAATGCTAAAGATGAATTAGGAGATTATCAAAGTGCACTTAATGATTACGATAAAGCAATTGACATCAACAGACTGGATACCAGATTTTACATCAACAGAGGCGTTACCAAGAGACACAAGAATAACATCGAAGGAGCAATCTCTGATTACAATAAAGCTATTGAACTAGATCCACAACATGCGACTGCCTATTACAATAGGGGGATTGCGAAAGTCAGTCGCTGCGACCACAAAGGTGCAATCTCTGATTACACTAAGGCACTTGCCGCAAATCCAAAACATGCACAATCATACTACAATAGGGCGATTAGCAAAGTCAATATTAATGACATAAAAGGGGCAATTGCTGATTACACAAAGGCAATTGAAGCCATGCCGCTTTTTGCCTCTGCCTATCACAATCGCGGCAACTTAATGGAGAGTCTGGGTCGAAGACAGGCAGCAATTACTGACTTTGAGAAGGCGCTAGAAATCAAACCACAACTTATCACTACGAGGAACGAGCGTGGCAATAATAAAAGCGTTGTTCAGAATAAGATTGTAAGAGATTTGAGCAATGAAGAAGACATCAGGAAGCAAGATGCATTTGATTATTATAGCCAAGGCAATGTTGAACAAAAGCGAGGTGAAAATCAATCAGCTATTACCTTTTACACAAAGGCGATAGAAATTGATACAAGCTATGCCGAGGCATATAACTACAGGGGGCTAGCTAATTACAACCTTTGTGACTATCAAGCTGCTCTTGATGATTACAACAAGGCAATAGAGATTAACTCGATATATGAAGATGCCTACATTGGTTGCGGTCTTACAAAGTCTGCATTAGGTGATTACCAAGGGGCCATTGGGGCATATGAAAAGGTACTAGTAATTAATCCTAAGAATGTTGCTGCCTATAGAAATCGTGGGATTGCTAAGGAATTGGATGGAAATCTAGAGGGTGCTTGTTCTGATTGGAGGCAGGCCTCCTCTCTAGGAGATGCAGATGCTTCAGACTGGGTGAAGGCACAATGTTGTTAATGATTCCCACATCTGCCATCTGTGCAGTCACAAAAAAAGGCTGAGAGAACGCATACATGCTTCTTTAAATTTAACGCTAAAACCACGCTAATGAAATGGCACTATGCCACTTATACTGCTAAAAGATTTTCTGTTGCTGCTGGATTCTCAGCAATAGTCGGAAGCTAGTCTACTCTGTAACATCAGGAAAGCTTTGGTTATTGGCATATGCGACGATAAGACAATTCACCCTAAACCAAGGCAGCACTTATGCCATAAGCTGCATAAGAAACAGTATCCCTGAGAACAAAAAACCACCAGAAACGAAATCTGTCAGCCAGGGTTATACGGCGGTATAAATACTTGTTTAGGCAACAAGAGCAGTCAACGATTACATTTGCAATCACATGTCTGAGACCCTCCTAAATGAACTAATCGATACAGTTCAACAATGTCTTGCTTGTATATCCCATCAGATTAAAGGTGAACCAAATATTGAAAAAGCTGATCTTAATTTCTGGCTTGATCCAAAGTCAGTAATTTTCATGACCTCCCCTGAAACGGAGGAGATCTATTGTGCGCAACTTGATGATTTGGAAACAAAGAGTGAATTTCTTGAAATCATCCTAGATCAGGCTATTATCTCTACCTTTCTAACAACTCAAGATTTAATTCTAGTACTTGCTGCACAGGACTCGCCAAATTTATATGATATCAGGATGGCCGCTATTGATAGATCTACAGGATGCGCACTTATTCGCACTGAGAATCTGTTTAATAAAAGCATGCTGGAGCGTAATATCGACAAGACTATTGAAGACTCCACAGAAACCTCAAATCAATTCTGGCTGCGTCGCTACTCCGAAAATAAATCATGGCAATTTAGAAAGGTTGCCTACAAAAGGATCTCATATCCTGGCAATCATTTTCACAAACGATTTATTAGTAATTCATACCGCAGACTTCAGTCTTTTCTTTTGGATATCGAGACCCATATCCTTTCTAAGTTTAATGAAGCCGAAATACAGGAGAAAGACAATCCTGAATCATAATTCACCAGAGGTTAGCGACTCTAGTTTCATTCAATAAGAGGCACATCATTTTTTATGATCCTGATTGCTTACTTTGTTTTTTCCGGCTCTCCAAATGAACAACAGGGGTATCCCGACAAGCATCAGACCTGCGTCTGCCAATAAGAAGTTGTTCCAAAAATCCATTGGCTCTGTCAATTTGCTACTAAATTTCAAATCAAGGCAATAAAGCTTGGGGTAAATTGCAATATTGATCAAAAGAAAAGCATTGATTGTCTGAGCACTTCCGATGAAGTTGTTCGAAGCAAGATTTTTTATCTAGATCAGTAAAATAAATGTGTTCCCAAAGTAACACTTCTGAGCTAATGGAACCTAAATGCCTAGTCTGGCCAATATTTTTGATGTAGACTTCACTGGAAATACTAACTAGAATTAGGATTACTCATATCGCCAAGAGTTTGAAAAAATCGTCAGAAATAGCTACAAGATATTTTATAACCCACCATTTTACAATCTGATAAAGATCATTTTCCGTCAGAATATTGCCTGAGCCCTTTTCAGTTTGAAGCTGAGTGAAAGCTTAAGTGAGCTTGATAGATCGTCTACGTCGGAAACATCGACATATTCAAGAAGAGAAAAAGAATCACTGCACTTTTATGTTCATGTTTTGAATGTCTTTCCAGCCAGGCATTGATTGTGTGGTTGAATAGCAAAGTTTACGGCGATGAAAAGTTTGAGCCATTATGTAATACAAGAATGTCTCATTTTATACTCTTCCATGAAGATTGAACTTATGACTAGATCAAGCAAGAGGTAATCTCGATCCGTTGCAAAGAAATTTGTATAATTGACTTTACGACATTGCTTTCCATCGTTATCGAAATAATTAGCGAATTGAGAAGGGCAGCGTAATTGAACTTGGAAATTACAGACACTGCTCATGCTGCTCTACAGCAGCTTAGACTTCAATGTTCTACTTTAAGGATCACCGCTGATAAGGGAGCCACCTGATGAGTTGGAAAGTTGCAGATATCCCTGATCAGAAAGGAAGGGTGGCATTAGTCACAGGTGCCAATAGTGGCCTTGGTCTTGAAACGGCCAAAGCATTGCTTAACAAGGGTGCCAAAGTCATCATGGCTTGTCGCTCACTGCCCAGAGGTGAAGCTATACGCCAAATTATTCTCGAGAAAAATGATTCCACAAAGCTTGATCTAATTGAGTTGGATCTCGCTGATTTAGCTAGCGTTAGACGTGCAGCTGAACAGGTAGAAAGCAAATATAGCCGAGTGGACCTGCTAATCAACAATGCTGGAGTGATGGCTACTCCACAGACCCTCAGTAAACAGGAGCTGGAGCTTCAGTTCGCCGTTAATCATCTTGGCCATATGGCATTGACCCTAAAGCTCCTACCGTTACTCGCAAAGCAACATGGAGCAAGGGTTGTTACCGTCACCTCTGGCGCACAGTACATGGGTCGAATCGCATGGGACGATCTTCAAGGGATCAAGCACTATGACCGCTGGGCTGCCTACTCCCAAAGCAAACTTGCGAATGTGATGTTCGCCTTAGAGCTAGACAAGCGAGTGCGCAAGGCAGCAAGTGGGATCGCATCATTGTTGGCACATCCAGGTCTTGCACGCACTAATTTGCAGCCTAAATCAGTTGCTGCTAATAAATCCTGGCCGGAAGGCTTTGCTTATCGGTTAATGGATCCCATCTTTCAGAGCGCTGCTATGGGATCCCTACCACAATTACATGCTGCAACCGCGCCAACTGCTCAAGGCGGCGAACAATACGGACCTAGATTTAACTTTAGGGGTTACCCGAAGCTTTGCCGCATTGCCCCATTGGCACTTAGGGAGGAAGACCGTCAAAGGCTTTGGAGCATTAGTGAAAAACTTTTAGAGATTTGAACTTGCCATTAACAAGTATTTTAACGCTTTCCTTGGTTTAATCTGTCACTTTTGACTCTCACAGCTATGATCTAAAGGCAGTGAATTCCGCCCATGCCTGAAGAGCTAATTGAAAATCCTTCAGACAATTCAGCCATTGAACCTGAGGCTGAAGAAAAAGTAGAAGCTGAAAAGACTATTCAAATCCCAGAGGGCTCTAGGGTGGTGACAATCATTATTGACAAAGGAGAGGTGACTGAAAAAATCTATCAATCACCTGATGGAGATAGGATAATCGTGAAGTACTAAAAATATTCTAATCGCACTCCCTAAAGTATCAATCCTTGAAACTCACTCAGGGAAATATTAGTGGCCATTTCAAAAGGAATAGATGCACCTACAAAACCATAGATATCCAATGAATTCTTAGGCTATAGCATCTCAAAAGCAATGACAATCAAGTTTACTGCCTGAAAGTGAAAGCAGCTAATATCTTGGCTTGATTATATTAACTGAGCGCCTATATTTTTTCATCAAGTCAAACACCTCTATTCAATTCATCTGGGTCTAATGGGATTTTCTTGTAAGCCAGTGCTGTTCGCCGGGCCAGCTTTAGGAAAGGATATATTAGCCTCGAGCGAAATGGTGAAGACATCAAAGTCTTAAGAACAGATAATAGCGGCGCGGATGGTTCCATTTTTTTACATAGCCACTGAATGGCGTCAGCCCCATGAAAAGCCTCATCACCTACGATTAATATGGCTCCATCACTGAGATCTAAGCCTCGAGATTTTAAATTATCTCGTAAAGGCTTTTCTGCTCGTCCATCACATATCTCCAAGCCCTGAATACCACTACGTAACTCACTCAATTCTGCAAAGTGGAGACAAAAAGGACAGCCGCCATCATAGATAAGTAACGGAATTGATGAGTAGTTTTCAAACAATGGTGTTTGCAGTTTCATGCATTCATCTGAAGTTCGTGATTGAGGAGGCAAAAGGTTATTACCCAGAATCTTATCAATCTGCTGAATTATTTTAGTCCGATTCTTTAGGCACTTCGAGAGTTCCAACTCGAAGCCTCAACTGTTCTAAAAGCATGACAGGGTCAAACAGGATCGGAAGCAGATGAGGGCTCTTGACTTCGCGGAAGAACAAGATCCCTGGTATTTCCGGTAAGAACATTCGCCAGGCCAGCCAATTAGCAAATGGGAAGCGACGTATCTCCTCGTCTACTCGCCATATCACGAGATCTTTGTCGGTTAATTCCAAACGCAGCAGATAAGCTTGCACCAGTAAAAATACTGCGAATCCACACACCACAATCGTCGCCCAAGGATGTAGAGGGAGCGGTAGCATTGCTAGGCCAATAACGTACACCAATACAGGTAAGCGGATGCTTGGTTTGAGAATTACGCTCTGGCTTTGATCAGGCTGGCTTTCAGGTGTCGATGACATTACTACTGAACTGAGGTTGTTATTAGGTTTTTGCCTCTACCTCTTTTTAGATGATTTTCTGGTAAAAGAGTTTTAGAAGGTTTTTTTCGTTATGATTTTAAGCTCCATCGTCAGCAGACTGAGAGCTTATGAAAGCTCAGCCACATCCTCATTTTCCAAGGATTAGCAACGGGGTGTCAGCAGTGTTCTTGAAGGGAGCGGAGCTTGCAACAACGAATCGAAAGTGTTTTTTGGGCTTAGCTTTTTAGTCGGGTTCGTTCTTCGCGACTTAGCCACAACAAGATCACCACCAGGATTGGCATTAAAAGGTCTGTAAACAAGATTGTTCCAACATTGGAGGGAGCATCATTGGACTGGGCAACCAGCGAATAAACATGCCCGAGCCCATCGGCGAAGAACCAGCTGGCATAGGCAACTATCGAGGCCACCAAATAGTCACGACTTCGCCGCCAGAAGCTACTCAACCCAAGGATGCCAATGGTGAGATTGGCGAATGCCACTTCATTCTGGAATGGGCTATTAGGCCAGCCGATCTGCTCGGCGATGAACTGGCCAAACGCTATATGCATTGCGAATCCATAAAGTCCCCCTAGACCCATTACCCAAAAGGCGATCCAGAGCAGGGTTGCTTCCGACCAGCGACTGACGTTCCAACTACGGCGAACCTGCAGGGCCCCGCATAACAAAGCAATCAATGCGGTCCAAAGATCGATATGGCCAAAGATCAAGCGGACCAAGTGATTCATCGGATTAATTATTTTCCTCAGGATATTTGAAAAGCATATTGAGAGGTTCTTGTAGAGGGATATAGCCCAAAGAAACAAACTTCTGCATTTCAAGATCGTTTTCCAAGACTGCAAACGTCTATGGATTGATTGATCTGATAGCAATCGGTTTGATGGAACTCTTTTCAGCCAAGCTCTTTGGCGAAATGGTGAAACACAATGTTGAAGCCTTGTTTTGCATAAAAGCGATGGGCTCCAAATCGCTCCACGCCTGCATCTAGATGGATCTGCCTGCAACCCGCATCCCTTGCGATCGCCTCCAAGTAACGCAGCATCTCAACTGCCAGACCCTGGCCCTGATAGGTGGGGTTGGTCACAAGATCTCCCAGATAGAAGTAGGTGCCAAGCGATAGGGAAGAAGCCAAGCGATATCCAGCCAGGACCGCCAATGAAGAGGGTTGCTTCTGATCAGTTGGCTTGAGGTCTTGAAAGAGACCCAAAAGCACGTAGCCATGGTCATTGCTTTGCAGCCCAAGACGGCTGATGAAATCAGCTTTGCCGAGTTTCGGATGAAGGTGATGGATCAGGCCATAGGCCTCGTTCAACTCCGAAGGGGTTTTGAGTTCATGGATCATCAACCGACTCAGTTGTTTGTTATTGCACCTCCCATCTTGCAAGGCTTCCTTGCTCAAACAACGTCGTTAATGTCAGACATAGACACAAGAAAAAAGCATGGCCCTGCATCGTTCCAATCCCCGCTCCAACGATCTGGAGGAGCATGCCATTGGGGAAACCGTTGATGCATTGGTCTCCCCCTTACCCTGCGCGACTTTCCCGCAAGAGTGCCGTCCAGCATTGACGACATTTAATTTGCTCAAGGATGAATTGTTGCTTGACGGCAACAGCAAACAAAATTTGGCCACCTTCTGTCAGACCTACGAAAGCCCCCAGGTGGCTGAGCTGATGGGCCTCGCGGTTGACAAGAACCTGATCGACAAGGACGAATATCCCCAAACCGCAGAGATTGAACGCCGTTGTGTTTCGATGATGGCTGATTTATGGCATGCCC
>MPMF02116323.1_pt1 | contig 22412 bp, 13 predicted proteins | sample 1617271 | NCBI WGS metagenome assembly MPMF02 (sample SAMN05944812, study PRJNA350692) | marine metagenome | biome: marine; feature: ODZ; material: water; isolation source: 120 m water sample prefiltered with 30 um filter, filtered on to 0.2 um... | place: Pacific Ocean | collected 2012-04-09... | reverse complement strand
GGCTTCAACAGCCGCATCCAGGCCATTAAGTCGGCCGCTCGCGGCTTCCGATCCTTCGAGAACTATCGAATTCGAATTCTCTTCTACTGCGGAAAGCTCCATCTGACGCCCACAATCACCCACTAAATTCGGCGAAGAACCGAGAAAGAGAGATCCTAATGGACAGCGTCACGTGGTGATTTGATGAACTCATCAAGTCGTTACCGCTTCTTCGTTTAACGGCAAGGCGTCGGTGTCGCAACTCGCGCAGTCGCCTTCGGCTTGCCGTTAAACGATGTAGTTGTTTCACTTTGCGAATCATAGCCTAATCGATGAAGAACCTGAATTGAGCTGGTTGTCACAGGGTCCTTCGTCCAACATCTGGAGACTTCCAATGAGCCGACTCGCTGTGCTGTCGCTGTTCGTTGCCTCAACGGCCTTCGCGAGTGAAAACCAACTTAAGCCAGTCCGGATTGCTGTCCCGGTGAACGGGCACATTCACCCAGCGATCTGTGTCAGTCACTCGGGGACGATCGTTGTCACGTACGGTCGAGTGAATCACGTGGACCTCCGGATCACTCGCTCGTCAGACGGAGGAATCACGTGGGCCGAACCTGTCCCGTTCGTCCATACCGTTAAGAAGACGTACTATCCGGGTTCGCTGACAACACTGAGCGATGGCCGGTTGCTGCACTGCTGGAACCGCTGGGATACACCGGTCACTCAGAAAGAACCGCGGTCGGTGCTGTACTCCCTGTCCGATGACGACGGAGTTTCGTGGAGCGACCCTCAGCCATTCCCGCGTGATCCCAAAATCAAAACGGTCATCAGACATCCCATTACCGAGCTGAAGTCCAAGAAGTGGCTCGTGTCGTTGTGGGACCGGACGTTTGTATTTGATCCGGCGACCTCCAAAGCCACCCCGTTTGGCGATGGTCGTGTGCATGGGCTGATCCCGATTGTGCAGACTCCGAAAGGCACCTTCGTCAGCGGCGCAGGCATCCGATCAACGGACAACGGCGAGACATGGCAAACCATCGAGGGCTTTCCGGATATCAAGTCGCAGGGATGGCGACACGAAATGGTGTGTTTGAAAAACGGCTGGTTGTTGGTGTCGGAGATACTCGGGCCGGGTTTTGGCGGCCAGCGCATCCGCTACCGCCTCTCCTACGACGACGGTCAGACATGGGATGGCATGTTAGAGTACTATGACCCCGGCCGTGCAATCAACGGCCGGGCTTGTCCTCGAACAGTGCAGCTCGACGATGAAACAATTGGAGTCGTATTTTACGACATTGACAAAGATCAGGAGGGAGGACCGGGATTGTTCTTCCTGCGAATCCCAATTGCGAATCTCGCCGCCCGTTAGCGGAAGAGAAACGACAGATTCGTGGATTACGCCGTCCGGCGACCGCGACTCAAGTCGAGTAGGCTGAAGGTCAAGGAGTCCCACGCCGTCGCTCCGGCAATGAGAACTTGAGAACGAAAGCTGCCCTTGTTGAACAACCACTACCCAAGCCGATGCGTCGCGCCCATCTTCATGCTGCTGCTCGTCGCCGTCGCTTCAAGCGGCATGGCAGCGGAACCGTCGTGGCGGGCTGGAGTGGCTCGGACGAAGATCACTCCCAAAGGCGCCTATTGGATGGGCGGCTATGCCAGTCGCAAGCGGCCGTCCGAGGGGACGCTTCAAGATCTGTATGCCAAAGCGATCGCCATCGAAGACGACGACGGCTCGCGAGTCGTGATCGTCACGACAGATCTGCTGGTGATCACTCGCGATCTGGGCGAGGCCGTCAAACGCCGCGTCGCTGAGCAGCACAAACTGCCGCACTCGCGGTTGCTGCTGAATTGCTCGCACACGCACTGCGGCCCCGAAATTCGGTTATACCGAGAGACTCTGCACAACATCCCGCCTGATCTCGCCAGAAAGATGCGCGAGTACGTGAAGCAGTTGGAAGACAAGCTGGTGCAACTCGTGGGCGCGGCGATCGACAATCAGGCGCCCGCGCGGCTGAGCTACAGTGAAGGCAAAGCCATGTTCGCCGTGAACCGCCGCAATAACCGCGCGGCCGACGTGCCCCGGCTGCGGAGCGAAGGCAAGCTGGTCGGCCCGGTGGATCATGGCGTCCCGGTGCTGAAGGTGACGGACGCCAAAGGCCACGTGAAAGCGATCCTGTTTGGCTACGCATGCCACAACACCGTGATGTCGTTCTACCAGACGTCGGGCGACTACGCCGGTTTCGCCCAGCAATACCTCCAAGACACACACCCTGAAGCCATTGCGATGTTCGTGATGGGTGCCGGCGGAGACCAAAACCCGGAGCCGCGTCGTAAAGTCGAATACCTGCACCAGTACGGCCAGGCGCTGGCGGATGCAGTCGAGGCCGCTTTGAACGGACAGCGGCGCGAAGTCACCGGCTCGCTCCGCGCTGCCCTTGCCGAAGCGCCGCTGGAGTTTCAGCCGCACGCCGCTGCGGAGATGCTTCAAACGCAGACAAAGTCTTCGAACCCGTACCAACGTTGGAAGGCGAACTTCATCCTGAGCGAACTGGATGCCGGCCGGCGAATTCCACGTCAGTACGGCTTGCCGATACAAGTCATTGCGTTTGGCGACGACTTAATGATGGTGGCGATCGGCGGCGAGTGCGTCGTGGATTATTCGTTACGGACCAAGCGCCAGTACCATCGCAACGGCGGGCCGGCAATCTGGGTCGCGGGCTACTCGAATGACGTGTTCGGCTATCTGCCGACGCTACGAGTGCTGAAGGAGGGCGGCTACGAAGGTGGCGGGCACATGGTTTATACGAAATTCCCCGGACCCTTCACCGAAACGGTCGAAACACGGGTGTTCGAAACGATTGAACGACTCGTCCAAGAGGTGAGGTGACGAGGATGACGGACAGAAAGATTGAGGACAGGAAATGAACCACCAAATCATGTGTTGCACTTTCTTTTTCGTTCTCGCGGCTGGGCATTGCCAATCGGTAACCGCTGAGCGTCCTATCACCGAGTTCGACGCCGCACGCGATCTCGAAGGCTCGGGCTGGTTGGCTGCGAACGACAAACCCAATCGTGCCGAAGTGACATCTGACGGCGGCGTTCTGCGGATCGACGATGAGGAACCGGGCGACCAACTTGAAGACGCCTATTTTCATTGTGAACTGACAAAGGAAGAACGCGCCGAGGCGAGGTCGTCCGGGTTTGTCTACGAATGGACGTTACGCATCCCTCAAGAGACCGGACAGACGACACGAGCGATTTCCACCGAGGTATGTGTCGAAGGCGACGAACCAGAGAAGCGGCTGCGATTCGGGCTGCAGTTCGGCCGCCGCGGTTCCGAGTTGCTGGCGTTAGTCAACAGAGGCTCCGACGGGCCGCTGGAAGGAGCCGTGAAGGTCGACGACACCGATGCGTTTCACGATTGGACACTGGTGTTTGATGGAAAGGCGCAGGTGCTCAATCTGCTCGTGGACGGGCAACTGTTGCTGAAGGCTCGCATTGACCACTGGGATCAGGGCTATCACCTCGTCTTCGGGTCGCGTTCGACCGGCGAAGGCGTCAGCGAGTGGAAGCGTGTCCGGTTTTCGCTGGGAACGGGCGGACACAAGCTGATCGAGCCGCAGCGTTCGGAGTCTCCGCGTTTCTGGATATTTGCAAAAGAGCGGGCGTCGGTACCGGACCGCATCGATGTGTTTTCCGGCGGAATCGACGGTTACTTCGCGTACCGAATCCCCTCATTCATTGTTGCGCCGAATGGTGATCTGTTGGTGTTCTGTGAGGCGAGGAAGACCAACCTCTCCGACGATGGCGACATTGACCTGCTGCTGAAACGCAGCACGGATGGCGGCAAGACATGGCTGCCGCAGGAACTGATCTACGAAGAAGGCGGCGAGGCTCGCATCAAATATGGCAACCCGACTGCGGTCATCGACGAAGAGAAAGGCGTCATCTGGCTGGCGGCGAACCGCGACTATCTTACCGAACGGGGCGCGCGCGCTGGGGGATCGCTCGTCCTGTTTCGCAGCGACGACAGCGGGAAGAACTGGTCGAAGCCGGTGGATATCACCGCGTCGATCAAGAAATCGGACTGGGGTCACTATGCTTTCGGCCCCGGCATTGGCGTACAAATCCGCCACGGCGAACACAAGGCGCGGCTGTTGTTCCCGGCGAATTTCCGCAAGAGTTTCAACAAACGTCAACCGAGCTACTCGCATGTCATCTTCAGTGACGACCACGGAAAGACGTGGAAGCTGGGTGGAGCTCTCGGCGACTACACCAACGAATGTCAGCTCGCCGAGATCGTCGAAAAGGGAAAACCTGGCCTGCTCATTAACATGCGGAACCATTGGGGCCGTGGAGGTTTTCCGAAAAAGTCGGGCAGCCGACTGGTGGCTCGCAGCTTCGATGGCGGCCAGTCCTGGGATGCCGAGGCAATGGACCGGGCGTTGCCCGAACCGCCGTGTCAGGCGAGTCTCTATCGTTATTCATTCGACACGAAAGCCGAACCGAGCCGGTTGCTCTTCGCCAATCCGATCGGGCCGGGCCGGTCAAATCTTCGTGTGCGTCTCAGTCTGGATGAAGGAAGAACATGGCCTCATGGAAAACTGATCTTTGTTGGCTCAACGGCTTACTCCTGCATGGCGAGATTACCGGGCGATCGCGTAGGTGTCGTTTACGAACGCAACAACTACCAGCGGATCAGTTTTTCGGCGTTCCCGGTGGATTGGTTGGAACGATGAAGCCCAATGCTCCGTGACTTGGGAGGTGACTCAACGAGCGGGATTCGGCTCCGACAGATACAAAAATGATGGCGACGTCAACGTATAGGTCACTCCCAATCGAATCGCGTCTTCGAAGCGGCGGCCTCGTTCGAACTCTCCGCTGATCAGGTCGACCACACCGTCGAGTTCCTCCTCGCTGATCGGCCGACGAAACGCCTTCGGCAGAAACTGAGCAAAGATCTCACGCGCGTATTGTGCATCTTTCGGAGTGGAATCGTCTTTGAAGAACAGCACTTTGTGACTTCGCGGTGGCCACTGCTTACAGAGGGGTCCTTCAATCTCGATCCAGTCGATGTACAGCTTTCGCAAGTGAGAAGGGTCGAGTAGCCCTTTGCCCGGACGCGTGCTGCCGGTCCAGCCTTCCGACTGTCGGCGCGCCGCGATCCGCAGTGACTCGGCATGGTTTCCTCTGGAAGCGGCGGCCTTCATGGCCTTCTCGAACGTAAAGAAGTCCGGCAAGCCGACGCTTAGCACCTGCTCCGGCTGTGTCAGTTGATGCGGCTGCATCCGCTTCGGGCCGTTGGTGATGGCGACTCTCATGTAGACGCCCCGCGCCTCCGGAAGTGCATCGAGCGGCAGGGTCACCGAGTACACTTTTGGTGAACTGCGTGGCGCGGTGACGTCGACTTCCATCATCCGCCCCTCGCGGCCATTCACCCGTTCGACGGACATCCGCGGCGGCTCGCCACCCTCACCGGGATCGCCCCAGGCTCGCACGCGGATCGTGTACATCCCCTTCACAGGAATCAGCTGGTCCGTGCCGGGATACAGCAGACCGCGGGCCGTGCGTGTGGAACCGTCGAGCAGCCGCACGTCGTGTTCTCCGCACAGCGTCGAGCCATGGCACATGTAGGTGAAGCCGCTCCCTTTCCTTGCCATGTCTTCCATCTCGAAGTGGCTGAGATGGGTCGGAAACTTCGGCGGTCCCGTGACGATAACCTTGTCAGCGACGCGACGGGCGGCTTCGTAGTAATTGCCCAAGAGCGACGAATCGAGCATCAACGCCGAGCTGACTTTTTTGAATCCCTCGAACTGAGCATCGGGAGGCAGCAGGTCGGCCGGATTCTCGCCGGGCAAAAACTCCATCTGAAAGAGGTCGCGGATCGTGTTGGCATACTCTGTGCGGTTCAGACGCCGTAACAGCACGCGGCCCCTTCGACCGACTCGGCGCTTGCGAGCTTCCCGCAACTCAACCGCGATCCACCGCACGACCTTCCGCTGCTTGGCGCCGCGGGGACGCGGCTTGTCTTCCGGCGGCATCTCGCCGCGATTGAGGATGTCCATCACTTCGGTCCACATCGCCGTGTTGGTGGGTGAATCGAAGTTGGCCCATACCGCATCCAACCGCAGATCGCTCTTCTGTTCCTCCGGTCCATGGCAGGCGACGCAATGCGCATTCAGGAACGGACGGACGACGGAATCGTACGTGTCGTCCCCGCAGGCTGATTCGCCGAGCAGCATCACGAGGCCCGACGCAAGGCAAGCAAGTACGACGCTCTGCCTCATCGATGTTCCTTCTGCGTTTGGGTTATAATGCTGGTTGTACCAAGTAACATTCTACACTACGGCGAACGCGATGAGATTTTTGACGCCTCACGCCATTTGTGCCCTGCTGACGACGATCGTCTTATGCCCACTTCACGCCGCCGCAAAGACTCCGGAGGCACCGGTCGAGGTCGCTCGCGGCGTGCCGCAGTTTTTCGTCGATGACTGGCTGGTCGATAACCGCTTTGCGATCAAGTACAAACACAACGCCGTCGTGCACTCGGTTCATCCGCCGAAGAAGCACCAGGCCAATCCGGTCTATCGCGGCGATTGTGGTTACGTCAACGTTGCGCGCCATCCGCAGACGGGCAAGTTTCAGCTTTGGACTCAGGTACATCACTGGGTCGAGAAGCCCAGTGGTCGCAGCAGCCGTTACGCGATCGCTTATGCAGAGTCGGATGACGGATTGAATTGGGACGCGCCGAATCTTGGCCTGTTCGAATGGCAGGGGTCGCGAAATAACAACGTTGTCATTCGCGGACCAAAGAATGCTCGAGCCAGCGGGCCGCAGCTTCTGTTGACTTTGCCCCCAGAGCAGAAGCGCGGCTACGAATATGTCATGACCTATCGGACTGGTGGGGCCGGCAGGGAAAACGACGGGATACGACTCATCGGTTCACATGATGGGATTCACTGGGAGTCCGATAGTGATGTCCGGATCAAGCACGTTCATTCCGACACGCTCAACAGCATCGTCTTCGACGCCGGCCGGAAGCGTTACTTCATGACCTGCCGTGCGAAGGACCGTTACCGGAGATTCAAAGGCGAGATGATCGACACCGGGGCGTCTCGGCGAGTCTCTTTCCTGACCAATGACGACTTGTGGACCGAATGGGAAGGCCACCCCCGCACGCTGCTGACTCCCGACGAAGTTGATGCCGAGGACCACTTCAACTTCTTTTACGGCATGCCCGTGCATCATTACGCCGGCATCTACTGGGGCTTCTTGTGGGTATTCCGCATGAACGATCCGATCCACACCGAACTGGTCACTAGCCGCGACGGCATTCACTGGCGGCGTTCACCCCACCGAGTCCCGTTGATTCCGCTCGGAGATGACGGAACTTGGGACGACGGGATGACGTTCGGCGGACCGCATTGGGTCGCGGTTGGCAGCGACTGGCGGTTCTACTACGCCGGCCATGACGGCGGACATGACTCCAAAGAACGCAAAGCCGCGATCGGACTGGCGACCTGCCCGAAAGAAAGGCTGATCGGACTGTACGGCCCCAAGAACGGAGGCGGCGCCGTGGTAACGCGGCTGATCAAATGGCCCGGCGGTGATCTGTTCGTTAATGCCGCTTCACGCGGAGACGGCGCCGCGCAACTCTCGGTCCGCATAAGTGACGCGATACGCAGTCCTTTGGCAGGTTTCGACCACGGCGACTGCGTGCCTTTCAGCGGCGATGCCGTGCGGCACAAGGTCACGTGGAGAGGGGATAGATCGATGGCTGAGCTTGAAGGCAAGATTGTCCGTCTGGAAATCTTCCTGCAAGACATGGACCTCTTCACGATCGTGGCGGAGTGAACATCATGGTAAGAAGCAACTCGCTGCGCCGCCGGTTTGACGCCGCCGGTAGCTACGCTCGCCAGAGCGTGGATTGGCATCGCGACCACCGTCTGGCGACGGTAGCTACCGATTGGCGGCGGCAGACCTCCCCAACACTCGGACGCATCGTACTTTGCGTTTCGCTGTTCGTGACGGTTCTTTCCAACTCGTTGCGTGCGTCGAGTGCTGCTGAGCCGCCGCCAACGCGTGAAGCCAAAGAACCGACAGCCGGTCTCGTGGCACACTGGCGGTTTGATGATGGCGAAGGTTCGAATGCCGCCGACTCAAGCGGCAATGGACACGCCGCTGTGATTCATCATGCCGAGTGGATTGAAGGTCGCGACGGACTCGGCATAGCCCTACGGTTCGATGGTCAGCGTGCGTGGGTCGATTGCGGAGTTGTCGAGGTGATCAACTTGGCGAAGCAGTGCACAGTTGAGGCGTGGATCAAGCCGGAAGAACCGCGACTCCACAACATGACGATTGTCGCCAAAGGCTATCGGTACCGCTGCCTCTTCAATCTGCAGATGGGGATTCCCTGGGACCGAAGCAAGCTCGTCTTCGGAGTCGGAGCCTATCAGACTCACGAAAAGCCGATCCCTTTCGGCGAGTGGTCACACGTCGCCGGTGTGTGTGACGGGCAGCGAGTCGCCACGTTCGTCAATGGAAAGCTGCTCTCCGTCCGGCCGTTCGGTGGTGGCTTTAAGCCGAACGAAACGTCGCTGACCATCGGCAAGGCGATTGGCGCACCCAGCGGCGGCGAGTTCTTCAAAGGAGTGATCGATGACGTCCGCATTTACGACTATGTGCTGCCGAAGTATCGGCTCAGTGGACCGACCGGAGCGGACATCAATCGCGCCGGCCGTACGATTACCACCAAAGGCGAGTGGGGAGGTTATGAAGGGTTCCCGAGTGTCTGCCTCACTGCCAACAAGCAACTGCTCGTCAGTTTCTATGCCGGACGAGGTCACATGGATTGGCCCGATCCGGAATTGCCAAGACGCGGCCGCATCTGCGTGATGCAGTCCGGCGACTTTGGCAAGACGTGGTCCAAGCCGCGCGCGATCATTGACACCGCGGCGGGTGAACGCGATCCCAGCCTTGCCGTGCTGAGTGACGGCACGGTGATTTGTTCCTACTTCCAGACCGTCTGGCATGGGCGCGGCCGAGTCTGCGAGGTGCGGACGATCCGCAGCTTCGACAACGGCCAAACATGGGAGACCAAACCGACGATTGTTCCTTCGCCTTGGTTCACGGACGTGCAGAGAGCCGAGGTCATCCGCCGAGCTGGTCCGCCGCCGAGCTCCGCTTCGCACGAACATCCCATCAAAGAGGACTTCGCCGCGATTAATGCCACGACGGTACCCGTCACCGAGTTAACAAGCGGCGAACTCCTGCTGCCCATCTACGGTCATCGAACTGGCACGAAGTACCGCTGCGGCGTCGCGCGTTCGACTGATGGCGGAGCAACTTGGAGCGAAACGCACATCATTCCGGCCAGCGATCACCTGACCGAACCGGACATCGTCGAACTTCCGGAGGGCCGACTGCTGTGCGTCATGCGAGCCGAGATGTCGCACAGCATTTCCACCGACGGTGGTCGCACATGGAGTCCCGCCCGAACCGGACTTCTTCCTCGCGGCCATGCGCCGGACCTAATGCTAACGCGCAACGGTGTGCTGCTCTGCGGAATTCGCGAACAACCGCACGCGCGGACGGGCGTCATCATTTCTACCGACTTCGGCAAGAGTTGGGGCCCGCCACGATTGATCGGCTTTGCCGGGGGCGCCTATCCCTCCTTCACAGAACTACCTGACGGGCGCATTTTCAGCGTGCACTATCAGGAAGCTCTCGGCGGCAACGTGATCCAAACGATCTTCACAGTCGACCGCAAAAACCGCGATATCGTTCTCAAACCAATGCGATGAAAGAAGTGACACAGTGAATCGCAAACTCTGGCATGCCGGTGCGTGTATCGTATTTTACCTTTGCAGCGCCAGCCTGAATCAAGCGCGGGCCGAACCACCATTGCTTGGGCGTGGTGAATTGTCCTCGCGGCGCGTCGATATTCATGTTGATGGAAAACGCCCGATTGCCGGAGAACGCAGTCGCTTTGCGGTATCCGCTCGCGGTGACATCTACTTTACGTACACGCTGGCGGCCGGCGACTTCTCCTGTAAACCGCTCGGACACATCGCTGCTTCCGGCGAGATCCGAATGTCGGCGATCGATAGCGAATCGACATGGAACGTCGAAGGCTGGGGGACGTACGGCTGCCCGTTTGACCTGGCGTTTGATTCCAGCGGAGGCCTGCACATTGCGACACGGCATCGAGGGCCACCGTATGGCGTCGACTTCTGGAGACAGGTGGATGGCGTTTGGCGACTGGAATCGTTCGGCGCGGGCGTCACATTCGGTGGTAACAACGTGTCACTCGGCATTCTTCCTAATGGGCGGCCGGTCGTGGTCTGTCTCGACCGGAATCGCAATCAACTTGCCCTCTGGCAACGCAGCGATGAGGGACAATGGTCAGTATCGCGTCCGAAGACTTTGAACTCAGTCGCGCCTGGGCAGTTCGATCTTGTGGTTCGCAACGACGGGACGTTGCAGGTCGTCTTCTGTCCGACGAATGGAGGCCCTGTTTGCGCAACTCGACATGCAGACGCGCAATGGACGACGCAGCGGATTTCTACGACGACGGTCTCGCGAATGATCGACGCCGAGGTCGGTGACGCGGGCGAGCTGCACGTGTCGTTTGCCGCTGGTGAGTCGGGAAATTCAATTCGAACGTTGCATCATGCGACGCAAAGTGCCAACGGCCATTGGCACGATCGCGTTGTCGCGCAGTCGGATGTCGAGCGCCACGTCGGATGGAATGATCTATCTGTTGCCGGTGGGCGAGTGGCGATCGCGTGGGAACACGGAACGGGTCGGCAGTTTGCACCGAAGGACTACGGCGGCAACGTCGGTTCCGTGATGTTGACGGTGATCGACCGCAGCAGTGAATCTGCGACGCATGAACTGGTCGCGAAACATGGAGGGCGACCGGGACTCGCGTTGACTCCCGACGGAAAGACGGCCTTTGTGGGCGTCTATACCGGCAATGACCACGGGGACGATTTCTATCTGCTGAACTGCCGGCTCGATGATGGCGAGCCGCTGCCAGCACGTGTTGTCGCGGGCGATCCGGCCAGCATGTTTCGTAATGGGTGCCTGAAGGACATTGACTCGGGAAACGCCAAGGCTGAGCGGCGGGGTTTGCAACGGATTGACCTTAGCGGCGTGGCCGCCGATCAGCAGCGCACGTTGATCGATCGCTACCTGAATCACGACGACCCAACGATCCGGAAAGCGATCGTGCGCGAACTGGGTGCCTCGCCTGGCGCTGTCGCACACTTCGCGGATCGGCTCACCGGCGTACTCAACGATCCAGACCGTCTTGTGCGCAAGACATTCCTCGAACGACTCTCGACCAGCAACGCAGATCAGCAGTTCGTGCGGCCGGTTCTTGTTCAGGCAATCGGCAGTGGCGATCCCATGACGCGGCTGACTGCGACCGAACTCGTGCGCCAGCGCAGCGACCGAATCCCGCCTGAAACGCTGGCCAAAGCTGTTGAAGGCTTCGTAACCGACCTCGGCAAAACCGATCTTTCCGTTTCCGGATCGGCCGCGATGGCGCTGGAACGGCTGACTGATGCTGGCGGCACGCGTGATCGTCTGAAGTCGGCGATTGGTGAGGGCTCGCCTTTGCAGCGAGTACGCGCCGCGCTGATCCTCGTTCGTTGCGGCGAATCGTGGTCTGAGATTCCAGCTTGCGTACCGAAGGAAGATGGCAAGCTGGAAGCTTACTCCACCGAGGCGCAGCTCGCGCTGTGCGGGCTGCTCGGGCAGGTTCGGACTGCGGATTGTGTGCCGTTGCTGGAAACGTGTTTGCACAGCGACGTTCCAGCCGTGCGGACGGCGGCCGTGTTTGCGCTGCGATCCGTCGCCCACGTCGCCGAGTTAAAACCGGTTGCAAAACATCCCAAAGGCTTCGACCTGCTAGCCTTGCGGAGTGTCGCACCGTCCTCGGCCCAGCAGCGGGAGACTCGGCAGGCGGCCGTTGCGGCGCTGGTTGCCGCATTGCGTCACGGCGATCCCAATGTTCGCCAGAAGTCCTGTGACGCGCTCAATCGGGTCATGGCAAAGGAAGCGCTGCCCGCCATTAACGAGTTGCTCGACGACCCCGACGCCGGAGTGCGGCTTGCGGCGCGCACGGCCGTCGCAACTCTGCGCGACCATCCGTCAGATGCGTTGATCCATCACGGGCAGTGGAAGCAGGCGTCGGCGGATCGTTCTGTCCGACGAATCGGTGCCGTGCAGCGTCCGCCGACACAGGTTGTGGACGGAGTCGTACAGGCGGGCTCCGACAAACAGCTGCTGATCGACGACTTCGTTATCGATGAGATGTCCCGGCTGAAGCGACGCCTCCATCCGTTCGAGAAGCATCCTCGCAATCCGGTCTTTCAGGCGCAGATGCCGTGGGAAGAAGGCTGGGCGGACCCGTTCATGTCGACGGTGATTTACGATCCTGATCAGCGTTGTTTCTGGATGTGGTATCGCTGCGGGCCGCGGCATTCCCTGAAAGGCTACGCGGTTTCCGAAGACGGCGTTCACTGGCAGCGGCCGGACATCGCCGAGTCGCCGTGGCAGCAGTTCGAACGCCACAATCTGCTCGGTTTCGAAGGCCGGATCGTCACGTGGAAGAAGCCCGGCAACAATGTGCTGTTCTTTCCTGGAGCCACTGGAGTTGATCGCTTTCTCTCGCTGTTCTACCAGCCGCCGACGAGCGACTACGCCGTCAGCCGTTCGGCCGACGGTGTGACGTGGCAGCAGCCCGAGTCCGTCCGTCATGCATACGGCGACGTCGTCTCACTGGTGCATGATCCGGGCCGCGATCAGTTCCTCTTCTTCCCGAAGTACATGCGTCCGCACGAAGGATTCGTCCGCCGCAGCTTTGCAGCGACGACGCTGAAGGAACTCAACAGTTCCTTTGCCGCGAAGCTCCCGTTTCTCGCCGGCCACCGTGACGATGCCCGCGTGGCCGATGACGCGTGCCGCGCCTACGGCAGCCTGTTGCCGGACACGCTACGACTCCCGGAGTTTCACAGCGAGATCTATTCGGTGACGGCAATCGCGTACGAAGGTGTCGTGGTCGCGTTGTACGACCTGTGGCCGGTCGTCGGCAGCCGGGAAGGCCCGCTGGACATGCCCATGAAGGTCAGCCGCGACATGCAGGCATGGCACGACGTCGACTACCCGCGACGGGCCTTATCGATTGGCCGGTTCGGAGAATGGGACTCCGGCATGGTCTACGGCGGCAACACGATGCTGGTCGTGGACGATCAAATTCGGCTGTACTACCTCGGCGCAAATATGGGCCATTGCACGCGCATTCTGCCGGCAACAAAGCCATACCATACATTGGGAGTCGGACTCGCTACGCTGCGTCTGGACGGCTTCGCGTCACTCCGGCCCGATGGCGGGGAGCCGGGTGAGTTCATAACAAAGCCGCTCAACACCGAGGGCACTCGTCTGCAAATCAACGCCCGCTGTCATCCCGGTGGCTGGATCAAAGTGGAACTGTTTGATGCCAACGGCAAGGCACAACCCGGCTACTCGATGGACGACTGCGACACATTCAAGGGCGATTCGATTCGCCACACGATGACGTGGCGTGGAAATGCCGAGATCAAGAATGTCTCGTCACCCGTTCGCCTGAGAGTCCGGCTGCATAACTCCGACGTCTTTGCATTTCAGTTTCCATGACTTCTCCCAGAACGACTGGCGACGAATTAGTAAGAGCGATTTGTTGAATCGCTGGGTCGCTACGACGAAGAAGTTCAGCGGCTTTTTGCCTGCGGAGTTCGATCAGGTAATCACTGAAGCTGAGTCCGAACTGTTCGCGAAACAGACGCGCCGGATTGTCATTCGCATTGAGCAGTTCGCTACAATACAACTTCTAGGTAAGAAGAGAAGCGAAGCGATGCTCCAGCAAGAAGTGCAGGCAAAGAATCACCCAGAAACAATTTGGCGTTGCCGTTGAACGAGGAACGGACTTTTTGAGTCGTCTCGAGCCGCGGGATAGAAGTGTTTTGACGGATTACGAGAACGACAAAGTGAATCACAACATGACCAATCAGCCGTCCAACAACATCAGTCGCCGCACATTGATCCAACGCTTCGCGCTGGCGACCCCGATTCCTGCTGCACTCCAGTCGGTCGCTGCTGGTGACACCGTGAATCGGCCGCTCGTTACTCAGGGAATGAACGGCTGCCAACTGCTTCCCGGCGCTCGCTTCTACGTCGCGATTGACAATAAGGGACTTTGGCCGAATCTGACGAAACTGCCGGGCGGGGAGATTGCGGCCGCTGTCTACAACCATCCCAGTCACGGTTACGGAGATAACAGTGATGTCGAACTGTGGATCAGTGCCGATGGCACCGTTAACTGGAAGTTCCGCAGCAAGCTTTCGAGTCATCCCGAAGAGCCGGACGGCATTCGCATGAACCACGCGGTGGGGCTAAACGGCGAAGGGCATCTGGTGGCTCTGGTCAGCGGGTACCACAAAGGTCAGAAGCTGCCGCTGCTCAAACTTCAACGGTGCATCTCCAAAGACAACGGCCGAACGTGGGATCGGCAACTGATGGGTCTCGATGTTGTTCCGCACGGCGACATCTTCGCACTGCCCGACGGCCGGCTCGTTTGTCCGGCGTATCGAAAGCTGCCCGGTGAGGGGAGACGACGCAAGGCCAGTGTGATTTTCAGCTCCGATGGTGGCCGAACATGGGGCGGCGAGCAGACGACAGCGGACGACGTCAGCGAATCGTTTCTTCTGCGCCGCGGTGACGGAGAATGGCTGGCCGTATGCCGCACCAGTTGCCGCGACCGGATGGATGGTGCTCTGCCGCATGGCAGCGGCGAATCTCTGATCCGTTCCCGCGACGAGGGCAAAACGTGGTCCGAGCCGAAGCTAATATCACCGCAAGGTCAGGAGAACGCGCACTTGCTGGAATTGTCCGACGGTCGTCTGTTGTGTTCGATCACCAGCCGGATCCCCGGCCTGTTCGGCGTCGTCCTGCGGATGAGCAATAATGGTGGCGACACGTGGTCGCTACCGGTCGTGCTGATTTCCTGCCCGACGCGCGACTGGCACAAAACGGATTGTGGTTATCCTTCGAGCGTGCAACTTGACAACGGCTCGATCGTCACCGCCTATTACTTCGGACCGAAGCATCCCAAGTTCGCCGCCCACACACTGCCGTGGCACCATCGCTATCACATGGGTGTGGCGAAGTGGGATCTGTCGATGTTGCCAAAGGATGAGTGATTATGTTCCGGGTGATAAGCGAAAAACAATGACCGATCTGATGGCGATAGTTGACCGTGACTTACAAGCTCGTTCATGTATTGAAGCACGGCGGAAGTTCGAGGAACGGACACCATGAAGTACTTATTCACGTGGCTCGTATTGTTTTGCGTCTTAACCGTCTCGCTTGACGCCGCGGAACAATCGCTGCGAGTGGCAACATTCCGCGCCGATGCGACGCCACCGCTCGGTTCACCGCTCTGCAACGGGAATGTTACGCCGGCGATGGAAATCGTGTCGCCGCTTACGGCACGAGGTGTCGTGCTGGTCGGTGCCGGAAAGCCCATCGTTCTCTGCGCTTTTGACTGGGTCGGTATTGGGAACGGCAGCTATGACGCATTCAGAACATCGATTGCTCAGTCCGTCGAAACGACACCCGACCGAGTGGCGCTGCACACGCTGCATCAGCACGACGCTCCGGGAAGTGACTTCGCCACCGAAACGCTGTTGGCCGAACACGGTCTAGGGCGACGCTATTCCAATCCTGACTTCGACGCGGTGGTGATGGAGCGAGTCGCTGCCGCCGCGAAGGAGTCCTTGGCCCACGCTCAGCCGGTGACGCATGTCGGCCTGGGTTCCGGCAGGGTGGAAAAGGTGGCATCGAATCGTCGCATCCTCGGACCCGACGGGCGAGTGAAGCTTCAGCGCCAAAGCAGCGGCGGCAAGAATCCGGCTGCCCGTGCGGCACCGGAAGGTACGATCGATCCCTTAGTCCGGCTGATCACATTCTGGAGCGAAGACACACTGCTTGCCGTACTCACTTACTACGCCACGCATCCTCAAAGTTATTACGGACGGGGAGGCGTCAATTGGGACTTCGTGGGAATGGCTCGAGAGACTCGCGAAAAAGCCTTGCCGGGTCTGCCGCACATTCACTTTGACGGCGCTAGCGGAAACATCGCGGCGGGGAAGTACAATGATGGCTCAAAGGAAAAACGTCCGCTGCTTGCCCGGCGCCTGGCCGACGGCATGAAGCTGGCCTGGCAATCGCAGAAGAAATCACGACTGACTGCTGAAGATGTTGGCTGGTCGGTCAAGCCGGTTTCGCTGCCGGTGCGCGACACGCTGGTTGAGGAAGAACTGCTGGCCAAGCTTCAGGACGCAGACCAGGCCCTACGAGAACGACTCCGAGCGGCGAGGGATCTCACATTTGTCCGACGCATGAATAGCGGCCATCGCATCCCGCTAAGCTGTCTGAAACTGGGAACCGCACGGGTGCTGCACATGCCGGGCGAGTTGTTCGTCGAATACCAGCTCGCCGCGCAACAGATGCGGCCGGACGACTTCGTTGCCATGGCCGCCTACGGCGACTACGGCCCCGGCTACATCGGCACTAAGATTGCATACGACCAGGGAGGTTATGAAACCGGTCGGGTTTCGCGAGTCGCGCCTCATGTCGAAAAGGTGTTGATGGACTGCATGAAACAACTCCTGGACGTCCAGCCATGAACATTCCGTATTCAGGACCAAGGCGTCATCGTAGCGGAACGGCGCAAGCCGTCCGGTACTACAATGAAGAAAGTCCCCAAAACACCGGGCGGCTCGCGCTACTGGGCTGTCAACGGCAATCGCGAATTGTTATCTCAAGGGTCAAAGCGATGAACAGACTTAAACTCAGCGAACCGCTCATCACCGCTTCAGTTTTCATCTTCATGTTGTCATGCGGCGTATCGCCTTCGCGATCGCATGGGGAAGAAGTCTATCGGGCACAGGGCGAGATGACCGGCGAGGTCACCTCGAACTCAGCCATCGTGCAAACGCGGCTGACCGCTGTCGATCGCAACGTCGACGGAGATGTGCCCGGAACGGTGGGTGTCGCGAGGTTCGAGTACGCCACCGACCGCGAGTTCCCATCGTCCCAAATGACGCCCTGGCAGTCGTCGCGACCTGAGACGGATTACATCATCAAAGCAGTGCTCAAGGGTCTGCGGCCGAGCACGCGTTACTATTATCGAGTGCATTACGGCCCCAGCCGGGAGGAGACTCACATCGGGCCGGTATGCACGTTCCGAACACTGCAGGGTGCGGGCGGTACGGATGCGGTTTCGGTTGCCGTCGTGACGGGAATGATGTACGGCTATTTCCATGGACTCGACCGTGAAGAGAAAGGACCGCGCGAGGATCGTGCCGCTGGGTATCCGGCACTGGCGACGATGCTCGGCATGGATCTCGACTTCTTCGTCGGCACGGGAGACAACGTCTATTACGACACCCGCCTTCGCGAGGCATTTGCCAAGACGCTCCCGCAACTGCGACAGAAGTGGCACGAACAATTTGTGCAATCGCGATTTGTCGAGCTCTTTCGCAAGGTCCCAACCTATTGGGAAAAGGACGACCATGATCACCGGTATAACGACTGCGATTGCGCAGGCGATCGTCTGCCTTCGAGTGATCTGGGCATTGCCACGTTCCGCGAACAAGTGCCGATTGTCGATCCGGCGGATCCGCAGGCCAAAACGTATCGTACCTACCGCGTGAATCGAGACTTGCAGATCTGGCTGGTCGAAGGACGCGACTACCGCAGCCCCAATCGTATGCCGGACAGCCCGGAGAAGACGCTGTGGGGAGCCGACCAACTTGCCTGGCTGAAGCGGACATTGCTGGCCAGCGACGCTACGTTCAAACTGCTGATCTCGCCCACGCCACTGGTCGGACCTGACGACGCTTACAAGATCGACAACCACACCAACCACAAAGGCTTCCGCCACGAAGGCCGCGAGTTTTTCAAATGGATCGTCGAGCACCGGTTGCATGAGCAGGGATTCTATACCGTGTGCGGCGATCGGCACTGGCAATATCATTCGCGAGATCCGCTCGGCGTCGAAGAGTTCTCCTGCGGCGCTTTGGTGGACGAGAATTCTCGGCTTGGGCGCAAACCCGGCGATCCTAAATCGACGGATCCGCAGGCTGAAGTTAAGCAGTTCTACACGCAATCAGAAGCATCCGGCGGCTTTCTGCGCATCACGGTCGGTACGGGCAAGGTGCCAGGAACGGGAAGCGCCCGGTTTACGTTCTTGGACGACCTTGGAAAGGTATTGTACGAGACGGAGAAGGTGCGACCGGTGGGGAAGTAGCCACATTCACCTGAGCGGAAGGGCGCAAGCCCTCCGGTGCATGGGAAGTGGACTCCGGAAGTACGGGCGGCTCGCGCCGCTCCGAAAACAATGCAAGAGGTCAATCATGCAAAAGCTGATCCTATCAACACTGTTGGTGCTATCGACGTCTGCAACACTCCGCGCAGATGACCCTGCAAGCGCCGAGCCTTCGTCGGATCCACTCGCGGCAATCCTCCAGCCGCACTTGCAGCCGACGGTTGCGGTCTTGTTAGACCACTATCGAACCAAACGAAAGTACGTGAACTCCGACTTCCCCATACCCAATCCGAAGTTTGAGGAATTCAAAGCAGAGATGCGATCCAAGCTTGCGAGATCGCTGGGAATTACGGATTGGGTCGTACGATCACCAAATGGCAAGGCGAGTCCGCTTGCCAATCACTTCGAGGACCGCACGATCAAAACCATTTCACTGCACGGAGTGACGGTCGAACTGCACGTGGTCACGCTCCGACCAACTGGCTTGGTCGTTCCCATGGCGATCTGCTTGCCAGCGGGCGACGATTCCGTTCCTGGGATCTGCGTCTTCTCGGGACACACCAGTCACGGACTTCACGATCTGGTCGTGAACACCAACAGCTATCAACAGGGCGTGGCCATCCGGCTGGCTCAAGCAGGCTTTGCCTCGATCGCCGTGGAGAAGATTGATACGGGCTACCTTTCCCGTAACGGAGCCGCGGGCAATGACGAGAACGCCGCGGCCACTCTGATGCTCAGTTGGGGCAGCGTCTTGCGTTCGCATCAGATGCGTGCCTGTCTTGCCGCAACTGAAATCCTGGCCGGTCACAAGCGCGCCGATGAGACTCGCATCGGTGCGACGGGAGTTTCTCTGGGTGGCTGGCTCGCGGTACAAACAGCCATGTTGAACGACCGTGTTACCGCAGTCGCCGATCTTGGGCGCAAAACGCGCAGTGTCCCGGCGGATCTTCAACCACAGCAGTATGACGGGCAGCGAGATCTGTGCCACATCATTCCAGGCATGCTGAGCTTGAGCGATCGCAACCTGATGCCTGTTGCTCTTGCTCCCCTGCCGATGCTGGCTGGTCATGGGCGAAAGGACGCGGGCTCTCATCAGGAGCACGCCGCCAACTTTCGTGCGATCTGCGAAGCACAGTATAAGGCGCTCAGTGCATCAGCAAGCTACAGCTACCTGATCCATGATGGAGGCGACAGCATGCCTTCCCAAGACGTCATCGCCTGGTTCCAAGAACGGTTTTCAAAGTAGCAGGCACAGTTCTTGTGCCGTCCGCGAACAATGCGCGTATCGCCTGACGAAGCGCGCGAACGGCACGGCGGAGCGTGCCCACTACATTCCTCGATCGTGAAATCTTAGCCATGAAATACTCTCTCGTCGCAGTGATGGTCACCATCGGTGTGGCCTCGTTGTTGGATCAGCGACTTCCCGCGGTGGAACCACTTGAGATCGGCTCGCGCCGTGAGTTGTTTGTCGACCATCACCTGATCGATCAGGTGAAGGGCGGCGCGCGTTTGCGGCTGCACCGACCTCGGGAAACGGATGATGTCTTCGTGCATGACACTCCCTGGGAAGGCAATCGCACACTGTACTACACCATCTTTCAGGACGGCGACGTCTACCGCATGTACTACCGCGGTTCGCAGATCGACCTGACCGGCGACAACTACGCGGTCCCGTACAACGTGACCTGCTACGCCAAAAGCAGAGACGGCATCCATTGGGCGCGGCCCAATCTCGGACTTGTCGAGTTCCAGGGATCAACGCAGAACAATATCATCCTGTCGGGCGAGATTTGCCACGCGTTTGTGCCGTTCAAAGACGTCAATCCCGACGGCTCGGATGAACATCGATACAAAGCCATCGTCGCAATCTACAAGCCTGTGCGCGGGCTGCATGTTTACTCGTCACCGGATGGGATTCGTTGGAGCCCCATGAGCGACAAGCCGGTGATCACGAGGGGCTATTTCGATTCGCAGAACCTCGCATTCTGGGATACGGAAAGAAGACGCTATGTTTGTTTCCATCGTGCTCTCCGCGGAGGCCCTGACAGCCTTGAGCCGCCCAGCCACGAAGCATCGACCAAGGATGTGATGACGGCAACATCGACCGACTTCCTCAATTGGACGGAACCGGAGTGGTTGACTTACTCGCCCCAGCGCTGGACGCGGTTTTCGACGAAGAAGACTCGCTTTTCACCATTTGTTCAGTTTTACACCAATCAGATTCAGCCGTATCACCGGGCTCCGCACATCTATCTCGGCTTCCCAACACGCTACATGGCTGGGCGGGGCAAGCTCACGGAATTGAACAAGCGTCTTTCCGAAAACGTGGAGTACTTTGGCGCCGACTACACGGACGGCGGTTTCATGACGAGCCGCGACGGCCGTCGCGTCGAGTTCTGGGGCGAGGCCTTCATTCGACCTGGCGAGCAGAAAAAGGATCGCTGGGTTTACTGCGACAATTTCCAGGCACTGGGAATCATCGAAACCAAGTCAGCCACCGAGGGTGCTCGCCACGAACTCTCACTCTACGTCAACGAGAATTTCTGGCGTCAGTGCCGGCTGCGTCGCTACACGCTTCGGCTCGACGGATTCGTCTCCGCCAACGCGCCATTGTCCGGGGGCGAAGTCATTACAAAGCCCTGCACGATGAGCGGTAGCAGGCTGACGTTGAACATGGCCACGTCCGCTGCCGGCAGCATTCAGGTCGAAATCCAGACCGCCAGCGGGAAGCCGGTCGAAGGCTTCGCACTCGCGGATTGCCCAGAGTTGTTCGGCGACGAAATCGAGCGCGTCGTGAAATGGTCCAAGGACAGCGATGTAAGCAGGCTGGCCGGCCAGCCAATTCGATTGCGATTCGTGATCAAGGACGCGGACTTGTACTCGTTTCAGTTTCGACCTTAACTATCCAGCACTCCCTGTCACTCAGCGAAAGAAATCCCAACAGTGACCGACGACACTTCCCAGTGGTCTACGTGAATACCCCAACGGAGCAATCCATGAAACAACAGCCTACGATGACATCGTTCGCCTTCTTGCTGACAATCACTGTAACAAGTCAGTCCCTCACTTCTGCCGATGAAGCGACGACCGCTGGGACCAGAGTCGTGCTCACGATCGACCGCGGACAAGATCTTGGTCAATGTTTCGGCTCGCTGTTCGAAGCGACCAGTAACGATGGATCGCTCGTTGTTGGTGCTGGATTTCAGAACGCTTACAACACGCGATACCGCGCAGACCGGCACGCCGTGCAGTTCTTCATCCGGCCGACCGACGGCCAACGTGAAATGAAAGTCGAAGAACTGCCACGGCCGACGGACAATCTCGTTGGTGCCTACGTCTTTGAACGTGACGGGACTGTCTTCTCGACTTACGGAGGATTGCAATCTTGGAACGCTAAGAAACGGAATTGGAATCGAGCTGCCGGCAAGGGTGGAACTGACGAGACAATGCGTGTCGGTAACGGCGTGCTGGCCTTTGGCGACAGCCGTGTGACGTGGAACGACAAGCCGATTCTCGAACCACCGACGAAGGGCAGCTACCAACTATTCTTCTACGCCAATGGCCATCTCTGTTTCTATCACGTCAATAAGCAAGACCGGCCGTACCGCTTCTACAAGAATGACGAGGATGGCTTCAGCCGGCTCTATGCCTGTCCATGGACGCCAGCGGAAGACGAGGTCGATCTCTCAAAGGCGGTTGTGCTGCGGCTGCCGGTCGTAGGCGAAACGACATTCGCCTGGGGACAGTTGGGCGATCAGATCGTGACCGGGTCAAACATTGGCGGCTTCTATGTCTTTAAAGACAGCACCTGGAAAATGCTCCTCGAGCCGAAGCTCGGTGTCAGCTATCAACTCTACTCGACGCTGTCGTTCCATGACCGGCTGCTAATGGGGCAATATCCAACGGGCCGGGTCTTTGAGTACGACGGCAAAGTGATCACTGATCAGAAGGGCTGGCCCCCTGTGCTCGAGGGGGTCTCGAGCAGCGCTCGCGAAGCGCAGACCACCGCAATCTACGGCGGCGACCTGATGGTTGGAGTGTGGCCGAGGGGAGAAGT
>MPMF02122014.1_pt1 | contig 22494 bp, 26 predicted proteins | sample 1617271 | NCBI WGS metagenome assembly MPMF02 (sample SAMN05944812, study PRJNA350692) | marine metagenome | biome: marine; feature: ODZ; material: water; isolation source: 120 m water sample prefiltered with 30 um filter, filtered on to 0.2 um... | place: Pacific Ocean | collected 2012-04-09... | reverse complement strand
TTTTGTCAGAATAAATAAAAATTAAAAGAAGAAAGATGATTGTACCTATTATTGCTACTAAAAATGTTTCATTTATTTTAATTATTTTCATAGCTTAATTATCAAACTTCAAGTTCGGAATCATCAGGGAAATCTACATCATCAGAACCAGTAGATTGCTCACTCTCTAAGTCTTCTATTCGCGTTTCTAAGTCAGCAATCTTATCCTTCAACTTATCAAATTTTGTAGCAATAATAAGACCGCTAATTACTATAAATACTATTATATAAATTTCCATGATTGGGTTTTTTGTCCGTTGCTAGTTTTGACCATATTTACATCCTATACCCATAATACAGAATATTCAATAGATAGTTCTTTATCCAAGTAGGAGGATAATATAATTAATCTTTTTGCTCCGCTCACTGGACGATGTTCGAACACTCTAAAACGTCCGATGTGGAGTACAAAAAATAATCTTGTAGAATAAGGCTATTTTGCTCCCGAATTAAAACCCTCGCAAACTTTTGAAATCATTTTGCCAAATCTAATACACAAATCCAAAAAGCGAAATAAATATTCGCTTAATAGTTGTTAAGTTCAATTGTATTTAGGTTCTAATTTTCTTTTTAGAAAAAAGAAACAAAAAGAGAGAGGGGCTAGTCTTTCAGACATTTAGTCTTTTACTCCGTAAAAGAATTTATAAGAAAGGGCGTCTCAATCCGATTCATTATTCTCTTTAAGATAAATACTTATTCCCTCATCTTCAATTTCAAATTTATTAAGTATCAATCTTATCATATTAAGAATACTATCTGTATTAAGATTAGATTCAAGATAAATTGTATCAGAAATCTTTAATGGAGTTTTTAGTTCACTTTTATTTGAAGAAATCATTTTTCTCTTTTTCATTTGAAATTCTTCATCATCAAGAAATAATTTAAATTTATTTGAATCTAAGTCATATAAATATAAACAAACATTTTGATAAAATTCTTTCCAACTTTTAACTTTAGTTTCTTTATCTTGAAAAATATAGGATTCTATTTTTTCTCCAGTAAAACTTTGGTTGTCAGAAAGACTATACAAATTTTCTGTTTTTTTAGGCAATTTATATTCTGTTTGAGGATATGTCCAAATTTTTAATGACATTTTACACAATATTTCTGCCCTTTTCTTTATAGTCTCTTCATTCCATTCTTCTAATCCACTCAAATATTTATTTAAAAAAAGCCTACTTTCTTTAAATCCTTTATCCATATCTCTTTTTTCAACAAATGGTTTATTACTCATTGGTATGTTATATCCTGTTAATGTAATATTCCCAATAGTATGTAGCCACTTTTCATGTATTTGATGAAACTCTTGACCAAGAGAATTAATCCAGCTTTTTGTCAATGTTTGAGGCATAATATGTTCAATGTTGAGAGCTTTATCATTAAGTAATTCTTCAATTTTTACTTCTTCTGTATTCTCATAATTTTCTAATGTTTCTAATAAATGTAATCTATTTTTACTTTTCAAATTATATACATCTCGTGATTTAAATCTTTCAGAAAATTCTTGATCTGTAGGGAATTTTTGAGAACCTTTTTTGTTGATTAAAAGATATTTCAAAATTTCAATATAATTTTCTTTATAATTTTCTGTTTTTTTAATATCTTTTCCTAGAATTTGAAAAATTTTATTTAAAGCATTAGTCGGTAAATCAGTTATGATTCTTCTAAAAGCAAAAGATTCTATTATTTTTAAAATTTCAATAACTGCATCCTTTTCTAAAATTCCCTCCGAATAATCATCAAATACCTCTAATAGAAATGGATATGATACACTTACTTCCAATTTATTTATTCTCTTTAAAAGATTATTAATTTCATTATTTTCTTCTTTTGAAAAAGCTATCTTTTTGTAATGTTCAGAAAATTTTAACAACTCTTTTAAAAATTCTTCAATATTTTCAGAATGGTTATTTCTTACAAATTTTTTAAAACTCTCATAAACTTTATCTTTATTTGGAATAACTCTTTCTTTATAGGTCAAAAAATCTCTAATAAAACTATCCACATTAAATTTAGTATTTTTTTCAATTTTATACCAATATTGATTATAAAATTGTTCTTGTTCTTTAGAGGGTTGTTTCATTAAAATAAAATTTCTTACTAAATCTGATTGTGTTAGTGAAAGACCAGTAGAATTTAAACTTTCAAAAATCAGTTGTGGATCGTCTTCAGAACGAATTAATTCAATTTCCACAATCATTAATTTTTTGATAGCCCTATAAAAATCTTCAATAGGAAATTTTAATTCTTTTATTCTTTTCTTGAAATAGGTAAAATTATTTGTAACATTTGAATCAGGGATGTATTCTTCACTTCCCTCAAAAAGATTAACAAAAGCAGCATTATCATCTTTAACTGGCTTTAGTCTTATTCTTTTCTCACCTTCAGAATATTTATTAACAAGATATTCATCCCTGATTTCTTCCTTATTTAGATTTCCCTTGATTTCTTCACTTTCTAATAAATCATATAATGATAAGAGCAACAAAGATAAAGTAGTTATTCTTTGTTGACCATCAATAATTAAATATTCTCTTTTTTCACTTTGTTCATCATAAATTGAAACAATAGTTCCTAAAAAATGACTCTTAAATTTTTTAATATGTATATCTTCAATATCATCAAAAAGCCTTTTACAATGTTCTTTACTCCAATCATAATTTCTTTGATAAACAGGAATTACAAAATGCTTATCATTTCCTTCTAAAAATTCAACAAATTTTTTATTATAAACTCTCATATAATTTAAAGTATAATGGATATTTATTAAAGTTTGCGAGGGTTTTAATTCGGGAGCCAGTAAATTAGATACGAACTCATTTACTGGCTCCGCAGGTAGGACTCGAACCTACAACCAACTCCTTAACAGGGAGCTGCTCTACCATTGAGCTACTGCGGAATAATTCTTATATCTTACTAAAATTTCAGTAAAAAGCAAAGATAAACGCCTCAAATAGTACTATCTGAGGCGTTTATCTTCTTGACAAAAGCATAGCTTAATGATATGCTTTTTGTTGTAGTTAATTTTTGAACTTTAAAAAGGAGAGTTGTAAATATGCCATCAGATAAAAAATCTAATAAAAACTCAAGGAGCCAGCTACACTTTTTGCGGCAATAGAAAAATCCCAACATAATGCCCTTCGTTTTCTTGCTTTTAAAGAAAATAAGTCAATAGCAGAAATAACCAGAGAAGCTTTAAATTTGTATTTAAAAAAGAAATCTAAGCTATACAAATCACTTATTTAGGATTTATTCCCAATTACTTCTCTATATTCAAAACAAAAAACCACGATGTACTCGTGGTTTTTTATTTACCTACCAAGACGAGCAAAAAATGAGACTACTTCTCCAAATAAATTCCTCGGCGCTGTATCTTGTGCAAAATCAATGAACCCTTCCAAGAAGTCAGGTATATATGAGCTGTCTATGTACGCATATACATCAAAATAATGGAATAGGAAATACACCAAAAGAAAAGCGATTATTAACCTAATCAATAAGCGAATCATATATTTATTATGCTATTTATTAAAATGTATAGCAAGTGTTGTACAAAAATTATCATTCATATCGAAGTGCTTCAATAGGGCTCTTTTTAGCTGCCTTCCGAGCCGGATAGATGCCGAATATTAATCCAACAAGCGTTGATACAAACAGTCCGAGTACTGCTGCTCCGATTGGGAAAGAGAAAGGCCATGATAGTCCTGCGTATTGTGTGAGTATAATTGAAAAAATAAATGACAGCAGTCCACCTAAGATAATGCCAATGATCCCTCCTGTACCTGTCAAAATCATAGCTTCAAACAGAAACTGAGCTAAGATGTTTTTATTGGTTGCACCTACGGCTTTTCTCAAACCGATTTCTCTTGTACGCTCCGTAACAGAAACGAGCATAATATTCATAACACCAACGCCTGCGACCACAAGGGCAATCGCCACAATTGAGGAAAGGAAAATAGTAAGTGCACCTATTATTGTACTTATTTGTTGAACTACGCCTTCTTGAGTGACAACGAAGAAATCATCCTTTTCTGGGTCTGTGATACCGTGCGACTCACGCAGTGTCGCTTCAATATCATGCACTGCCCTTTTTACAACACTTGGGTCTGATACCTTTATCAAAACTTCATGATAATGATTAGTCCCTGTTAGATAAACCTGAGCAGTAGTTTGAGGTACAATCACCAATTCGTCAAAATTATAAAATGCTGTTTGGCCTTTCTTTGCAAATACTCCAACGACCCTAAATTTTTTGTCTTTAATTTTTATAAGTTTCCCAACAGCTTCATCGTTGCCGAACAATTCTTCCCTTACTTTTGTACCTATCACGGCTACATTTGCCCGTGTTCTTATTTCATTCTCGGTATAGAACCTTCCTTCACCAGGTTCCAAATTCAAAACCTCCGCAAAAAATCGGACAGAACCTCCAAAAATAGTCGGCCTATACGTCTCCCCTTCAAACGAAACACTGCCTGTCACGATAACTGCTGAGGTAACATCAATTAAGTCTGGTACATTTTCCTTGCGTTTCAACATTTCTATATCACGCTCCTTTAGAGAGTCTGAAAAAAGTGTCTCTCCAATATCAGTAGGCCCTGTGGGCTCCTGTCCTGGACGTACAACGATAGTCTCTGCACCAAAGCCGGCCACTTCATCAAGTATCAGATTCTCAGCTCCTTGCCCTATCGACATCATTAAAATGATTGAAGTAATGCCTATAACAATACCGAGTATAGTGAGCGCAGACCTTGATTTGTTTGTCTTTACTCCAATGAGAGATGTTTTAAATGTTTGCTTAACACTCATATATAATTTACTTTATTGGGTGCTTGTGCGCTTTGTGCTGACTCGTAACTTTATGGTCGTTTATAATAGCTCCATCATAAAGATTAATGATTCGATTCGCATGTTCTGCTGTATAGGTCTCGTGAGTAATCATAAGTATCGTATGTCCTTGTCTATGTAGTTTGTGTAAAATATCCATAATAACTTCTCCTGATTTTGAGTCTAAATTCCCCGTAGGCTCATCTGCAAAGATAACCTGCGGATGATTAACAAGTGCTCGCGCTATTGCAACACGCTGTCTTTCACCGCCTGAGAGTTTGTTTGGTTCAAAGTAGGTCCTATGAGACAAACCAACAGAATTAATTGCTTCTTTTGCACTCTTCTCCCAAAGAGATTCCTTAACACCAGAGTAAAGAAGTGGCAACTTCACGTTTTCAAGTGCACTTGTGCGCGTCAACAAATTAAACATCTGAAATACAAAACCCATCTTTTTGTTCCTGACGTGAGCAAGTTCATCCTCAGAATGTTCACTTATCGTCTTATCACTAAAGCGATAGTCTCCTTTTGTTGGCCTGTCCAGAAACCCTAGTATGTGAAGCAGTGTTGACTTGCCGGACCCAGACGGACCCATTATCGCTACAAACTCCCCTGCCTTTATATCAAAAGACACACCACGAAGCGCGCGGGTGCCGTCAGGATAAGTTTTTTCTATATCTCTTACTTCTATGAGCGCCATATTATTCTTCAAGAAAAACAATTACCTTGTCGCCTTCTTTTATTCCATCAATTATCTCAATAGATCCTTCAGAGCTGCGGAGGCCTGTAACAACTTCAATTTCAACAACATTGTTTTGAGTATCTAATATTCGTACAGTTCTTTTGCCGTTTTTTGTAATTACTGCGCGTGATGGTATAGAAATAACATTGTCTTTTTCTGCTGTTTTAATGTCAATATTTGCAGTCATACCAGAGCGTATTCTGTTATCCATATCCGTGAAGTATAAAACTGTTTTGTATGTTGCAACGCCTTCTATAATAGTCTCCGCAGGGTCAATAGACACTACACTTGCTATAAATTCAATGTCACTTCCATATGCATCAAGTGTCACTCTCGCTATATCGCCTATTTTTATTTTTGCAATATCTGCTTCAGGAACTTTTGCTTCAATTTCAAATTCTGCCTGAGATATAAGAGTAACTATTATCTCTCGTGCAGTAATGATCTCCCCCACCTTTGCCTCTTGAAGAGTTACAACGCCGTTTATTGGAGCAAAAAGGTATGTTTTATCAATCTCTGCTTGTTTGCTTCTTACGAGAGCCTCAGCTTCTTCTACTTTTGCTTCTTGAGCCGTAATCTGTTCAACTCGAGTACCTGCAGTTTTTAGTGAAAGCTCCTGTTTTTCTAATATTACTGAAGACTCTGCTGTTTGAAGTTTTTCTTCAGCCGCTGATAGATTTGAAAGGGCTGTGTTTACATTAGTGCGTGCAGTTGAAACGTCAGAACGGTAACCATCAATTGTCGCCTGAGAATAATTTGCGCTTGCAGTTAAAGTATTTACTGCAAGTGATACATCATTTAAAAATGCTTTTACATCACTTAGGTTTTGTTTTGCATCATCTACAACTTCTTCAAAATCGCTCTCTAAGGTTAAGATATCTACTGAATCCTGCCAGGTATCAAGAATGGACTCGATTGAAACACGGCTGTTTTCAATTGAAGATTCTAAGCTTGAGTTGATTACTTGAAATGCTATTTGCGGATCAGAACTTAGTGGATTATTTATAAACTGGTCTACATTGTTCCTTACTGCATCATCTGATTTAGTAAAGGCATCGTTAATTTTTACAACAAGATTTCTTTTCGCTTCTACAAGCTGAGCTTTGGCACTCTCTACTTTGACTTTTTGTACTTCAATCTCTTCTTGTGTAGGGCCGCGCTTTAACTCCTCAAGTTTTGCAGCTTGTAATTTTACATTTGCCTTTGCTTTTGCAAGTTCCGCCGTTATTTGCCCATTCTGAAGCTGTATTAGAAGCTCTCCTTTAGAGACGATATCTCCTATAGATATATTTGCCCTTGATACACGCCCTGATCCTTCAAACGCAAGGTCGACGCTTTCTGACGGCTTTACTCGTCCTGTAACACTAACTTCTTGTATTAAATCTGCCTTTAGAGCTATGACAAAATCAATAGACGAACCGCCGTCTTTGGTCAAAAAATAAATTCCCGCACTGATGACAATTATTGCGACAACTATAATGGAAGTATATTTTTGAAAAGTGTGAGTCATACTTATAAGTATAACATTTTTAAAAAATAAAAAGCCAAGAATAACTCTTGGCTTTTTATTTTTTAATTTTTTATACTTTACGATTTATTTTCTTTTTGCCCAAAGATAATCATAAGTAAGCGTTGAGATGCTTCCAAGCGCAAGCAAGAAGAAGAACAGTCCAGCAAGACCTCCTACAACTGGGACTTGTATTATAAACATCAAAGCAATAACACCAAGAAGTCCGTTCTTCCAGTTAACATTGAGTTTATCTTTCTTTCTAATAAGCATATCCATCCATGCTCCAAATATTACACCAGAGTAAATTGATGCAAGTGAAACAAGCATCAAATATCCAAGTGTGCTTAGTATTCCAAGCCCGATGCCAAACACTGATGCGAAAAATACAATCGTTGCAGCTGGTATGACGATTAATGTGACAAAGCCCCAAAGTGTTTTTTTACCAAGATGCTCCACTGCATTTGCCGCAACAGCATTTGAGAATTTCTTAAGAAATATCGTTGCAAGTACAACAACTACAAGGATTGTTAATAGTTTAATAAGTACAAAAACACCAAAGAATGCAAGTAACGCGAACTTTGCGCTCCCCGCAGAAGTAACTTTTCCTTTATTGAAGATTGTTTCTCCGAGAATTGTTGCTCCCTCGCCTACATTAAGTACATCCTCGCTTTTTCCGCTGTAAATAAGGTCGCCAGAAATTACTGCGTTATTGTTGATTACTATTTCCTCACCTGCTTTTATATCTACATTTCCGGAAACTTTAGAATCTAAAATAACCTCTCCTCCTATCACTCTTACTTTACCGTTTACGTCCCCTTGGATCACTACTCTACCTCCTAAAACGACTAGGTCATTCCCTATTGTAGCGTCAGATAAAATCCTTACATTTCCACCAACTACAACGAGGTCTCCTAAAACATTTTCTGACACAAGTACATCCCCTCCTACTATACGCAAGTCGCCTTGTATAATCTCAAGTACTGATACATCGCCCCCTAAAATAGTTGCATCACCAAAAACATTTCCAGAAACTGTGATGCTACCAGCAGCAATGAGGAGGTCACCGAACACATCTCCATCAGAAGATGCTTCTCCTGCACCTATATAAAGATTGTCACGTATTGAATCGCCACTTTTAAATGTATACGTTTCACCTACTTTTATCGTTGCGCCAAATGCTGAAAGTGGCACAAATACCGCTAAAATCAACAGTATTAAAAAACTCTTTTTAATCATATACTTAATAAATTATAATAATACTATTATTCTGTACCTAAAATTACCCCTTGTCAAAGAATTGACATATATTGCTACTTATGCTAACATAGAGCTAATCAAATCGGATCTGTAAGGGAAACTAAGTCGAGTTTAGTTCTGCAGTTGAGTGGTTTGACTATTATTAATTAGTTTTCTTACAACAAAATGGAAGGAACAATAGCTCGAGTTACTGACCGAGGATTTGGATTCATTTCACGTGAGGGAGAAGAGAAAGATCTTTTTTTTCATTCAAATGAACTTCAGAACGTACAGTTCAATGATCTTCGTGAAGGCGACAAAGTTACTTTTGAAGTAGCAGAGGGTCCAAAAGGACTTAATGCTACCAACATTAACAAAGCCTAACTCACAATACAAAACCCCTGCGCCGTAGGCGCAGGGGTTTTGTTTATTTATTCCGGAAGCAATCTTTGCATTTGAGTTGATCAGCTCTTGCTGGATCTGGTTCAAACGGTAACTCCTTTATGTCACCGCTACATCCTGCACACTTCCAGTTGCCCTGATGCATCTGTCTCGGACCATCTCTACGAGGTCTGTCAGCAACTTTTTGCTTATGACAGTCCTTGCAAAGCAGTCCCCCCTCTCGGCCTGGGTCTGGTTGGAACGGAAGCTGTGTAATAGCTCCACCACAACCGGAGCATGTCCAGTTACCTTCAAACATTTGACGCTCGCCGGCGTCTTGATTATCTTGTGCCACTTTATTTTTCAATTACCCTAATAATCAAATTATTATAACATCGCGTTAAATAAAATTGCAAACGCAATCATACTATTTTTGGAGCCACCTGTCAGAGTCGAACTGACGACCTACTCTTTACAAGAGAGTTGCTCTACCAACTGAGCTAAGGTGGCTTATTTTTTATTTCTTGTTTTTCCTCTCCGGATGTCTCTCATATTCTGAAACATTCTTAAGGTAATGTGAGGTTGCTCTGTCTTTATTTACTATACCCTTCCCTTTTATGAAATTAATAACTCTTATCAACTTGCGCTCCGCAAAATGCACACCCGCAAGCGCGACATGACTCACATGATAAGCGATGTTATGCGACAACTCTTTTGATATCACTCTGCCTCTTGTCGGCAAATGACTTTTAAGAATCGTTGTCCACTTTGCAACCGCTCTGTCAGCTTTAAACCTAAACTCATGAGAAAGTGTTTTACCGGCCTTTACCTCCCAGTTTTTAATTATTAACATGCCGATTATAGCAAGGAAAGCAAAAGCAAATGAAAATATAGCTGCCATGATAATTATATTAACCCCGCACTGAGAATCTTGCAAAGTCTGTGACTTCAATCTTCTCGCCAAATTTCTGCGTCGCAGATTCAATAAGGTCTTTGATAGTACGCGCAGAATCTTTGATATATTCTTGTTCTAAAAGCGTGTCAACATCCGTTGGGTCAGAGGCCGCAATATGCATTGCGATATCATAAGCAAGTTTAACGAACTCTTTGTTTTTTGCGACAAAGTCCGTCTCACTTGAAAGCACGACCATAGACCCAACATCACCTGAGTTGTGTATGTATGACTGAATTGCACCAGCGGAAAGCTTCCTACTTGCTTTCTTGCCTGCGACGATGCCACTTTGCTTTTGTAGAATTCCAATCGCTCTATCAGTGTCACCTCCAGCTTTATCTAATGCTTTTTTGCACTGTATAACAGAGATTCCTGTTCGTTGTCTCAATTCTTTTACTTGTTCTGTAGTGATTGCCATAGATTTTATTCTTTGCTCTTTAATCCTTCTTTTACTCCTTCTTTATATGCTTTAACTATTTCGTCAACAAAAAACTTTATACTTGCACGTGTTGCGTCATTTGCAACAATAGGATAATCAATCTCACTAAGATTGCTGTCCGAATTCAAAAGCCCGATTACAGGAATCCGCTTTTGCCTTGCTTCCTTTACGGAAGTCATCTCCTTTTTTGTATCAACAACAAAAAGCGTATGTGGGATTTCAGTCATTAAGCCAATACCCAAGAAATTAGTTTTGAGATTATCCATTTCTCTATCAAGCATTACTTGTTCTTTCTTTGTATATTTCTGCGCAAGTTCACCTTTGTCTTTCTTTGAAGACAAGTCTTCCATTTTATTTAACCTTTTTTTGATTTCTGAAAAGTTAGTGATAGTTCCTCCAATCCATCTTCCTGTAACATAAGGCATATCAAGAGCTCCCGCTCCTTCTTCTATTGCTTGCTTTGCTTCGTCTTTACTTCCGACAAATAATATTTTTTTACCTTCTGCCCCAAGTTTCTTTGCGAACTCTGTTGCTCCTTTCAAAAGGTCATCTGTCTTTTCAAGGTCAATAATCTCTACCCAATTTTTAGCGCCAAAAATATAGGGTTTTATTGAAGGATGTCTTCGTGATTTTGAGTATCCAAAATGAGCTCCGACAGCAAACATGCGGTCTATATTTCCCGCATTTGCTTTTAAATTATCCTTTTTTTCTGTTTCCTTTGCTTTCATACAATACCCAAGATATTAGCAAATTATATAGCTTTATGCAATATTTTCCTCAAATGAATTTAGAATATCATCAATATTTCCAGCGAAAATACCGTCAATATTATGCCATGACTTCTTGATACGGTGGTCTGTCACTCTATCTTGAAGCACATTGTATGTCCGTATCTTCTCTGACCTGTCTCCTGTTCCTATTTGGTCCTTCCTCTCAGACGAGAGTTTCTTCGCCTCTTTTTCCATCTTTATCACCTCAAGTTTTGCCTGAAGTATCTGCATTGCTTTCTCACGATTTTTAAGCTGACTTCTCTCTGAAGTAGAACGCACATCTATCCCAGTCGGCTTGTGAACAAGTCGAACTGCCGTCTCTACTTTGTTTACATTTTGTCCGCCTGCACCCCCTGAGCGCGAAAATTCCATATCAATGTCTGCAGGATCAATTTCAATTGTGGATTTTTTCCTAATTGGAAGTATTGCAACAGACGCAGTTGAAGTATGTACTCTCCCTGATTTTTCTGTCGTTGGAATCCTCTGAATGCGATGTACTCCTGTTTCGTATCTAAGTTTTTTGTATGAATCTTTTCCTTTTATTTCATATGATGCTTCTTTGTATCCCCCTACGGCATTTTCTGATTTATTTACCGCTCTAAATTGCCAAGTATTTGCCTCTGCATATTTTTCATACATTTGCGCCAAGTCCTGCGCAAAAAGTGACGCTTCGTCTCCTCCTGCACCAGCCCTTACTTCAAGAATAAGTTCATTTGGGAATTTTTCTTCCTCTTCTTGCGTTTTAGTAATTTTTTCAATCTCTTTTGCAACTCCTTCCTTTTGCTCTCTTATGCTCTTGAGCTCCACATTTGTAAGTTCTTTGAGCTCTCTTTCTTTCCCCATATCCAAAACATGTTCTTCCTCTTTTTGAAGACGCTGAAATTCTTCTGCCAAATATGCAGTTTTGGGATTATTCTTATATTTATCTATGTCCATTTACTTTGTTTTCTTAGTTTTTGCCTTTGCCATTCGCGCCTTGAATTTCTCAACGCGTCCAGCTGTGTCAATGATTTTCTCATTGCCTGTATAGAATGGGTGGCAAGCACTGCAGACCTCTACCTCAATCTTCTCTGCTGTAGAACCCACTGAAAAAGAGTTCCCGCAGGCGCAGGTAACTTTTGCATTTGTATAGTATTTTGGATGAATTTCCGCTTTCATTAGAGCCACAATAGCACCATTTAACTGTTTTGTAAAATATCTATAAGCTTTTGGTATTTTGCGGTAAGTGCCATTACATCATCTCCATAAAAAGCATAGGATGACTTTTCGGCATTCTTCCAGCCTGCCAAGTAGCGAAGTGCGGCCAATCTTTCAGAATACGCAGTTCCCTTGTCCGCGCCATTATCCATCAACAAAATCGCGGAGGCCATAAACGCATCTCCATTGTCCCATGGACTTGGCGGATTGTGCCCTGTTGCTTTTGCAATCCTGTCCACATAAAGCGCCCATGTGGTTGGCATAAACTGCGCAGGACCCATAGCCCCTCCACATCCGTACCAAGGCTTTCTTGATACAGGGAGTGTATCCGGATTGAGTCCTAAGTCAGAAGTGATCTTAAGGAACGCCGCTTTTTGTTTTTCTGCAGCTGTTATATATCCAATGCTTTGATAACACTGATAAAGATCTATTTTCCAAGTTCCAGTTCCTACATTCTCTCCTAAGTTGGACTCTTCTGCTATTACGCCAAGTATGAATGCCGGCCTTACGTCTGTCTTTGCCGATGCAATGTTTGCAAGTTCAAGCGCTTGCTCAAACGGAATCGCGGCAGAGCCTCGGAGTGTGAAGAGCTCTGTCCGTATCTGCGCTGCGCTCTTTTCTTTTGCTTTTATTAACTTTTGATATTCAGCTTCAACACCTTTTGTCGCGTCAACTATCGCTTGCTTATCTGCCTCTTGTTTTTCTATTTTCATTTTTTGCTGTCTCTGAATATCCCTCAATTCAAACTCTTCTTCTTGCTTGCCCTGAAGTACTCTTTTTTGCGATTGAGTCATGTCTTTTGTATTTGCAATCTCAACAAAAGAACCCTGCAGGGCAATTTTTATAGAATCAAACGAATCAAGGTCCTCAAAGAAATCAGAAAGATTCTGGTTTCCCATAACGACCTCAACTAGTGATATATTGTCAATCTCATTTGTCTTGCGTAGAAGCTGCGCGAGTGATTGTTTTTCTCTTCCGAGTTTTTCATTTAGACCTCCTATTACCTCTTCTTTACCGTTAATGTCCTGCCCAAGTTTTTGTATAACAATATCGCGAGCTCTGATTGAGAGGCGCGCTTTCTCTATCTGCGCGTCTAGTATCGCAACATCGCGTTCATAAGATACTCTTTCCCTCTGCTTATCGGAAAGAAGTACTTGTTGAGCATCTATTTCAGCTTCAATCACTGCAAGGTCGCTCTCAAGCTGAGCACGATGAGTAGCAACGTCACTTCCGCCAACTTGAGCGTAAATAATCTGTGCACTAAACAGCACCACGAAAATAATGGAGATGAAAATCAATCCTAAATTTCTAAAAGGATTCATAAAATCATTATATCAATTTCTTGCATTTATTTCTCTTCTTTTTCTTTTGATTCAGGAGCTCCTTCTTTGGTTTCTGCAGCTGGAGTTTTTCTACCCTCTTCAGTTCCTTCTTCCTCTTTGCCTTTCGTTTCTACTTCAATTGACTCGAGGTCAGGTGTTTCTACAACTTCTTCTACTTCCTCTACTGCTTCTGCAACGAGCGCTACTACTTCGTCTTCTTTAGTTATAAGTTCCGCGCTCGCTGGAAGTTTAATATCTTTTGCAAAGACTCTACTTGTGAAGTCAACAAGTCCTGATATATCTACATCCAAGTGCTGTGGCAAATCTTTTGGAGGAACTTCTATTTCAATATCATGAAGCACTTTAACTAGGTTTCCTCCAAGGTCTTTAACAGCAGCAGCTTCACCTGTAAATTCAAGAGGTACTTTAACACTAACTTTCTTGCCCTCTTCAATAACATAAAAATCAGCATGCCTAGGAATACTCGTAACGGGGTCAAAATCAACTTCGTGTATAAGTACCTCTTTTGGTTTGCCTATTCCTGAAAGGGTTATCACTGTAGATTCTCCAGCTTCTTTATATACTTTCTCAAAATCTCTGTAAGAGACAGAGATCGGGGTAGATTTCTCCTTTGCGCTATAAAATACAGCAGGTAAAAACCCCGCTTCACGCAGTTTTTTTGGCTTTCCTATTTCCTCTCTTTTTTCTATTTTCAGTTCTAACATGACAAGCAGTATAGCAACTTATTCCGAAAAATCAAATTATATTCGGAGGAGTTCTTCCTTCAAGAAACTCTATTATGTTACCTGCCGCTATCTCAGACATTTTGCTTCTTGTCTCTTTAGTTGCCGATGCGATATGGGGTGTCAAGACAACATTTTCAAGTTCCGAAAGCCCGGGAGAAAGCGCGGGTTCATTTTCAAATACATCAAGCGCAGCACCTGCAATTTTCTTCTCGCGCAATACCTCAACAAGCGCTTTCTCATCTATGACTGCTCCGCGTGATGAATTTACCAAATACGCAGTCGGTTTCATCATCTCCAGTCGCTCTTTATTTATAAGGTGCCTTGTTGAATCAAGAAGTGGCACATGAAGCGTCACTACATCCGCTTCTTTCAAAACTTCCTCAACACTTTCTCTGAACTCCCCTTCTGTCGCACTTTCAAACTCTTCGTTTTGCTTTATATCAAAGTAAATTATTTTCATTCCAAAACCTTTTGTCATAATCTGCGCGACTACTGACCCAATCCTTCCTGCTCCTACCACACCTAAAGTTTTTCCCTTCAAGTTCATGCCTAAAAGAAGCATCGGCTCCCACCCTTTATATTCATTTGCACGAGTAAATCTGTCTCCTTCTGGAATTCTCATTGCAATTGAAAGGATAAGACCGGCTGTATGTTCTGCTACAGTATTTGTAAGAACCCCTGGCGTATTTGTAATAGTTATTCCACGTTTTTTGGCTTCTTCTACATCAATGTTATTAAACCCGACTGCATAGTTTGCGAAAATTTTAGCGCTCGGCACTGCATCATATATATCCGTATCAATCTTATCTGTCAAAAGAGAAAGTACAGCATCATATTCTTTTTTCTTGAGAGCTTCTATGAGTTCTTCTTTTGTGAGTACCCCATTCTTTTCGCTTACATCAACTTCATGTCCAGCATCCTTTAATAATTTTATTCCTGCATCTGGAATTTCTCTTGTTATAAATACTTTCGCCATATTATAGTTTATTGAATAATTTTAATCTCTTCTCTACCACTTTCTCCACATTATGTACTGCATCTTTCATATATCTATATGGTGCTATCTCATCTGGATTCTCCTGAAGTCCAATTTTGATGCCATTTTCATATGCCACGCGGACTTCAGTACTTATATGAACAACAGATATTCCTGCTTCAATCGCTTTGACAAAGTCATCATCGGAAATCCCAGACCCACCATGAAGGACCATCGGCACACCTCCTGCTTCCCTCAACTGTTTAACTCTTTCTATATTTATAGCGGGGTTTTTTGCATTTTTAAGCATACCGTGAAGATTCCCCACAGCAGGAGCGGCAAGGGCAACACCAGTATTCTTTACAAAATTTTTCAATTCTTCCGGTTTTGTAAGATGTTCGTCTGTGATTTGAGCGCCTTCAGGTATAGCGTCCAGTAGTTTTGATGACTTTCCGATGTAACCGAGTTCTGCTTCAACGACAATATCAGGGTTCACACTCTTTGCGTACTCAACAACTTTTTTAGTTGTCTCTAGATTCTCTTCAAATGGTAATTTTGCTCCGTCATATACAATCATATCGTATCCTGCATCAATCGCTTCTTTTGCTTTTTCAAATGAATAGGTGTGATCTGCGTTTAAGAAAACTGGATAATTATGTTCCTCTCTTAAACTCTTCACTAATGCAACTGATTGATCAACTCCTATAAATTCCCGCTCACCTTCTGATGTGCCTATAATCACAGGGAGTTTAAGCTTTTGTGCAGCGGAGAAAATACCCTTTAGCATTTCGGTATCAGAGATATTGAAATGCCCTATTGCCACTTTCTTTTCTTCCGCTTCTTTTATAGCATCGATTAGTTTCATATTGATATATATTATCACAAAAGAACGGCTTTGTGATACAATGTCTGTATTATGAAAAACTTAGATTTTGTTGTCATAGGCGATATCACAACAGACGCATTTATTAAGCTCTCGGGTGATGACGCTGATGTCAGATGTAGTGAAGACAATAGTAAAGAACAAATATGTCTTAACTTCGGTGACAAGATTGAGTACGACTCCGTTACAGAAATCCCCTCTGTTGGCAACAGCCCAAACGCATCCGTTTCTGCACATCGCTTAGGACTTAATTCTGCTCTTGTTACAAATCTTGGTAATGACTTGGGTGGAGAGAAAATGATAGAAGCGCTTGAAAAAGAAGGGGTGAATAAAGATTTTGTAAAAGTGCATACTGGAAAAGATAGTAACTATCATTATGTACTTTGGTACGAGGAAGAACGCACAATTCTAGTAAAACATCACGAATATGATTATGAACTTCCTGACATTGGTAAGCCAAAATGGCTCTATCTCTCATCTTTAGGGGAGAATTCTCTGTCGTTCCACAGTGAAATCGCAAAATATGTAAAAGATAATCCTGAAATAAATCTCGCTTTTCAACCCGGAACATTTCAGATGCGTCTCGGATATGAAAAGCTGAAAGACATCTACGCTGTGTCTGCAATTTTCTTCTCAAATCTTCAGGAAGCACAAAGAATATTAAAAACTAAAGAGAGTGATATTAAAAAACTTCTAGAGAGTATGCAAGAGCTCGGACCTAAAATTGTTGTAATAACAAACGGTCCAAAAGGAGCTTACGCGTACGACGGCACTGATATGTGGCAAATGCCAATGTATCCGGACCCTGCACCACCTGTTGATAGAACCGGCGCTGGCGATTCATTCTCTTCTACTGTTGCATCAGCTCTTGCTCTAGGGAAGACTTTACCTGAAGCACTTAGGTTGGGACCAGTAAACTCAATGTCAGTAGTACAGCATGTTGGCGCACAAGAAGGACTCCTTACAATGGAAAAACTCCAAGAGTTTTTAGCTGAAGCTCCTGCGAACTATAAACCTACGAAAATTAATTAAACAGAACAAAGCGTATTTTTAAAAGTCCGGCCGAACGTAGTGAGGAGATCCGAGGACTTTTCAAAAAATACACTTTGTGAGATTTTATTTTCTTTTTATAACTTTCTTTACAGCTTTTTTAATTGACTCCACTCCCATTCCATAGTGTTCAATGAGTTCGTTTGGATCTCCAGACTGTCCAAACTCATTATGTACTCCTATAAATTCAATCGGCATTGGACTCTCTTGTACTAGAACTTCCGCAACAGCAGAACCCATTCCGCCTGCAATCTGATGCTCTTCAATTGTTACAACAGCACCTGCTTTTTTCGCTTCTTTTAATATAGTTTTGGTATCCATCGGTTTTATTGTATGACTATTTATAACGGTTACAGAAGTCCCTTCTTTTTCAAGTTCATTTGCTGCCAAGAGTGCGTTATGTACAAGATTCCCGCATACAATTATAGCGACTTCTGGTTTTTCGGATTCAAACAACACTTCCGCTTTCCCAATCTCAAACGGAGTGTCGGATGTTGTGAACATTGGGCTTTTGGCGCGCGCAAGGCGAAGATAAACTGGAGCGTCTAATTTTGCGCAAGCAATGGTCGCCTTGCGCGCTTCCTCAACATCTGCAGGTACCAAAACAACCATATTTGGCTGAACACGCATAAGTGCAATGTCCTCAAGAGCTTGATGTGTAGCGCCGTCAGAGCCAACTGATACTCCAGCGTGAGAGCCGACGATTTTGACCGGCACATTATTAAGCGAGATTGTTGTCCTTATCTGCTCGTTGTTCCTTCCTGGAGAAAACACAGCATAAGATGCAATAAATGGAATCTTTCCGTAATTTGCAAGCCCTGATGCAACAGTCGCTAAGTTCTGCTCTGCAACACCTATCTCAATGTAACGTTCTGGGAATTTCTCTTCAAACCATTGCATCCTCGTTGACTCTGACAAATCCGCACAAAGCGCAACTACTTTTTCATCTTTTTCCCCAGCTTCTACAAGTCCGCGACCAAAACCGTCGCGAGTAGGATTTTGCTCAATCTTATTTTTCTCAAAGACATTTGGAACTAATTTTGCATTCTTGTTTATCATAATTTTATTCGTGTTCACTCTCAATCTTTCCTCCCAATGTTCTCAATTCCTTCAAAAACTTTTTCGCTTCTTCGGGTTTTGGTGGTTTGCCGTGCCATGTATAATCAAATTCTATATCTTTAATCCCTTTACCCGGAATTGTGTGTGCGATTATAAGGGTTGGCTTCTCAAAAATTGCTTTTGCCTGCTCCACTGCATTCACAATCTCTTCTATATTGTGCCCATCAATGTCAATAACATGCCAATTAAACGCTTCGTACTTTTCGCGAAGCGGTTCAAGTGGCATCACATCTTCCGTCATACCGTTTATCTGAATATTGTTGCGGTCTATAATTGCAGTTAAATTTGAAAGTTTATTTTTACCTGCAAACATTGCGCCCTCCCACAAGTTTCCTGCGTCATGCTCTCCATCAGAGAGTAAACAATATATGCGGAACTTTTTACCGTCCATCCGCGCTCCGTAAGCAATACCCGCAGATTGTGAAAGTCCAGAGCCAAGTGGGCCGGATGTGTTTTCAAGTCCCGGAAGTTTTTCCCGTTCCGGATGTCCTTGGAGTCGTGAGCCAAATTTGCGCAGTGTCTTTGTTTCCTCAAGTGGAAAATACCCAGCATGTGCCATAGCCGCATACTGCACAGGTACAATATGCCCGTTTGAAAGTATCAATCTGTCCCGCTCTTCCCAGTCGGGCTTTTTAGGGTCATGATTTAAAATATGAAAATAAAAAGCGGTAAAAATATCCGCCATCCCCAAAGGCCCTGCAGTATGGCCAGATCCTGCCTCTGTGAGCATTTCTATAATAGTCTGACGAACTTCGTTCGCCTTGACCTCTAATTCTTTTATTTTTTCGTCGTGAATGTCAGACATTTTTTAACCTTTTAATTGTTCAATTGTATCTTTAATATTACTGCTTTCAAAAATTGCAGAGCCAGAAACAAGCCGATTTGCGCCTGCTTCCACTAATCTCGGTGCTGTCTCCAAACTCACACCTCCGTCAACGCTTATTATAACTCTTGGGAACTTCCTGCGCAAATCGGCGATTTTATTGAGAACTCGCTCGTCAAAATCCTGTCCTTGATACCCAATTTTCTCAATTCCCATAAACTGCACGAAGTTAATTTTTTCTATTAGCGGATAGATTTTTTCATTTGGTGTCGTTGTGTTGAGAGCAATCCCAGTCTCAATGTCACTTGGGACTTTCAAAAACACATCTTCAATCCTTTCTACACTTTCAATATGAATAATTATTCTTTTTGCTCCAGCTTTTACCCAACTCTCTATGAAATTTTCTGGATTTGAGACCATCAAGTCCACTTCAAAATCAAAATCTATTTGCGAAAGATTATTTTCATCATTTTGAATGTAAGGAAAGTTTTTTGACGGCACAAACTTCCCGTCCATTACATCAATCTGTACAATCGACACAAAATCTTTTACTTGAGCGTATTTTTCATTTAAATCATTGAAACTATCTGGCATTATTGCCGGAATCACTTCAGCCATGGATTGATTTTGTTATCTCAGTAATTTTTGCGATTCGCCTCATATGCCTTTCCTCCTTTGGAAACTCTGTATTTAGCCAGAGCTTCACCGCTTCTTTTGCACTTTCCTCATTTAAAAACCGTGCGCCCAAAGAAATTATGTTTGCATCATTGTGTTCTCGCGAAATAACAATTTCATTTGGTACTTTCATATCTGTTCCCTCTTCACATTGACCATTGAAAACAATTGCGCGAACATTTGGAAATCTGTTTGCAACAATCGCCTCTCCTTGTCCTGACCCGCCAAGGATTATACCTTTATTTTCATTGGGATTTTTGGATACTTCTTTGGCTACTTTTGAGATTGAATCCGGATAATCGTCATTTTCATCATATTTAAACGCACCTAAATCTTCCACCTCATACCCAAGTTCTTTGACATATGGCACAAGTTTTTCCTTTAATCCAAAACCTGCATGGTCTGTCGCAAATAGTACTTTCATAAAATTTTATAAATGAGACGCTGTGGTAATCACATGTCGCAGAAGAGAGTTTGCATATCCAGCTTCATTGTCATACCAAGAAAGCACCTTCACTAAATTCCCATCTGCAACACGAGTAAAAGTAAGATCTGCAATTGATGCATGAGGATTTCCAATGATGTCGGTTGATACAAGTGGTTCTTCTGTCACAGTGAACACTCCTTTCCATCTATCTTCCTTTGCTGCTTTTCTTAATATGTCATTTACTTCCTCTGCTGTAGTACTTTTCTTAGTAACAAATGTAAGGTCTGCGTAGGAACCAGTGATTACAGGTACACGGACAGCGATACCGTCAAAAAACGGAATACCTTTCACAGCTTTGGTAACAGAAGTCGCCGCACCCGTTGATGAAGGGATGATGTTTTGTGCTGCAGCTCTTCCTCTTCGTACATCTTTTCTTGAAGGAGAGTCAACTAATTCTTGCGAAGCAGTGTACCCGTGAATAGTATCTAAAAGTGCCTTCTCAACATCAAGTGTTTCTTCCATTATCTGCATCACCGGAGACGCAGAGTTTGTGGTGCAAGATGCATTTGAACTTATGTCGCATGTCGCAAGTCTATCTTCGTTAACTCCCATAAGTACAGTTGCTCCATCAATTCCCTCTGGCGCATCGGCATTAACAGGAGAAGAGATAACTACTCTTTTTGCACCTGCATCGCGGTGCGCATTTGCCTTTTTATAATCAGCAAACACTCCTGTACTTTCTACGACAATATCCACATTCAAATCTTTCCAAGGGAGTTTAGCTGGATCTTTTTCATTTAGGAAAGTTATCTCTCTATTTCCGACTTTTAGCTTACCGCTTTTTACGGAAACTTCTTCATTTAATTTCCCATATACAGAATCGTATTTTAATAAATAAGCAATATTATCAATATCTCCAATGTCGTTTATAGCGACAATTTCAAGTTCTGGCGAATCCTTGGCAGTGCGAAAAAAAGCCCTGCCAATCCGCCCAAAACCATTTATAGCAATTTTTGTTTTCATATCAATCATTATATCAATAAACCCCAAAAAGCAAAAAGTAGGATTTGAATAAGTTATTACAAGGTTTTACAAAACCAATAAAAAAGCCGACACGAATGTCGGCTTTTTCTTGGGAAGATATGACACTTTTTTTATTATCATTAGCTTTAGTTGTCGCTGTTGTCATTTTTATACTGCTCCTGTAAGTTAGAGATTGCGCGCTGTTGGCGCGCTTCGGGGCTGAAAAAGACTGCGATGTAGGCAATTACGACACTCCCCACAATAATTGCAGCGAATATTTTCAAAAATTTCCAGCTTGTCTTGTTAAATAAATTCATCATTAAATTGTAGCAGTATTAAATTAACTCCCTTTGTTAAAATTGTGGATAACTTTTTCAGTAATTACCCTGTTAATAAATCTCTGGACATCCGATGTCCAGAGATTTATTATATAAATATGGAACTATATCATGTATTAAATAGGGGAGTTGATAAAAGAAAGATATTTCTTTCTGATAGAGATCATTTCAGATTTATTCACAATCTGTTTGAGTTTAATGACCAAAATCCGTCTAGTTCAAATAATTATTACTTTTCCAAATCTTCGGACATCGGATGTCCAAATATTAGGAAACCAAGAAAACTTCTGGTGAATATTCATGCATTTTGTTTAATGCCAAATCATTATCATATATTAATCTCCCCTATTGTTAAAGACGGAATACCTAAATTTATGAAAAAAATAAATATGGGATATGCAAAATATTTTAATGAGAAAAATAAACGAACAGGGGCTTTGTTTCAAGGGAAATATAAATCAGTTCATGTTTCAAACAATTCACATTTTTTATACATACCATATTATATACACCTAAACCCTCTCGACCTAATATTTCCTGAATGGCGTACTGGTAATGTAAAAAATACCAAGAAAGCTGTGGATTATTTAAAAAAGTACCGATGGAGCAGTCATTTAGATTATCTTGGTATAAAAAATTTTCCATCTTTAACTCAAAGAAATTTCCTTCAAGGTACATTAGGTGATGAGGGAGAATATAATAAATCTTTTATTCAAATGCTTGGAGAAATCGACATTGATAGTCTGAAAAAATCATTGCTTGAGTAATATTTCATCTAACTAACCAGATTTAAAAACAATATTCGGTATTCGGACATATTCGGACATCGGATGTCCAGAGATTAGGTTTGGGGGGTTGAGGAGGAGATGTTTTCTTCAGTTGATGGTGTTGAAGTAGCTTCATTCTCTGTAGTTGATGGGGTTGAAGTTGCTGTCTCTTCAGTAGCCTGCGGTGTTGATGACGCTGTATTGTCTGCTGTCTCATCTGTTGTGTCAACTACAACTACATTAGGGTCACTGACTATC
>MPMF02109860.1_pt1 | contig 22749 bp, 21 predicted proteins | sample 1617271 | NCBI WGS metagenome assembly MPMF02 (sample SAMN05944812, study PRJNA350692) | marine metagenome | biome: marine; feature: ODZ; material: water; isolation source: 120 m water sample prefiltered with 30 um filter, filtered on to 0.2 um... | place: Pacific Ocean | collected 2012-04-09... | reverse complement strand
CCGCGGGCGATTGCAGTGCTTCTGGGCTGGTTGGTGCGCCAGCGCCGCCTGAACGGTCGAATCGGCTGATGCTGGAGAGGCTGCGGTTTCCGTGACTCTCCTGTGAAAACTCTGGTTGGATTGTTACTATCCATATAGGAGAAATACCCGATGTCGGTGCCTGCTGTACCAACATCGCGATGCTGGAATCTGGAGTCAAACCCAACATGGCGCCTGCCGAGATTGATCTGGACCTGAGCCGCTACAAGCTTGGTTGGAGCGACGCGGAGGACTACGTCTTCAAGCCCAGGAAGGGCATTGACGAGGCCATGGTCAGGGAGATCTCCGGCATGAAGAGCGAGCCCGACTGGATGACCGACTTCCGCCTCAGGTCCTTCCAGCGTTTCGGTGTCCGCCCGATGCCCTGGTGGGGTGGAGACATGTCGGGAATCGATTTTGACGACATCTACTACTACATCAAACCTACCGAGAGTCAGGCCGACGACTGGGACGACGTTCCCGAGTCCATAAAGAACACCTATGAGAAACTCGGCATTCCCGAGGCCGAGCGCAAGTACCTGGCCGGGGTGACGGCGCAGTACGAGTCAGAGGTCGTGTACCACCGGAACCGCGAGGACCTCGAGGCCCAGGGCGTCATCTTCTGTGACATGGATACGGCTCTGCGGGAGCACCCCGAGATCGTCAAGGCCTGGTTCGGCCGGATAATTCCACCCAACGACAACAAGTTCTCGGCGCTCAACTCGGCTGTCTGGAGTGGTGGTTCGTTTATCTACGTACCGCCCGGTGTGAAGGTGGAGATGCCCCTTCAGGCCTACTTCCGTATCAATGCCGAGAACATGGGTCAGTTTGAGCGCACGTTGATAATTGCCGACGAGGGATCTGAGGTCCACTACATCGAGGGCTGCTCTGCACCCGTGTACACAACCGATTCTCTCCACTCGGCGGTCGTCGAGATCGTGGTCAGGCCATCGGCACGTGTCACCTACACGACCATCCAGAACTGGTCCAACAACGTCTACAACCTTGTCACCAAGCGGGCACGGGTAGAGGCCGAGGGCCACATGGAGTGGATCGACGGCAATATCGGATCTCGTCTCACCATGAAGTACCCGGCCGTTGTGCTGGTGGGGCCCAAGGCCTCCGGAGAGGTGCTCTCGGTGGCGTACGCGGGTGACGGCCAGCACCAGGATGCAGGGGCCAAGATGACCCACGCAGCTCCCGAGACCACCTCCAAGATTGTGTCAAAGTCCATTTCAAAGGACGGCGGTCGTACCAGCTACAGGGGCCTCGTGAGGATCGAGGACGACGCATACGGCTGCAAGAGCCATGTCCAGTGTGATGCCCTGATACTCGATGATGACAGCATCTCCGACACCTACCCGTACATGGAGGTCGGAGCAGCTGACGCCGTGGTGGGGCACGAGGCAACTGTCTCCAAGGTCGCCGATGACCAACTCTTCTACCTGATGAGCAGGGGCCTGACAGCCGAGCAGTCGATGTCAATGGTTGTGAACGGCTTCATCGAGCCGATTACCCGGACCCTGCCAATGGAGTACGCGGTCGAGTGGAGTCGGCTGATTGAACTGCAGATGGAGGGGTCTGTCGGCTGATCACCCGGATCGGCTAGGAATACGCCATGCCGATGCGGGAGGACTGCAAGCACTTCGAGAGTCGTAGTTATCCCAACGGTGACACAGTGCGCAAATGCGACCTCGACCTGGCTCCCGAGGCCCCCTGGAGGTGTCCCGCCGATTGTCCCTCCTTCCAGAAGCGCCGTATCGACGTGAACTGGAGCCACGGCTCGTTGGTGACACCGGCCACCCCAGATGAGCCGCAGGGTCTGGGCGATGATGACAGCATTGCTGCGCTTCTGGATGCCGCCGAGGACATAATCAACGATGCTGTGCCCGGTGTGATAGCCGACCTGGATGCCGAACGCGGAACCGCCGGAAGGATTCGGAAGCGCCTGAGGCGGGGTAGAAGAGGCAAGCGGAACCGGAAGGGCAAACGCCGCCGGTGACGTCTGTGCGGCCTGCGAGGCTGTAGCTGTTCCGGGTGGGTCCCGGCTCTGACCGCCGGAGGCGCCAGGGCCACGGTGAGATCCTCACCTCGATCAGAGCTGGGAGGGGTACGTGGACCATCGAGTTGTCGTCGGACCGCAGCATCATGAGATCCTGTCCGAGGCGTTCGAACGTTCCGGTCTGGGCGGTCGTTGAACCGGTCACCACAATGGTCACTTCCAGCTGGTCGCTGAGGAGTCGCTCAAGCACGCTGTGAAGGTCAGTGTCGCGGATGGGTGTTGGGCGGTCACCGACCACGTCCGTGTCGGGGCCGAGGCGGAGGAAGGCGATTGAGGTGAGGGCGAGCAGGCTCAGCCCGCCATCGTCGAGGCGCAGGCCGATGAAGTCGGCACCGATCACCTCGACGTGGCCGTTGCGGTGGGCCCCGCTGGGCACTACCGCCCCTATGGGATCACGCCATTCGGCAAGATCGGTCAACAGCCCCTGTAGGTGGCCAGTCTCCTTGGCGCCGGTCTCGGCGACGAAACGCTCCAAGGCCTCAAGTGCCGGTTCGGGGGTTTCCGGTGGGGTGGTCCCGGCCTCCGGTTCGGGTGGTGAGTCGCCCGCTTCTGCGGCCATGTGTCGACGGTAGCCGGGACCTTCGGGCGGCGGGAGGGGTAGCCTCTGGGTACCCATGCAGGAGACCACCGTCAAGTTGAGCGTTCCCGGAAACGGCCTGATGTCGGTTCTGGTGGGCGAACACGACGAGTTGCTGCGCCAGGTTGAGGAAGCCTTTCCCAACGCGGGCATACATGTCCGTGGCAACCAGATCACTATCGACGGAGAGCAGGCCGACGTTGTCCGCCGGGTGTTCGACGAGTTGGTGCTGCTTCTGGAGCGGGGCCTTCCGGTGGATTCGCTCACCCTGGAGCGTGCGATCGACATGGTTCAGGCCGATGAGCATCCTTCAGAGGTCCTGACCAGCGAGGTTTTCCGGACCTCGCGGGGGAAACCGGTTCGGCCCCGGTCAACTGGTCAGCAGCGCTACGTCGAGGCCGTAACCGACAACATCATCACCTTTGCGATTGGCCCGGCCGGAACGGGTAAGAGCTGGTTGGCTGTGGCGCTCGCCGTGAAGGCACTCCAGGCTGGTCAGGTCGACCGGATCGTGTTGACCCGCCCGCTGGTAGAGGCCGGTGAGCGGGTCGGGTTCCTGCCCGGCGACCTGATGGCCAAGGTCGACCCCTACTTCCGTCCCCTCTACGACGCCCTATTCGACATGCTCGACAGGGACACGGCCCAGCGTCTTCTCGAGCGCGGCGAGGTCGAGGTGGCGCCGCTTGCGTTCATGCGTGGGCGCACCCTTAACAACAGCTTTGTGATCCTCGACGAGGCCCAGAACACCACCCCCGAACAGATGAAGATGTTCCTGACCAGGCTGGGTTTCGGATCCAGGGTGATCGTGACCGGCGATGTCAGCCAGACAGATGTACCGGGCGGGCGAAGTGGGTTGGCGGACCTCGAGCCTGTCCTGTCCGGAATCAGCGGCCTTGACTTCGTGTACCTGACCAGTCGAGACGTGGTTCGGCACAGAATCGTCCAGGACATCGTGGAGGCCTACGGGGTGACAGGGGCCAACGGGGCACCTGGGCCTCGGGGCGACACGTGAGCTGTGGATGAGCCCACGATGAGAGAGGAACCTCCTGAACCCCGTCCGCGTGTCGTGGTCGACGCGCGGACGATGACGACCCTTGACGATGTCTCCGGTGACACGTCGCGGTGGGTGGCGCTTGCAGAGCACGTTCTGGTCGACGAGGGCCTGGGTGCCAGGCCCGTCGAGTTGACGATTCACCTGGTCGACGAGGGCTCGATAGCCGACCTGAACCGTGAACACATGGGTGGTGAGGGGCCGACCGACGTTCTGGCGTTCCCGGTTGACGACCCTGCCGAAGGGTCCGGGGACCTGCTGGTTCTCCTCGGTGACGTGGTGATCTGCCCCGTGGTGGCGGCAAGACAGGCCCAGGGCAGCGAGGGGGGTCCCCAGGGGGAACTGTCCCTGCTTCTGGTGCACGGAATCCTGCACCTGCTTGGTCACGACCATGCCGAAGCCGGGGAGCGTGAGGTAATGCAGAGGCGGGAACGCGAACTACTGGCGGGATTCGGGCGCTGATGGACGTCACCGAGGTGGTGGGCCTCGTGCTCCTCGTTCTGGCAACCGGTTGTTCAGCGGTTCTGGTTGCAGCAGAGACGAGCCTTGTCCACATCGGCCGTGCCAGGGCAGAGGTCATCGGGGACGGAACGGGTACTGACGAGCGTGTCGAGGCGCTGCTGGCCCTTCTGGACCGACGGACAGAGGTTCTTCGACCACTCGTGTTGGTACTGGTCGTACTTCGGGTAGCCACAACCGCTCTTGTGGTCAGCTGGGCCTACCAGCGACCTGGTGTAGGGTGGGTGATACCCGCGGTTGTCGTGCTCGGTGTGGTTGTCTTCGTCGTTGCAGAGGCGCTCCCGCGCTCTGTTGCACTTCGCAGGACGGATTCGGTAGCCCTTCGGGCCGTTGGGGTGGTCGGCCTGCTCGCCTCGGTCGTGCCACTGCGCTGGCTTGCGACCCTGCTTGCCACGATCTCCGAACGACTGCTGCCCAGGTCTGCACGCGAGGTCGGACCGGTTGTTACCGAAGAGGAGTTGCTGGCCGTTGCCGACAGGGCCTTGGCGACACGCTCAATCGACGAGGAGGAACACGAGCTCATCGGGTCCGTTATTGCGTTCGGCGATACGCTGGTAAGGGAGGTGATGGTTCCCCGTCCGGACATCGTCGGCGTCGAGAACGGCTGCACGGTGCAGACGGCACTTGAAGAGGCCGTATCCGGCGGACACAGCCGTATCCCCGTCAGCGGAACCGGAATCGACGACATCGTCGGGATAGTTCACGTCAAGGACCTTGCAAAGGCCCATCTGGACGGCAGAAGTGGTGAACCAGCGGCGGAGATGTCGCGCCGTCCAACATTCATACCGGAGACGATGAAGGCCGACGACCTGTTGCGTCAGATGCAGTCCGAGCGGTTCCACCTGGCGGTGGTCGTGGATGAGTACGGCGGCACGGCCGGCCTCGTCACCATGGAGGACCTTCTCGAGGAGGTGGTCGGCGAGATCGTCGACGAGTTCGACCTGGAGGAACCGTTGTCCCAGCCACTCGCGGGCGGAGACCTCCGGGTCCACGGACGAATGCCGATCGACGAACTGAACGACCTGTTGGGAGAGGACCTGCCCGACGGCGACTGGGACACCGTTGGTGGCCTCATCTTCAACGCCCTCGGCCATGTGCCCGAGGCGGGAGAGGCAGTCGAGTTCTCAGGACGCCGCTTCTGCGTAGAGCAGGTTGTCGGTCGGCGGATCACGAGGATCCGCGTGGGTGCACCAGAGGTCTGCCAGTGACAGAGGAGCCAGAGGAGTCAGCGGGGCTGGAGGAAGAGCCGGGTAGGGAGTCGGGTGCAGACGACCGGATGGTCGTAGAGCAGCCCGAGGGCCACCGTTCCGGTTTCGTGACCCTGGTCGGAAGGCCGAACGTCGGCAAGTCCACCCTGTTGAACAGCATGCTCGGGACCAAGGTGACCATTGTGTCCGACAAGCCCCAGACCACCCGGACAGAGGTGCGCGGTGTCTTCACGAGGCCCGATGTGCAGGCCGTGTTCTGTGACACTCCGGGAATCCACAAGCCGAGAACCCTCCTGGGCCAGCGGCTGAACGACACCGCCCGTGCTGCGCTGGCCGATATGGATGTCGTGCTGTTCCTCGTCGAGGCCGATGGCCCCATCGGCAGGGGCGACCGCTTCATCGCCGAGAGCCTTCCGGCTGATCGGACGATTCTGGTGGTGAACAAGACTGACTCAGTCGGCCGCGATCAGGTGATCGGGCAGTTGGCCGAGGCATCCGAGTTGGCCTTTGACGAGTACTTCCCGGTGTCGGCGAAGACAGGACGTGGAGTCGACTCCCTGCTCGAGCATGTACTCGAGAGGCTTCCAGAGGGCCCGCGCTACTACCCGGAGGACGTGGTGTCAGACGTCCCTGAGGCCTTCTGGGTGGCCGAGCTGGTCAGGGAGCAACTGCTGGTCGTTGTCAGGGAAGAATTGCCGCACTCGATCGCCACCCGGGTGACTGAGTGGGACTGGCCCAGAATCCGGTGCGAGATCCTCGTGGAGCGCGATTCGCAGAAGGGGATCGTCATCGGCAAGAAGGGGTCGGTACTCAAGGAGGTCGGAACCAGGGCGCGGGCCCAACTGCCTGACGGGGTCTTCTTGGAACTGGCCGTCAAGGTGGACAAGGACTGGCAGCGCCGCCCGAAGGCCCTGGATCGCCTGGGTTACTGACAGACCCAGACACCCGGGGTCTCGCGGCAGGCTCAGGAGAATAGGCCGCTCAGGAAAGTGACGGCCTCGGCGGGGTCTGATGTACGTCGCATCGGTGGGAGGGCGGCGAGCAGGGCAACCGAGTAGCGAGCTGCCGAGAGGCGGGGGTCGAGAACCGCTGCAACCCCCTGATCGGTCTGGGAGCGGATCAGGCGGCCAACTCCCTGTGCGAGCCGGAGGGCACCGAGGGGAAGGTCAACGGCTCCCCAGCCATCGAGGCCGGCCCTGTCACGCCATGCCCTCGTGAGGTGCTCATCGGGTCGTGGAAACGGAATTCGGTCGATTACGACAAGGCCCAGGGACGGGCCGGGAACATCGATGCCCTGCCAGAAGCTGCGTGTGGCGAACAGGCAGGCCGCCTCATCGGCAGCGAACTCCTCGAGGAGCGTCCTGGCCGGAAGGTCTCCCTGTTCCAGTATCCGATACGGCACGAGCGGCCTGATCGCCGCAGCGGCGATCTGCAGCCGCTTCCAACTGGTGAACAGGGCGAGGGTGCGGCCTCCGCCGGCCTGGATGAGGCGTTCCAGTTCCGCGAGCATCGCTGTCGACCAGGCGGGTTCGTCGTCGGAGGGGCTGGGGATGTGAGTGGGGCAGTAGAGCAGGGACTGGGCCTCGTAGTCGAATGGACTCTCGACGGTGCTGGTGGCCGGGTCTGGAATCGCCAGGCGTGCAGGGAGGTTGATGGGAAGCGTCGCACTTGTCAGTACAGCCGTGCGCAGAGGCCAGAGGTCGCTCACCAGACGTGGTCCAACCTCGATTGGTGCGACACGCAGTACCATCCGGGTGCCTGAGCGTTCCACCCATGCGAGGTGGTCGTCTCCCGAAACTGTCTGTTCGACAGTGTCTGCTTGGCGGGGCTTTCGGAGCAGCTCTCTGGCGAACCGAACGTCGCCTATGAGGGCGCCTCCGGCGTTCACCAGGCGGGTCAGACGACGGCGCTCTCGTTGGGTTTCGGGGTCGTCAGCACCATGTGTGATGTCACGCACTGCCTTCCGTGCAGCAACCAGCACGCGGTCGACCCGGGTCTCTGCCAGGTCAAGGACCGGATCGAGGTCTGAGCACGCGTCGGCCACGAGGCGCCTGTCGGGATTGTCGGCAAGCCATGTCGTGAACCGTGAAGCCGCATCGTCAAGTCCGGCTGCGAGGTCAGCCTGGTCGAGGGCCGGTCTGGCGAGGCGGGCCAGCCAGCGAAAGCGTCCAGCGGTCAACTGGAACCCGAATGTTGCGGTGAAGACCTCCTCCAGTTGGTGGGCTTCGTCGAACACGACGAGCTCGTGGGGGTGGTCGGGGTGGTCGAGGAGCATGCCGTTGAGGGCCACGTCGACCGCGTAGAGGTGGTGGTTGGTGACGCAGATGTCAGCATCGCGGGCGCGTTGGCGTGCCCTGGTCGGACGGCATTCGGATATGAACGGACACTCAGATGGACCGATGCAATCGTCGGTACCGACGCTCACCGTGGACCAGGCTGTCGGGCTGGGCTCGAACGGAAGGTCCGCCCGGTCGCCCGACACGCTCGTGTCGGCCCAGTCCAGTATTGACTCCACCTGGGTGCCGTCTGAGCCGTCGGTGAGCCCGTCAAGGGCCTGTTGTCGCGCGGGGGAACGAATCTGGTCGAGGCGTTCGTGGCAGACGTAGTTGTCCCAACCCTTGAGAACAGCGTGGGTGAAGGTCCTGTCGAGATGCTCGACGAGCAGGGGCAGGTCGGACCTCGCCATCTGGTCCTGGAGCGCCTTCGACCAGGTGGCGATGACGGTCCTGCGACCGGAGAGAATGGCCGGAATCAGGTAGGCGAGGGTCTTTCCTGTTCCCGTGCCGGCCTGAATGAGCAGGTGGCGTTCGGTGTCGATGGCTTCTGCGATCTCCAGGGCCATGGAGCTCTGGCCCCGTCGTACCTCGCCTCCGCCCGGCAGTGCCCCGGTGACCTCCTCCAGGGCTATTGAAACCTCGTCGGCTGTGCTCATCATGAGGACTCTACGGGCGGGCTGCACCACCGACCGGAGGCAAGGAGGGGGTAGGTTTCAAGGATGCTTCCGTCCGATCTGGATCCCCGACGGATCCCTGTGCACATCGCATGCGTCATGGACGGCAACGGCCGTTGGGCCGAACAGAGGGGCCTGCCTCGCACCGAGGGGCACACGGCTGGTGAGCAGTCGCTCTTCGACGTGCTCGAGGGGGCCGACGATCTGGGTGTCGGTTGGTTCACTGTGTACGCGTTCTCGACCGAGAACTGGCGACGACCGGCCGACGAGGTCCAGTTTCTGCTTCGGTTCAATGAGCAGATCCTCATCAACCGCCGAGACGAGATGCACGAGCGGAACATGCGCATCCGGTTCATCGGCAGATGTGACCGGCGGGTACCCAGGCGGCTGGTTCGCCTGATGGACGACGCTGAGGAAATGACCCGTGACAACAGCGGGTTGACCTTCACGGTGGCGTTCAACTACGGGGGCAGGGCCGAGTTGGTCGATGCCGTGCAGCGCCTGGTTGACTCCGGTGTGAGGCGTGTCACCGAGAAGGCCATTGCCAGGAACCTCTACGACCCCGAAATGCCCGATCCGGACCTCGTTGTCCGAACCTCTGGCGAGTACCGCATCTCGAACTTCCTTCTCTGGGAGATCGCCTACAGCGAGCTCGTGTTCAGCGAGACCCTGTGGCCCGACTTCAGACGGGAACACCTCTACTCCGCGATCAAGGAGTTCCAGGACCGCGACCGTCGCTTCGGCGGTGTTGGGGAACCGTGACCCTCTACCGCGACAAGGGCGTGGTGATCAGAACGTGGCGCCTCGGTGAGGCCGACCGGATCGTGGTGCTGCTAACACCGGAGCACGGAAAGGTCCGTGCTGTGGCCAAGGGTGTGCGCAAGACCCGGAGCAAGTTCGGTGGTCGCCTCGAGCCGACGAGCCATGTCGACCTCCAGCTTTACGCAGGCAGGGGAGACCTCGGCATCGTCACCCAGGCGGAGACCATCGACAGGTTCGAAAACGTCAGGGCGGACCCGGACCGCTTCAGCGAGGCGTCAGCCCTTCTCGAGGTGGTGGACGTCGTCTCCCCAGATGGCGATCCGGACCGTCAGCGCTACGAGATGCTTCTCGGTGCGTTGAGGACCCTTGACGAGAACCCGACCCCCCTGCTGGTTCCGGCGTTCTTTCTCAAGTTGCTCGCCCGCGAGGGGCTGGTACCCCACCTTGACTCCTGCGTCCGTTGCGGTTCATCTGGGCCGTTGGTCACCGTTGAGTTCGGTGAGGGTGGGACACTTTGTGTGGATTGTCGACGCGGCCGACCGGTGTCGGCCGCGGCCCTTGCGGTGATGAGGGCGGTCGTGGGTGGTGGCCTGGTGGATGCACTTGCCGTGGTCGACCCTGAGGTCTGCGCAGAGGTGGATGCCACGTCGACGGCGGCCGTCGAGTACCACCTGGAGCGCCGCATGAAGTCTCGACGGTCAATGGAAAGGGCCTGAGAAAGGGCCCACAGAATGCGTCCGAGGTGCCGGCCGGACACCTGTTGGCTACCCCTCTTCAGTCGAGGGCTGGCACGACAGGAGTTGTGCCAGCGTGGCTCCTGTCGACCACGAGCGTGCCTCCGATCCGGTCGCCCAGGCGACGGTGCCCGGAACTCGTCAATGTCAGCCCCATCTCGACCGCCACCACTACCGGTGCCAGAAGGCCGAGAACGGTCGGGATCATCCACGGGAGCGTTCGACCCATGGATCCGGTCAACCCCGGGAGGCTTCCATCGGAGCGTCGGATGACCCGCAGGCCGGTAACGGCCTTTCCGAAGCTGAATCCCGTTACCGAGGTCAAGAGGACCTGGTTTGCGAGGAAGGCCAGGGTTGGAACCAGCACATGCGTGGCTCCGAGGCCGACATCGACCTGCCATGCCTCGTTCCCGATGACGATGCAGCCCTCGTCAGAGGCGAACAGCACGGAGCAGGCGTCGGTGGCTGTTAGTTCAACTGGTACGGGTCTGCTCTCGGCGCCCGACAACAGGATGATGGTGAAGAGGGTGGCGATGATGAGGTTGTCCAGAACCCACGCGATGAGCCGGCGTCCGAGAACCGCTGTCGGGTCGGTGCGGTTGTCAGCGTCGGCCTTCTTCATCGGCCCAGTCTGGCCGATTGAATGAGCATCGAGACCTCCACCTGAGGGTGGAACAGTGCTGGGGCATCGGCCGGTACCCTGCAGCGCCATGGTCCCCAACGACGAAACCCTCTTCGAGAAGGTGGTGAACCTGTCCAAGCGTCGCGGGTTCGTGTTCCAGTCGGCCGACATCTATGGCGGCTTCCGCTCCACGTACGACTACGGGCCCATCGGCGTGCTGCTGCTTCGCAATGTGAAGGAGCAGTGGTGGCGAACCATGGTCCAGTTGAGGCACGACGTCGTCGGTCTGGATGCGTCCATCCTCACCCCCCCCGCTGTCTGGGAGGCCTCAGGTCACCTCGCCAACTTCACCGATCCATTGGTCGACTGCAGGGAATGTGGAGCCCGTCATCGGCAGGACAAGCTGGACGAGCCCGACACCTGCCCGGCCTGCGGCAAGACGGGTTCGTTCACCGAGGCCCGACACTTCAACCTCATGTTCAAGACCCATGCTGGCCCGATGGCCGACTCGGCTGCCGAAGTCTACCTGCGCCCCGAGACCGCCCAGGGCATGTTCATCAACTTCGCCAACGTGCTCAACACGAGTCGCAAGAAGCCACCGTTCGGAATCGCCCAGATCGGCAAGTCGTTCCGCAACGAGATAACTCCCGGCAACTTCGTGTTCCGCACGCGCGAGTTCGAGCAGATGGAGATGGAGTTCTTCGTGCCCCCGGCCGAGGCCGACGAGTGGTACCGGTACTGGTGCGATGCCAGGCGCAGCTGGTACCTGGACCTCGGAATGCCCCAGGACCGCCTGCGTCTCCGCGACCACGATTCCGACGAGTTGAGCCACTACTCGACGGCGACTGCAGACGTGGAGTTCCTGTTCCCGTGGGGCTGGGACGAACTTGAGGGCATAGCCAACCGGACCGACTTCGACCTGATGCGTCACGCCGAGAGTTCGGGAGCGCGGCTCGAATACCACGACCCGGGCAGTGGCGACAGGTACGTACCTCATGTGATCGAGCCGGCTGCCGGAGCCACCCGGACGGCAATGGCGTTCCTGATGGCTGCCTACGACGAGGAGGAGGTCAGGGACGACACCCGAACTGTCCTCCGCCTCGACCACCGACTGGCGCCCTACAAGGTGGCCGTCCTGCCGCTGTCCAAAAAGGCTGAGCTGATCGATCCCTCCAACGAGGTCCTGGGGTTGCTCCAGCCGCACTGGATGTGCGACTACGACCAGACCCAGGCAATCGGTCGCCGCTACAGGCGCCAGGACGAGATCGGCACGCCGTTTTGCGTCACCATCGACTTCGACACGCTTGATGACCGGGCCGTGACGGTCCGCGAGCGTGACTCCATGGAGCAGGAGCGTGTACCCATCGAGGGTCTCGTCGGGTACCTGACTGGACGCTTGACTTCCTGAGTTCGGCCTGATCACACCGGGCCGATCCGGCTCTGTCTAGAGCTCAGGCCAGAGAACCCTGCGACGCCTGGACTTCCTGCCCCTGTCGCCGAGCGCCCAGACACGACGCCATGCACCGATGTCAGGACCGGTGAGCCCTGGTGACGTACCGGCGTGTGCGCGCTGTCGCGCCTGCCACCAGTCGCTGGCGGCCTCGTCGCCGAGTGAGGCCACGGCTGCCTCGAGCCGGGAGGCGAAACCACGGGCGTGCTCGCCTTCGGTGGCGAGGAGTGGGTCGCCGAAGGTAACCGTCGTGCTGGAACGGCTAGGAAGGAAGTGGCCCTTGCGGAGGATCCGGTCGGTGCCGGCAATGTGCACTGGTACCACCGGAACATTGCAACGGATGCCCAGGTAGGCGGCGCCGCCACGGAAGGGTTGCCCCCAGCCATCGGGGCTGCGGCCACCCTCGGGAAAGATCAGGACACTCCAGCCGTCGTCGAGAAGGTCTGCTGCGAGGTTCGCTGACCTGCGTCCCACCTTTGTGCGCTCGATCGGTATGGCGTTGATCAGGAGTGCGGCTAGTGCGCTGCCCAGTCTGGTGGCGAAGAAGTAGTCGGCGGCGGCACCTACAACAACGCGGTGACGCCACGGCTCGGGTATCGAGGTGAGGAGCAGGGGTGTGTCGGCGTGGCTGTGGTGGTTGGCCACGAAGATGACGGGGCCGTCGACAGTGCTGAGGCGGTCGGTTCCCTCGCGGCTGGGTGATGCGACCACGGACATTACGAACCTCATGACGGTCTCGACCAGAGAGGCCCTGATGACACGAGCCGGGTACCGCCGCGCCCATGCTGTGTCGTACTCGGCTTTGAGTTGACGCGTCGGTTCCGGGGGCTCCACACCCGGTGGAACCGGAGCGGCACGCCACGGAAATCCGAGGCGACCGATGGTGGAGCGGAGCCTGGCGATCCGCAGAGTCAGTGGGGTCGTGGCCATCAGGTCAGGTGCACCGGTCGAAGCCTCATGTCACGTCTGCCATGAGCAGTGGTGGGTTCTTGAGGTGCGTGATGGTCGGTTGTGGGCCGACTACGTCACCGGCCATCTCCAGGGCGTCTGCCAGCGTGGAGGCCGGCTGGAATCCGAGTCGCCTGACGGCGCGGGTGTCGCCGCCCACGATGATCACCCGACCCACGTGGCTGAGAGCGTGTGCTCCCCAGTACCACATGTAGAACGGGTGTACACCGTGGTAGGCGTACGAGTTGCGGTAGAGGTGGATGTACCACTCGTCCTCGGCGAACCGCTTCTCGTACTTCTTTTCGATCTTTCCCGGGTCGGTCGTGTCAGCCAGCACCTCTTCGAAGAAGTCGATGTAGCTGGGGTGGTGAACCGGGTTGAATTCCCAAGGTGTGGGGTGGCTGATGATCACCACGCCGCCCTCCCTGACGAGTGGCCGCCCCCGGTAGAGGTTGAAGAAGTAGCCGAGGCCCAGACACATCACGAGGATCGGATTCATGATCGAGTTCACGTTGTACGGGCAGATGTAGGGGAGCCCCATGGTGAGGATGTCGGTCTGGCCCTCAACCGGCACGAGGTGCTGGCGGTAGACGTTCGCCGTTGTCACCTCGTGTACGGCCTCGACCTCGCCAGCCTGCACCGACGTCATCTCGTAGGGGGCCAACCATGTGGAGAAGGCCTTTCGCTTCAGGTTCGTCGGCATGACCTTCAGGCCCTGTTGCATTGCTAGGAACGAGGCCCTTTCACGTCCTGACCACTCCCACTCCCGTTTCTGGAGCATTGAGAGAGGTCCCTCCCTGCCGAAGGTGTCGTTGTTGACGGTTGTCTCGATTTGGAAGATCTTCACGCCGGCATCGCGGAGCACCTTGCCCATGCGCCAGTTGGAGGCGTGCAGGGCCGAGTTGTCGCGATCCATGAACGACGTGGAATTGAGCATGGTGTGCACGTTGTGGTTGTGGCGCAGGCTGGTGTAGCCGGTGAGGCCCGTGGCGGTGCTCTTGTGGCCGCCATCCATGGCGACAAGGTTGATGTTGACGTAGATGACGAGGTCGCTCTCGGCTGCCCGCTTGTTGAACTGCACGGCCTCGCCGTGTGGTGTCTCGCCCAGCACGACCATGCCGTCGGGATCCTCTGCGTCATGGTTGTACAGGAGTCCCTTGGGGGCGAATGCGTCATAGACGCGGTCGCCCACGGCGTGGCGGAGTTCGTCCTCGGTCATGCGCCTGTGCAGGGCGAGGGCTGCGATCAGGTGGACGTCATCGACGCCGGCCTCGGCGGCGATGTCGAGCACGGCCTCGATGACCCGCTGGCGGATGTCCGGCCGACGCATTGGTGGTAGGGGCAGCGAGACGTCATCGAAGGCGATCGTCAACTTCATGTCGGGCCGCAGCAGGGCCGGAAGTGGGTCTGAGTCTCCGATGGGGTTCAGGAGGGCGTGTCGGATGGCGCCGTCCGGGTCGGGGAGGCCTTCGAGTGGCTCGGCCGGGTAGATGACCCGGGAGCGGCCTGTCGGAAGCTTCTCCAGCTTGAAGCCCTCGCCGTGGTGGAACACGATCGGGGGGCTGTTCCTGTCCACGTCCAGGACGAATCCCGGACGCGGAGCGAGGTGTCTGCCGTTGCTCATGGCCTGTAGCGCTCCTTTTCGTCCCTGAGGTCGAAAGCGATCTTTACTGCGCCCCTGCTGCCAGCCGAGGAGGCGTGCTGGATGGCATCCTGGTAGCGGTCCAGCGGGTACGTCGCCGAGACCAGGTTGCCCAGGTCGAAGCGGCGGACAAGGTCAAATGCAAGGTCGAACGTGCGTGCACTGGTTCCGTCGGCGAGAAGTTCCGTGCCGTAGGTGTAGGCACCGATCAGCTCGAGCTCACGGTGCCACAGGGGTGTCAACTCCAGGGTGACGGTGGCTGGCATTCCGACGAGCACGATTCGGCCTCTTGGTCTGGTGATGGCCATGGCGTCGGTGAGGCTGTCAGAGGAGCCCACGCAGTCGATCACCACGTCGGCGCCTCCGCTGAGGCGGTCGACGCTGCCGTCTTGTGTCCGGTTCCTGGCCTGAATGCCGGCCTGGCTGACTGCCCGACTGCCGGTCATCCGACGGACCGTCCTCCGCACCTCGTCGGGGGCCGTGACCATGTCGGCACCGAGGGCGGCAGCCATCTGGCGCTGTTCCGGGTATCGCGCAGTTGTGAGAATGGTGCGGGGGTTTGTGTGGGCCCTGAGGGCGGCGAGCGTGAGCAGTCCGAGGGTTCCGGATCCGAGGACCACGACGGTTCCGTCATCTGGCACATTGGCCATGAAGGCTGCATGGACTCCACATGCAGCCGGCTCGACGATGACGGCGGCCTCGTCGGAGAGGTCGTTTGGGACCGTGTGAAGTTGGCTGCTGTGGGCCCAGAAGGCCGTTGCCCATCCGCCGCCCGTGTCATGGCAGGATCCTGTCTGGATTCCGGGTTCGAGGTCTCCGAAGGTCACGTGTTCACAGTTGCCGAGTTGACCGTCGGCACACGGGCTGCAGGTGGGGGCGATGTTTCGGCTGACACATCCGAGGACGGGTTCAAGGACCACCCGGGTGTCATCGTCCAGGTCCCCGACAACCTCGTGGCCGGGGGTGAAGGGAAACGAGACAAGCGGTTCGAAGTAGCGGGCTGACCGGCCGTTGACGGTTGCAAGGTCAGAGCCGCAGATGCCGGCGAGCCTCGGTCGGACCCGCACCCACTCGGAACCGGGTGGTGCCGGTTGGTCGACGTCGGCTAACCGGAGTGGGCCTACGCCGGCGCCTCCGCCCGGTGAGAGGTTGCCGGCGAGCCGGGCCGCGGCGAACCGGGGGATGTTCCGGTGGAACTCCAGTGCCTTCATCGGTGCACCTGCACAGCCGTCTTCATGCGCTGCTCCATCATGCGCTGCGTCGGGCCACTGCCGTCGAGATGGGTGGTGCCAGGGGAAGCAGGCGCCTTGACATGCCGGGCGACTTTGCGAAGTCCTCTACGAGCCAGCCGCGTTTCTTGGCGATGCTGGCCAGGCGTGTCTCGGGGTTGACGGCGACCGGGAAACCGACGGCCTCGAGCATCGGAAGGTCGCTGGCCGAGTCGGCGTATGCGACGGATTCCCGAAGGTCAAGGTCGTGCAGGTCGGCGTAGTCGACAAGGGCCTGGTAGCGGGCCTCACCGGTCGGAGGGGCAGCCTTCATTCGACCGTCGTAGGCGTCGGTTCCGTCTCCCAGTTGGGATGTCCCCAGTTCTGAGCTGATGATGTCGTCGAAGAGGGGTCGCAGGGGTTCAATCACGAAGTTGAGTGCGCCTGTGATGAGAACGGTCCTGTGTCCGAGGGCCCGGTGTTCGCGGACCCGGCGGATTCCGGCCGGGAAGGACCGTGACAGGATCAAGTCGCTGAAGTGCTCGGCGGCGTCCTCCGAGATTCTGTCCTTGGGGGCTCCCTCATATCGGCGGTAGAAGAACCGAAGGAAGTCGCTGCGATCGCGACGATCGAGGGCCAGCAGTGTCGGGGCCTCGGCCATTGTCTTGAGAACGAATCGAATGCGGTCGCCTCGGGACAGGTGGCGGCTGCCCAGCCAGGCGAAGCTGGCAACCACGTTCGAGGCGATGAGGGTGTTCTCCAGGTCGAAGGCTGCGATGTGGCGGTCGGGGGAGAGTATCTGGCTTCGGAGCCTGGTGGCCCTGTCCTGGACGCCCCTGGCCGGTGGCTTCATCGGAACCCGGCCGGCCTTGACGACCGAGGGCAGGTGGACCTCGGGCACGTAGTGGTCCCAGTCCATGGTTCGGGGGTCGAAGCAGAAGGTCTCGTGGTCGCCGGCATCGAGGGTGTCCCACAGGGCGATCAGGTGGTCCAGGAGGTACACCGCCTCACACTCGGCGTAGGCGCCGTAGAGGTCCACGTAGCCCATTGCACGTTCAACCAGGTCGCGTTGCTCCTCCAGTTTCACGGCCACTTCGGCCTGTCGGCCCCGGATGGGGAGCTTGTCGAGGACCTTGCGGGACAGGTCCAGCGTGGTTCCGGCACGTTCAAGCTGTCGCTTCACCCTGCCCCTGCCCGGGAAGGACCACTCCGGGACTGAGATCGGCTGCCCGTGTTCGTCGTAGATGGGGTTGTCGGTGAACCAGGAGCGGACGAGGTCGACGAGGCGCCCGTAGTGGAGAGGGTTGACGCTGCCAGAGGCGACCTGGACGATGTCGGCTCCCTCGATGGGACCCCTGGCGGCGACGGCGCAGATGGCGGCGACAACGAAGTCCACCGGTATGACGTCGATGGTGCCCTCGGGGACTCCGGGGAATTCCTTGAGGAGCCCGCGTGCGTAGGAGATGATCACGGGCTCGGCCATGCGGAAGCCGCGTATCCAACCGGGGGATGGTTCGGCGAGGGCCGATTCGATGATCGAGGGTCTGACGATGCTGACCGGGACGTCGCCGGCGGATTCGGTGAGGGCCATTTCGCCGAGTGCCTTCGTGTAGGCGTAGGCGTCGGGGAAGCCCAGCGATGCGGCACGGGATCGTCCGGCCTCGGCCATCCTGTCGTCGACCCAGCGCGACCGGAGTTGCTCGGTCTTGGTCGCGAGGGCCGGTATGCCGGCCGCTCCCAACTCGTCGTGGGCCTCTTTGCGGAAGCCGGCGAGGCTTTCGGGGGAGCGGCTTGCGCCTTCGGTCTCGTGGCGGATGCGGCGGGCGCTCTCCACCTCGAGGCGCCAGTTGACATCGACGAAGAACGGGCTTTCGTTAACCGGTTCCTCGGGTGCCGCTCCTCTGCGGCTGCCGGCCACGTAACAGGTCGATACGGCGACGAGGTGTGGCGTGGTTCCCAACTCGGCCAGGGTCTCGGTGATGCGCACGGGGCCGAGGAGGTTGACTTCGACGGCCTGGTCGAGGGGTGAGTCGAAGCTGACTATGGCAGCCGAGTGGATCACGGTGTCACAGGTGGCGAGAACAGAGCGACCCTCTTCGTCAAGCCCGAGGCCCTCGTCGGAGACGTCGCCGGCTACTGCCGTTATCCGGTTGGCGGCCATCTGGTCGAAGGTCTCGTCCCCGAGGTCCTTCCTGAGGCGATCGAAGGCGTCGTTGCGGAGGATGTCCCGGTCGACCCTGCGCTGGGCCCCCCTCCTGCCCGGTCGGACGATGAGAACGAGGTTGCAGTCGGGCACGGAGCGCAGCAGTCGCTCCACCAGGGCTGTGCCGAGGAAGCCTGTGCTGCCCGTGATGGCAATGCGGCGCCCAGCCAGGGATTCAGCAATCACGACACATTGTTTACCAGATGGTCAGGGTCTTTACCAGTTGGTAGAGAGGCGGCTACCGTGGGGGTGTGAACGAGGAGGCAGGTGGCAGCTCAACTCAGCCCGGAAGCGAAGCCGCAACAGAGCGGGTGGCCGACCGGGTGCAGGACCGTGTCAACGAGCGCCTCGAGGCTCGCTCGAATACAAAGGCCCAGATTCTGGATGCCGCCCTGGCATCCTTCGGCACAGCCGGTTACGACGGGACCTCGCTTGACGACCTGGCGCGGGGCCTGGGTGTCCGGAAGCAGACGATCCTTTACCACTTCGTATCCAAGCGCGGCCTGTTGAACGCCGTGGTCGACCGCTGTGCCGGATACCTGACGGCTGCAATGGACGAGGTGCTGAGCGGGGCCGACCGCGACTGGGAACGCGTTGAGGCCCTTGTCCGCAGGGTGTTCCGTGTGGCCCTCGAACAACCGGTGCTGCTCGGCCTGCTCCGCGAGGTGAGCAGGCCCGGATCGCCGGGAGCACAGCGGCTGCGCAACCACATGGAACCCATGATGGCCAGGGCCAGGGTGTGGATAGAGGCGGAGATGGCCGCAGGCCGGATGCGCCGTGCAGACGCTCAACTGCTTCTCATCAGCGCCTACTCGACCGTCGTCGGGGTGGCCACCGAGACCGAGGTACTGCGTGCAGCGGGTATCGAGCCGACCCTGCGTCCGGTGGTGCAACGCCGCAGGGAACTGCTTAGTTTCCTGCGGTCATCTCTCGACCCCAGGGGCTGACTCAGCGGCTGGTGTTGCGCCGCCGTCTTGCCTGTCGCTCGACTGCGATGTCAACGAGGCGGTCGATCAGGCCCGGATAGGACAGCCCGGCCTTCTGCCAGAGCCTGGGGTACATCGAGATTGGTGTAAACCCCGGGATCGTGTTGACCTCGTTCAGGAGCGGGCCGCGACCGTCATCAGGTAGGAAGAAGTCGATCCGGGCCATTCCAGAACAGCGCACAGCGGCGAACGCACGAGCCGCCAGTTCCTGAAACCTGACAACGGTCTCGGGGTCGAGGTCTGGGTCGTCGATCAACTCGGCCGTTCCATCCTCGTACTTGTCCGCATAGTCGTAGAACTCCCCACCCGGCCGGACCTCGCCGGGGCCCGACACCTGCGGAACGCGGTCTCCGAGCACGGCCAACTCGATTTCGCGGCCCGTCACCGCCTCCTCGACAACCAGCCACTCGTCGTAGGTGGATGCCATCTCGAGTGCTCTCCCGAGGGATTCCGTGTCGGTGGCCTTCATCACGCCGATCGAGGAGCCCAGGTTGGCTGGCTTTACGAACACGTGGGGTCCCAACTCGGTCAGCAGCCTGGTTAGAAGGGTAGACCTGGCGTCGGTGCCCGCTGATCCCAGGTCGTCGACGTGTAGGCCCCTGTAGCGGGCCTGGGGTATCCCGTGCCCGTGCAGGATCTCCTTGGTGGCGACCTTGTCCATTGCGAGAGAGGAGCCCAGGACGCCGGCACCCACATACGGGACGTCGGCCAACTCGAGGAGTCCCTGGACCGTTCCGTCCTCGCCTAGGGGGCCGTGGAGGAGCGGGAACACTGCGACAGGTCCAAGCGTAGACAGTTCGGCCAGGCGCGGCAGTGGGTCCCAGATGGCACCTGACGGATCAAGGCGATCGGGAAGGTCACCTGAGTCGAGGGCTTCGACCGCAGAGCCTGCGAGGAACCAGTCTCCTTCACGGCTGATGCCGACAGGCAACACCTCGAAACGTGACCTGTCGATGGCCTCCAGTACATGGCGTGCCGAGATGCAGGAGACCTCATGTTCGGCGCTCTGGCCGCCAAAGAGCAGGACCAGGCATCTCCTCTGGCTCATCTCAGCCACCCATTCCCAACAGGTCCTCCACGGCGGCATCGTAGGACCTGTCGGGGACGTGGCGACGGCACCCGGAGGGTGGCACCTCATGGGCGGTCAGGGCTGGGAGACTCAATCCCGTGAAGTTTCTGGCATCTCAGGTCGCTGCTGCCGTCGACGGTGAACTGTTCGGCGATGACATCCTCCTGGACGGCGCAACCCAGGACTCGCGGTCGGTCACTCCAGGTTGTCTGTTTGTGCCGCTGCTGGCCGAGCGGGACGGCCACGAGTTCATTGGTGAGGCCCTGGATGCCGGTGCAACCGCCTTCCTCACCTCCAACGGGTCAGATGTCGGCCGTGCAACAGGTGTTCGTGTCCCTGACACCGCTGCAGCTCTGATGGTGCTCGGCGCAACCGCCCGGCGTTCCATGAGCATGCCGGTGGTTGGCATTACGGGATCGGTCGGCAAGACATCGGCCAAGGACATGACCGTGGCCGTTCTGGCTCGGGGCGGGCCGGTCCACTCCAGCCCACGGTCGTTCAACAACGAGATCGGTGTTCCCCTCACCCTGGTGAACGCACCCGACGAACCGGCGGCTCTCGTGCTTGAACTCGGTGCCAGGCAGGAGGGCGACATTGCTCTGTTGTGTGGTATGGCCCGCCCAGATGTGGGGGTCATCACAACGGTCGCTGCGGTCCACACCGGGGTCATGGGTTCGGTCGATGCTGTAGCGAGAACAAAGGGCGAACTGTTGGACGGTCTGCCGTCTGACGGATGTGCCGTCCTCGCCGCCGATGTCCCTGCTGTCATGGCACAGGCACCTCGTTCGCGTGCGAGACAACTCACCTTCGGAGCAGCGGGTGAGGTCCGGGCATCGGGCATCAGCATCGACGAGCGCCTACATGCGTCATTCCGGCTGGAATCGCCGTGGGGTCGGACCGAGGTCCACCTCTGGGTGCCGGGGGTGCACATGGTCGACAACGCCCTGGCGGCAGCGGCGGTGGGCCTTGTGCTCGACGTCCCCCTCGAAGAAGTGGCAGTCGGCCTGGGCAAGGCCCGACTGTCTCCTGGGCGGATGCAGATCACAACGGCAACATCAGGTCTGCTGGTGGTGAACGACGCCTACAACGCCAACCCCACCTCTGTGGGGGCCGCACTGCGGGCCGTCGCGTCGCTACCGGGTGGGGGGCGCAGGCTTGCCGTACTCGGCCTGATGGCCGAACTGGGCGGGGAGGCCAGCGAAGCCCACCTGCAGGTGGTGGCCCTGGCTCATGAACTCGGTGTCGAGGTCCTCGCCGTCGACACCGAGTTCTACGGCATCGAACCGCTGCACGGCGTAGACGAGGCCCTGGATGTGATCGCCAGCCTGAACCTCGGCGAAGGTGACTCAGTGCTGGTCAAGGGCAGCCTCGTAGCCGGCCTTCAGGAACTTGCCGAGAAACTGGTCGCCACCTGAGAGGAGCGGCTCAGTCTCCGTCGACCGGAAGCTCGGTTGGTCGCAGGGGCGTGTTGCTCTGGTTCCACACAGCCAGTTGCTCGGCGTCACACGTTCGACAGAGTTGAACCACCTGCATCGACTGGATTGACAGCTGGGTTCCACGTGACTTCTCGACAATCGACCGAAGTGCAGGCCGAACATCGGTTGAGGAACATGTTGGACAGGTGGGGGTGAGGTCCCGCTCCCAGACAAGGGAGCAGGCACCGCAGGAGACGGTGATCGTTTCGTTACCCGGCGGGCCGGTGCGGGTGCCGGCCAGGTCATCCTCTTCACCACAGCCAGGACAGCAGATTGCATCCACGGGTACAACGGTAGTGGCGGTGGTAGCGGCGGGCACCGGTGCCGCGAGAGAGACCCGGCTGTAACCTCGTCGATCTGCGGACCGTTAGCTCAGCTGGCTAGAGCGCTCGCCTCACACGCGAGAGGTCACTGGTTCAAGTCCAGTACGGTCCACCACTCTGAACAGCGGAAACTCATTCTTCTGGTCGTTTGTCGTGCCGCTGATGCTCGCCAGTTGCTCGCCAGTTGGTCCCTGAGTCCGTTCCTTTTCGTCGGTTCCGTGACGAAACCGACTTTACAGCTGTCGGCCGAACAGTGTTGCCACAGGGAGGTGGCTTAGAGAAGCGGGCATCTGATGCACTAGGAGGCGGGGTTTAACAGCGGCTCTTGGCCGAGTGCACCTGCCTTGAGTTCTGCCTCGATTCGTAGGGCTTCTTTGCCGTCATGGGTTTCCATGAATCGGAAGGTGAGCCGCTCGCGGACGTACTCCCTCACGAGGATGTCGAATCTCAACTTGCGGGAGCCGATCGCCTCGATTTGCTGACCTGATAGTCCTGGGAGGACCAGCAGGTCAGCAACGTACACGCAGAACTGGTCACCGCTCCTTGCGCCACTGGCGTGTTGGTCTAAGCGCTCCCACAGTCCTTTACGCCCGCCCTCAGAGCGGATCTCATCAAGTTGTTCTTTGGTCTTGTTCTTGCCGCTCATGCCGACGTAGACGAGACAGTCCTGATCCCAGATCGCGTAAACACCTGCTGCGACATCGGGCACGGCAGCGACAGGCCAATCAGCGAAGGCATGTGATGGGCCTTAAGCGAGAACTTTGGTTAAGTCAGTCATCAGATATGCGAAAGGCTGTTTATATTTCTCAATGCTGCCCGATAAGACAGCCGCGTGCAGCCAGAAGGCAGCACGCGCCAAAAAGAATCAACCCCGTATAAGTCGAAAGGTATGGCTTCCGCAAAGTTCATAGGCTTCTTACCTTTTCTGCTCACACTTATACT
>MPMF02180800.1_pt1 | contig 22828 bp, 14 predicted proteins | sample 1617271 | NCBI WGS metagenome assembly MPMF02 (sample SAMN05944812, study PRJNA350692) | marine metagenome | biome: marine; feature: ODZ; material: water; isolation source: 120 m water sample prefiltered with 30 um filter, filtered on to 0.2 um... | place: Pacific Ocean | collected 2012-04-09... | reverse complement strand
TGATCGGGCCCCAGGGACCCTGCATCCGCACAAAGTAAAACGCCGTCTCTTCCGGAATGTTGGTGTACCAGATCAACATGTACTGACTGAACCAGATGTACATCCAGAAACAACTGAACCCAAAGAGAAGCTTGCCCATATCGTGCAAGTGCTCATCGGTAAACGAACCGCAAAGCGGACCGCCCGGACGGCGAAGCGCGAGAGACAGGAGGATGATGGTCGCCAATGTCGACTGAAACATTCCCGCAAAGTTATAAACGCCCCAGATCGTACTGAACCACATCGGCTCGAGCAGCATGAGCCAGTCGCAACTGGCCAGGGTGAATGTCACGGCATAGACCGCAAGAAACAGCACCGATAAACGTCTGTTGATAAATGTCAGCCGGACATCCCCGGTGCGATCTTGACGACGCGAAACGCGGATGATCGCCGTGGAGAAACAGACCCATATGAGAATATAGGCGACTGCCCGGGAAAACCAGAATTGCGGGTTGGACCAAGACTCCTTGAACCAGAATGTCCCCGCCCCGCCATCGCCATGATGGTGCCACCCGTACTGCCCCAGCCGCACCGCAAGCAGAGCGAGTAGGGCAATACCGGTATAGGGCAAAGTCGCCGCCATCGCTTCGGGAACGCGGCGGAAGCTGACATTCCACGACGCACCGCAGACGTACGAGAGTGCAATAAACACCGTGCCGCCAAGCCCGAGTGTGACCAGAATAAACGCCGCGATCAGAGAGTTGCTCCAAAAACGTTCCGGAGCGATCGCCGCGATGATGACAAACAGTACAGCTGCGCCGAGCGCGAGCTTCTGCAGGAGGCGGATCGGGATCACATTCTCTTTGACGGTACGCATCATGGCTCGGAATCGGTCTCCGTCTGTTTTGTATCTTCACGCTGTGCTGGGGCATCGCCCGATTGCCCGCTATTGCCCGGTTCCTTCTCCTGCGCAGCGGCGGGCAACTCGAGCGAGCGATCGTTCGTAGCCGCCTTGCGCTGGAGCTTGCGGATGTAACCGATAACATCCCAGCGGCGGGCGGGCGAAAGCTGCGCGGCAAAATTCGGCATGCTTCCCTGGCCGTAGGTGAGGATGTGGAAGAGCTGCCCGTCTTTCATCTGGGCCGATTTTCCGGTCAACAAAGAGGGGGGCGGTGGAAAGCCACGTTTGACGACCGGGCCATCCCCGAGACCACCGTCACCGTGGCAGGCGGTGCAGAACACGGTGTATTCGGCCCCGCCCCGCCGAGCGGCCTGCTTGCCCTCATCGCTCGCCGGGCTGTAGGGGCTCGTCAATACCTCACCGGCCCGGAGAGCATCTTCGCCGCTCGGCGCGAAGTAGAGCGGCAACTCCCCCCCCCGGGGAATCGTCCCGGCGGGCGGCGCCTGCAACGTGCGGCCATCGGCAAAGTTTGTGTTCGGAGCGTAAGCACCGTAGGCAGGCGAGTACGCCATGTCGTAGCCGAAATGGATCTCAAAATTCGGTCGGGCGTTATCGACGTGGGCCAATGCGGCAATCGCAAGGACGACGATGAGAGACACAGCGAGCATGAGATTCAACGTGCTGGGTTTCACCGGTTGCCTCCCGCTGGAAGGACCCGCTCTTCAACCTCCAGGACGTTGAACTGGTTGAGCAATGTTTCGACTGTTGCTATGTCGAATGTGGCATCCGCCTCGTTGAGCACCAGGACAAACCGGTCATCGGTAACCTCCGGGCGGGGCAGGCGTGCCCGCTTGCCCGGGTAAAGGCGGCATACGACCAATAAGGCGAAGACAGTGCCGAATCCCGCCAGCAGCACCGCCAGTTCAAAGGCTGCCGGGAGATCGGACGGCAGCGCGTTGAAGGGCTTGCCGCCCACGTCGATCGGCCAGCTCACTGCCGCTGTCCAATGTTCGAACCAGAGCATGCCGATCGCTCCGATCGCACCGCAGATAAAACAGACCCAGGTCAGCCGCGACGGCTTCATGCCCATCGCCCGATCGAGTCCATGCACCGCATACGGAGTGTAGGCATCGACGACCTGGTAGCCTTGGCGGCGGACTTCCGTCGTCGCCTCTACGAGGTCTTCCGCTGAATCAAAACTGGCCAATAGCATCCGATCGCTCATGCCACCTCCTCTTGCGAAACGGCTACCGATGATTTGCGCCGCTTCACCTTCAACACACCCTTGACCTCCGCCATGGCAATCACAGGAATGAAGCGGCAGAACAGCAGGAAACAGGTGAAAAACAGGCCGAAACTGCCGATCAACGTCGCAATTTCGATCGACGTCGGGATGTAGTGCGCCCAACTGGACGGCAAAAAGTCCCGATGCAGGCTCGTCACGATGATCACAAATCGCTCGAACCACATGCCGATATTTATCAGGATACTGATGGCAAAGACCGTCACGATATTGCGCCGCACCCAACGGAACCAAAGCAACTGCGGCACCAGCACGTTGCAGGTGACCATCGTCAGGTACGCCCAACTGTATGGTCCAAACGCCCGGTTCATAAACGCAAACTGCTCGTACGGATTGCCGCTATATGCCGCAATGAAAAATTCGGTGCCGTACGCCAAGCCAACGATACAACCCATCGACAGCATGAGCTTGCACATCATCTCAATGTGAAAGATGGTGATGTAATGCTCCAACTGCATCACCTTGCGGGCGATGATCATCAGGGTCAACACCATCGCCAGTCCACTGAAAATCGCACCGGCCACGAAGTAGGGCGGGAACACCGTCGTGTGCCAGCCGGGGATGACCGACGTGGCAAAATCCATGCTCACGATCGTGTGTACCGAAAAGACCAGCGGCGTCGCCAGACCGGCCAGCAACAGGTAGACCGTTTCGTGACGGTGCCACGTCCGTGCCGACCCGTCCCAACCGAGGCAAAAAATACGGGCCAGACGGGTCCGCAAACCGGCGCGTCCGCGATCGCGGATCGTTGCCAAATCGGGCAACAGACCGACATACCAGAAAACGGCCGAGATCAGGAAATAGGTCGAAATGGCAAACACGTCCCAGAGCAGGGGCGACTTGAAATTGACCCAGAGCGGCCCGCGGGTGTTGGGATAGGGAAAGGTCCAGAAGGCAAGCCACGGCCGACCCATGTGAATTAACGGAAAGATGCTCGCGCAGATGACCGCGAACAATGTCATCGCTTCGGCAGACCGGTTGACGCTGGTCCGCCATTTCTGACGGAACAGAAACAGCACGGCAGAAATGAGTGTTCCGGCATGGCCGATTCCGACCCAAAAGACAAAGTTGGTGATGTCAAAGGCCCAACCGACTGTCCGATTGAGGCCCCAGGTACCGATGCCGACGGTGATCTGGTAGGTGACCGCGGTCAGACCCAGGAGCAGCGCGGAGGATGCGACGAGAAACGCCGCCCACCATAACTTGGTCGCTTTGCGCTCCATAGGAGCGCAGATATCGCGCGTTACATCGCCGAGGGACCTGTTCCCGGTGACCAACGTCGGACGCAGCAACGCGGATGCGTCCTCCATCGGTACTTGGCAGTCGGTGGCGGTGGTGCTGCTCATGCTTCCTTATTCTTCTCGTTCTGCTCGTCTTGGTTTTTTACGACGCGCAAATAGGAAACGGAGGGGCGCACGTTCAATTCTTCCAGAACACGATACCTCCGCGGATTCTGCTGCGCGGCATGGATCTCGCTCTTTAAATCGTTCATGTCGCCGAACACAATGGCCCGGGCGGGACACGACTGTTGGCAGGCCGTCTGCACATCGCCATCGGCCAGTGGCACACCAGCGCTGCGAGCGGCAATCCGCGCTTCTTCGATCCGCTGGACGCACATGGAACATTTTTCCATGACGCCCCGCGAGCGGACCGTAACGTCGGGATTCAACGCGAGGTTCTGCAACAGATCGTCGTGGGCATACTCAAACCAGTTGAAACGGCGGACTTTGTAGGGGCAGTTGTTCGCACAGTAACGTGTCCCCACGCAACGGTTGTAGATTTGTTCGTTCAAGCCCTCGGAACTGTGGACCGTCGCCAGCACCGGGCAGACCGTCTCACACGGCGCGTTGTCGCAATGCTGGCACAACATCGGCTGGTGCGCGACGCCCTCCCGGGCGTCCTCCCCTTCGTAATAGCGGTCGATTCGGAGCCAGTGCATCTCGCGATGCCGTCGGACTTCGTCGGCGCCCACGACCGGCACGTTGTTTTCGGATTGGCAGGCGATCATGCAGGCCGAACAGCCCGTGCAGGCATTCAAATCGATGACCATTCCCCAATGGTGGTCTTTTTTGGGATGGTCTTCCGGCCAGAGCTGTGCCTCCGGGTCGTAATGAACTTCGGCCGCGCCGGCTTCCGGGTTTTTAGTAAATGCCGCGAGCGTCGTCTCTTGAATGATCTCGCGCCGCGCCGCGCCGTGCGGGGCAACGTCCGGCGGAACCTCGATCGCGTGATGTTCCTGTGTCGCCGCCAACTGGCGCCGCTTTGCCGTTTTGCGTAGCGTTACATTGTCGCGCGAATATCGTAGAGAACCGTTTTGGAAATGCAAAAATCGGGCGGCATTTTTGCCGACCCGCTCGCCCGGTTGTACCGTCGGTCTCGCTTCGAGCCATTCGGGGCCAATTCCGGCGAAGCGTTCGGTTCCCTTGCAGCCGTATGCCAGGGCAATCGCCAACACCCTGTCGTGCTGGCCCGGCTGGATCACGAGAGGCAACTCGATCCGAGCTGCGGCATCCTCGGCGTTGACCTCGAGGACATCCCCCTCTTTCAATCCGAGCTCCGCCGCTACATGCGGCGACAGAGAGACATAATTTCCCCACGTCACTTTCGTCACCGGGTCCGGCAACTCCTGCAGCCAGGGATTGTGGGCGTGGCGGCTCTCGGGCATCGCGACGTTCGTGTAGAGGACCAGCGAAAAACCGTCGGGGGCTTCTGCGGGCCGGGGCGGCTTTAGCACCGACTTGTCGAACGCTCGCACGCGCGTCGCGCGTGGCGTCAGGTGGACGAACCCCTTCTGCAGCGTCTCATCCCAGAACTGCTGAAAATCTCCCGCCTCCGGGCACCGGGGCAGAATCGCCCCCCGCCAGTGCGCGCGCACGATGTCGTACGCCGAGTCGCGGCGAGAGGACCAAAGTGCGAGACTTTCCAGGATCGAGCGCGTCTTGCCCTGCGGGTTCAATGTGGGCTGCGCCAAACTGACCAGTCCGTCGATCGGTTCGGCATCGGACCACGATTCCAGCGGCCGATGGTCGGGACAGACAAAGCGGGCGAGGCTTGCAAAATCGTCCTCGCGCTCGGCAAAACTGACGATTAGCGGCACATGGCCGATCGCATCGAGAAGCGATGCGCTGTCGGGAAGGTTGTGGGTCAGGTCGGTCCTGGCAACCAGAAGTGCGCCGACGTTGCCCGTCTTCAAATCCTCGAGGAGTTGCGCAACCTCCCGGTCGTTTCCCTGCCGCTGGCGGCTCGGACGCTCCAGGTCGATCGTCGCTCCATAGCTGCCGAGCAGGTGGTTGATGTAGTTCACCAGGATTTGCTCATCGACATCCTGGCTGTCGGAAAGAACAAGGCTTCGATTCTTTGCTTTCCATAATCGCTCCGCCACTTCGTCCAGTAGCGTACCGAGATTGCCGTTGAGTAACGGCGGATCGGGCTGTAGCGGCCAGTCCAATCTGTCGCCCGCCAAAATTGCAATGTTTGATGCCAGGTGTTCGAGCAGCAAACGCTGCTCTTCGGGACGGATCTGGATGCGGCGATCGGCGTTGCTTCCGGTAAGCGACATCCGGCCTTCAAACTGGACGTGGTAGGACATCGCCGGATGTTCCACCGTCGGAATGCGCCGATCCCGCCAGGCCGCGGTATATTCAACCGGCGAGATCCAGGTCCCCAGAAAGTCGGCACCGAACGAAACGAGGACCTCGGCGCGTTCTAACCGGTAGTGTGGCAGCAGGCGACTCCCGTGCGTCTGCTCGTGCGCATCGAGGATGGCCGAACTACTGACCGCATCGAGCGTGATATGCTTGGCATCGGCAAACTGGCCGAGGAAGCTGTCAATCGTCGCCTGCAGGGTCGGACTGGTAATGGTCGATGAGACGAAGCGCACCGATTTTTTCTGCTCCCGGACGCTCCGGAGTGCGGCGATGATCTCCTGGTCGATGTCGAACCAACTGGCCGTCTTGCCGTCGCGGAGTGGCGCCATAAGTCTTTGGGAATCGTAGAGTTCCATCGGCACCGCCTGGCCCACGGCACAGAGCCCGCCGCCGGAGAGAGGGTGTTCCGGCATCCCTTCCATTTTCAGCGGTCGGCCATCACGCGTTCCGACCAGCAATCCACACGATGCACTACATCCCTCACAGGTCGAAGCGTAGTAGCGCATCTGCCCGGGAATGACGCCGGGCGGCTGGATCGGAAATGGCAGAGCGATCTGGCGCGGTGCACGGCGGCAGCCACCGATCGCCGCCAGGGAGATAGAGAACCCGGCCGCCTCGAGGAACCGGCGCCGGTTGAGCCCACCTTGATCGACCGCACCGGGGTGCGTTGCATCTTTCGGTCGATCAGGATCACTTTTTGCGTTGTCGCGTTTCATAGACAGAACTTCAATGGTGGCACACGGTACAATTGATCGAAGCAGAAACAGGATGGCCATCAATCCCCCGCTCGCTCGCCTCGCGGTGGCAGTTCACGCACCATCCCATCGAGAGGCTCGCGAACTGCCGCACTCGATCCATCGTTTCTACCGGACCGTGGCATCGCTGGCAGGTTACTCCTGCGGTGACATGGGCCTGATGGTTGAAACAAACGTAGTCCGGCAAATTGTGGACGCGAACCCACGGGATCGACTTGGGCGTTTTGCCCTCGATCGGCTGCAGTTGGTCATCGAGGCCGAGCGAATCGTAAAGGATCTTGAGTTGGTCCGATGGAATCTGCAATGCGTCGGACTGCTCGTGCAAATCCTCGAGGGCCTGCTTCGTCAAAGCAGGAATCTCCGACTCCGGCTTGCCCTCCACCTTCGCAAGAAGGTTCTTTGTCTCATCGGCGAGCCGGAGTTCCTCCCGCATCACGTTAAACGAGGCGGTAACGAACGCATGACATTTCATGCAGACATCACTCGAGGGAATGGCGGCGTATTGGCTCATGGTGGCGGCAGAATGACAAAAACCACACTTGATCTGCAATTCGCCGGCATGCAAACGATGCGAGTAGGCGATCGGCTGTACCGGCGCGTACCCCTGCTGGTCGTCGGGCAGACGCCATCCGCTCATGCCCGAGACGAGCAACGACAGGCTGAAGAACAACCCGATCAGCAGGACAATCGTTATGACGCGCTGCTGCATGGCTGGCGTATCGTTGGTCGTTGGCAGTCGCGATCTCATCGGAAACGGATGTCTTTCAGCACTTTATCTCGGCATTCTTTCGGGCATAAAACCACCAGTTCATGATCAGGCAGGTTGCGTAGTAGAAGGCGAACCCGTAGAGCGCGTACTGGGGTGTGTCTGCTTTGATCTGTTCAGCGAAGAACATCGGAATGAGGTAGGCGCCGTAGGCGGCGATGGCCGAGGTGAAACCCAACACCGGTCCGCGCACGTCCTTGGTGAAGATCACCCCGATCATGCGAAAAGTAGAACCGTTTCCGATGCCCGTGGTCGCGAAGAGCAGGATGAAGAGTAAGAGAAAGGGAACAAAAAACTGTTGCGGCTCCTCCGATTTCATCGCGAGCGAGACATAATAGCCCGCCCCGACCGTAGCGGCGATCATGACAATGGTATCCCATTGCGTGACACGGGCGCCACCGAACTTGTCCGCCAACCAACCGCCAACCGGACGGATCAATGCGCCGACCCCGGCACCGATCCAGATGAATGCGGCCGAACTCATACCGGTCGGCTCACCAGCCAGCTCCCCCACGCGGTAGACGCCAAAGACGTCGTCGATGAGCTTCGGGAAGGCGCTGGCGTACCCGATGAACGAACCGAAGGTCATGGTGTACAGGTAGGTCATGACCCAGTTGTGCTTCATCTTGAAGATGCCGAACTGGCCCTTCAGGTTGTCCTTTGTCTCCTTCGGGGTCAAAAAGCGCATGAGGGCCAACGTGACCGGCACAGCGACCAGCACGATGAGCACCGTCTTGAGAAGTTTCGGAAAGTCGCCCCACGGAATGAGCAGAAGGACAACGCCGGCGGCCGCGCCGACGAGGGCGAGCACGCTCAACCAGAGGTACTTTCCGACCGCGACCGGCGTCGGCCCGCACTTGTGGAACGGCAGGTTGTTCATGAACAGAAAGGCAAGCAGAGACGTGGCGGCCAGGATCGGCACCCAGACGAGGCCGGCGTTCTGGATCCACATTTGGCCGATGCTACCGTCCGACTGCATGTACTCGTAGGGTTCTCCTCCCAGGCCACCAAACGCGCCGAAGGTGATGATCCAGGGGATCAGGAACTGCATCGCGCTGACGCCGAGGTTTCCGATACCGGCGTTCAAGCCCAGTGCCAGCCCCTGCATCCGCTTTGGGAAAAAGAAACTGATGTTAGACATCGACGAGGCAAATGCGCCGCCCCCGATGCCGGACAGTGTTGCCAGGATGACGAACATCCAGAACGGCGTGTCCGAACTCTGAAGGGCGATTCCCGCACCCAGGGCAGGTATGATCAGCAGCAGGGTCGTCATGAACTTGACGTTGCGCCCGCCGGAAATCGACACCATGAACGAGTGGGCGACGCGCATCGTCGCACCCGAAAGGCCCGCTACGGCGGGCAGCATGAACATCAGCGCCCGGTAGGCGCTCTCGTCGTACGGCTTTCCGTCGTTCATGAAGGTAAAGTTAAAGAGATCGGGATCGTGGAAGTGAAGCTGTTGGATATACTTGGCGACCATCCCCCAGTAGATCCAGACCGCGAAACCGAGAAACAGGTTCGGAATGGAGATCCAGAGATTGCGGTTGGCGATTTTCTTCCCGGTCGATTCCCAGAAAGCCTTGTCTTCGACATCCCAATGTTTCAGACTACTTGCCATTGTTTGTTACTCCATTTGTCGGACTAGTTCAGGAACTTTGGATTTCATCATTTTCTGGACAACCCAGTGCATCCACACGAGACAGACAGCGATCAGCACCAAGAAGAACATCCAGCAGGATGTCCATAGTCCCGTTGCCCGCAAGAGATACCCAAAGATGACCGGACAGATGAATCCACCCAGGCCACCCAACACACCGACAATACCTCCTACCACACCAATATCTTCCGGAAAATAATCGGGAATGTGTTTGTAGACTGCCGCTTTGCCGATCCCCATCACCGCTCCGATAATCAGGCTCAGCGCCGTAAAGATCCAGATGTTGGCCTGAAAGAAAATCTCGGTGATTCCGCGGGCCAGCAACTCCTTTTTCTTAACTTCCTGTCCCTCTTTCACGACAGGTTCTTGCCAGGCCATCGACCGCGGCAAGACCAACAGCCTCTTGGCACGCTCTTCCGGCGTCACCAACTTACCCTGTTTCGTCTTTAATGCGTATGTGTTCTGTCGCTCTGCCCCACTCTCGACGACGATTTCTGAATCGGAGACACTTACGACTCGACCGGATGCTCTTGCCATGATACCGCTACCGGGCGAGCGAATATCCATCTGCGGGACGATCAGCAGTACACAACAAACCAGGGATAATCCCAGCACCCAGTACATGACCAGTCGGGCCCCCCACGCATCGGACATCCACCCGCCCACTGCGCGAATGACACCCGACGGCAGGCTGTTGCACGCCGCCAGCGCGCCGGCCAGCGCCACCGAAGTGGCATAGGCGTTGACGTAATACGGCACCAGCCACTGCGCTAGCGCGACGAAACCGCCGAAGACGAAGAAATAGTACAGACCAAAGCGCCACACGCGCAGAACCTTCAGAGGAGCCAGTCGCTCGCCGAGCGTCTTGTGCGCGGTGCCCGGCGGAAGCCGGTTGGTGGTCACCAATAAAAAAATGATCCCCGTAACGACCAGCAGCGCTGCATAGAGCCGCGGCAGGTTTCGCCAGCCCTCCAGATTTTCGCCGCCACTGGTCAACCAATTCAGGACCCACGGCGCGCCGAGACTGGTCAGTGCCGCACCGGCATTGCCCGCACCAAAAATTCCGAGCGCGGTGCCCTGCTGGTGTTTGGGAAACCAGAGTGACGTGTAGGCGATGCCGATCGCAAAACCGGTCCCGGTGAATCCGAATCCCAGGCCGGCAATGAAGAATTGCCAATAGGTATTGCAGTAGCTGACCAAAAACATCGGCACGGCTGTAACGAGCAGCAAGAGACCGTAGACATACTTGCCACCCCATTTATCGGTCGCCAAACCCAACGGCAAACGGAACAGGGCCCCGGTCAAAACCGGTATACCGATCAACCAGCCCATCTCCGAGGGTCCCCAATCGTGAATTCCGTTGTCGACGAGGAAGGTGATCAGCACGCCGTTCATCATCCACGCAGCAAAGCAGATGGTGAACGTCAGCGTGTTTACCGTCAGCATCCACCACGCGCGATGCCGCTCCTGTGGCGTCAAATTCTCGTTCATCGCTTCCGTGGACATTACCACTGCTCCATTTTAAGAAAGTGTCTCTTTGCGATCGCGCCGCGCACGGTACCAGCGGACCACTTGGGGTTTGCGCCACAGATATGGATTCGGGATTACCAGAACGTGTACCAAACGGGTAAAGGGAAAGAATCCAATGGTAAGAAACGCAAGGATGACATGGAATTTGACCAAATGAGGCATCGCGACAACATAGCTGATATCCGGACTCAACGTGAAGATGGACCAAAGGTATGGCGAAAGGTTCGACGCGAACCAGGAGGAGCCCCAGGGGTAGAACATCGCCATCGCAATTCCGCTCACCGTTTGCACAAGTAGCATGCCGATCAGGATCCAATCGGTCCGCGTGGTGACTTTGCGAATTTTCAACATCGTCGCCCGCCGCAGCACAATACCCACCAGACCGATTAACGTCATCAGCCCGAACACGAGCGCCGCAATCTCCAGAATGTAGAGTCGCAAGGGATGGCTGTTCCAGGCCAACAGCGAACGGGGAATCAGGAATGCGATCAGATGGCCCACAGTAATCGCGAGGATACCGTAATGGAACGGCACGACCGCCCAAAAGTGACTTTCGTTTTCCAGAAACTGGCTCGACAGGCTGGAATACGAAAAGGACTGCCTCCAGTAACGGTAAATCGTCATCAGCAAAAGCGTGGAGAGGCAAATATAGGGCAGGGCCACAAACAGAAATTGGTCTAAAAAGTGTGGGTCCATCTCAGTCTTTCTGCGGTGTCTCATTGCCAGATTTCACCGGGAGAACATCGTCTGCCTCCGCGATGCTATCGGTTTTGTCTGCTCGTTGCGATTCCATCTCCGGGGTGCGTGGAAGATCCATCTGCAATTCCACCGTCTCGTCGGGTTCGCACGAAACGCACGGCATGGGAAAGTCGCGGAGTGGGTCACCGTGCGGGGCGGCGGATCGTACGACCGGTTCGGATAGATCGTCATCGCTATCGGCAGCGCGGCCGAATTCGTCTTCCAACACCAGAGAGAGACAACGGATCACGTCGCGAAACGGACTCTCGACCCGCTCGAGCGCCTGCTGCATCTTGTCCACCGCCGGATGCACACACGCCTGCACGAACCGCTCCGCTTCGTCCTGGTTCATCGCCGCTATGATCGCAAGGACGTGGGCAAGATGGTCCGGCAGTTCCGTCGACTCTTCGAGGTCCCGCTCGCGCATCTCGTTGCGCAACCGGACAAGAAATAGCCCGCGGGCATACTCTTCGCCAAAAAGATGCCAACCCACCTCCAGCGCACAGGCCGGATTGACATCGAAGGTGCTGGCGTAGATTTCTTCCAGTGCCGTTAACTCCAACGGCTCGACAAAGGCACCGAAACGGGACATCGACTCCGCCGCCTCGGGCAACGCATCTTGCAGGATAACGTACAAAACCTCAGCCGCCTCGACGTACGTTTCGGTCGGATAGCTCAGCAGTTTGGCAAACGCGGAGAGCGCTTGTGTGCGATGCGACATCAGAGCCCCCTCCGCGGTCCACCGACGAATCCAAAGCCGGCATCCCTACGGTATTCATGCGGGTCTTTGATCATCTCGATCGCCTGCTCACGATACATCGGCGGAATCACGAATCGATCGTCGAAGGTGCATAGCGACGTGAGTTTGTAGATCGCTTCGGCTTCTTCTACCGAACAGTCCGCCTCGAACAACATTCGGTCAACCATTTCTCGATCGACATCCCCCACCGTCTCGGCGCGTCGGTGCCAGCGGACCGCCATCTGTTTGGCCAACGCATAGCGAACAACGCCCTCGTGGCCTGCCCCGAGCAGGTTGGCAAGGTATTTCATCGGCACGCGGGCATTGTCGATCTCGTGAAACAGATTGTCCGTTGCGTGATGGATCGTGTCCTCTTCGCGACTGGCCAGCACGGGCGACATCGGCGGCACGTAAAAAAGCATCGGCAGTGTCCGGTACTCGATGTGCGGCGGCAGTGCGATCTTCCATTTCATCACAAACTGATAGACAGGCGACCGCTGAGCAGCGTCGATCACGCCCTCGGGAATATCGTTGCGTTCGGCCTCGGCGATGACTTTGGGGTCGAACGGATCGAGAATGATCGATCGCATGCCTTCGACCAGCTCGTCATCGGGCAGCTTGGCGATCTCTTCTATACGCTCCGCGTCATAGAGCAAAACGCCCAAGTAACGGATCCGCCCCACGCAGGAATGGAAGCATGCCGGCGCCTGTCCCGTTTCCAACCGCGGAAAACAGAGAATGCATTTTTCCGATTTGCCCCAGAACCAGTTGAAATAGGTCTTCTTGTACGGGCATGCCGCCACGCACGACCGCCAGGCCCGGCACCGCTTCTGGTCAATGAGCACGATGCCATCTTCGCCGCGCTTGTACAGAGCGCCGGACGGGCACGAAGCGACACAACAGGGATTCAAACAGTGATTGCAAATTCGCGGCAGATAAAAAAGCACCAACCGCTCGACACTGCTCAACTGCATCCGCTGCTGTTCGGTCAGGCCTTCCAGATTCGGATCGTTTTCCGCATAAATCTGCGAGCCACCCAGATCGTCGTCCCAGTTGGGGCCGGACTTCACGTCGATCACCTCACCGGTGATTTTTGAAATCGGCAGTGCCGTCGGTTGATCGGCACCTTCCGGAGCGTTGAACAGGTGCTGGTAGTCGTAGGTCCAAGGCTCGTAATAATCGTCCATGCTCGGCATGTGCGGATTATGAAAAATATTGGGTACCACCTCGGCCTTGCCGGTCGACTTGATCTTGAGTTCACCGTCGTCGTTCTTTTCCCAGCCCCCCTGATATTTGTCCTGATTTTCCCACTGGGTGGGATAGCCGGTGCCCGGTTTGGTTTCGACGTTGTTCCACCACATGTATCCCGTGCCCTTGCGGTCGGTCCATACGTTCTTACACGCAACGCTGCACGTATGACAGCCGATGCACTTGTCTAGATGAAACACCATGGAAACTTGCGATCGAACGTCCATTGTTTATCTCCGTAGCAGAGGACCGGGAATCTTTTACACTCTGCACCGCTGCGAATCACAACCATGCCTCGTGGCGAACAATGTTCCCGACACCTTTCCTTTCGTCAAAAATCAACCGTCGGACACTTCCGCACCAGGATGTGCGTGTCGCGGTTACAACCGATAGGGCCCCAATAATTAAAGTGGTATGTAAACTGGCCATATCCACCGATCATAAAATTCGGTTTCAGGCGGGTTCGCGTCAGGCTGTTGTGCCCGCCGGCGCGCCGATTCTTTCGTAAGGGCGACTTAGGAACGCTGTAGGTCCGCTCGGGCGAGTGGTACAGAAGGCAAATGCCCGGTGGTATCCGCGCGCTGACCGCAGCACGAGTAACCACAACGCCGTGATCGTTGTAGACCTCCACCCAATCGTTGTCTTCGATTCCCAAAACCTCGGCGTCCTGGTCGCTGACCCAGAGCGGATCGACACCGCGCGAGAGTGTCGTCATGCGTTCGGTGTCGCCGTAGGTCGAATGGATGTGCCACTTGCCGTGTGGCGTCAGGTAATTGAGCATCAATGTTCCTTCGACATCTTCGCTGAAATTCAGATCGGCATACTGCGTGGGAAGCGGTTTTGGCTTGAAGGTCGGCACATGTTCGCCGAATTCGATATAGATCGGATGGTCGAGATAAAAATGCTGCCGACCGGTAAGCGTCCGCCACGGAACGTCCGCTTCGACGTTGTAGGTAAACGCCGCATAGGGACGGCCATTCTCCAGCAGACCCGACCACATGGGGCTGTTGATAAACCGGCGCGGCTGGCTCTGCAAATCCTTAAAGTCGCAGCGGACGCCGCGATTTTTTTCCGCGAGGTGTACCAGAGGCACCCCTGTCTTCGCTTCGATGTTCTTGTACGAACGGTACGCCAACTCACCGTTGGTGGTCGTCGCAAAATGCAGTACGACGTTGCAGACTTCCGTATCGCGCTTCAGTGATGGATACGTCTTGCCGCCCCAGGTCACGGTGGGGCTCGTTTTGAGATACTCGTCGTAGACATCGTCGACGGCATAGTGTGTCCCGTGGGCGCCGAGTCCGTTTTTGGAAACCATCGGGCCGTAGGAAATATATTGGTTGTACACATTCTTGTAATCGCGCGAGACGACCTTGAAGGAGGGCATCGTCTTGCCCGGAATGGCCTGCGTCTCATCGCGAATCCACTCGCGGACCTCGCTCTGAGCAATCTCGGCAGGCGTATCGTGCGCCAGCGGCGTGGCAATCACATCCTCCACCGGTTCGGGAAAATGGCGTTCGGCCATTTCGGAAAAACGCTTGGCGACCGATTCGAAAATTTGCCAGTCGCTCTTCGATTCCCAACACGGCGGCACCGCCGGTGAGAGCGGATGGATAAAACTATGCATGTCGGTCGAGTTGAGATCGGCCTTCTCGTACCACGTGGCGGCCGGCAGGATAATGTCCGAATAGAGGGCCGAGGTATCCATGCGGAAATTCAGGTCGACGACCAAGTCCATTTTTCCGTGGGGGGCGTGTTCGTGCCAGACGACTTCCTCGACCGAATCGGCCGCCATGTCTTCGCCCACGAGGTTGTCGTGCGTGCCGAGATAGTGGCGGAGAAAATATTCGTGACCCTTGGCGCTGGACATCAGCGCGTTGCCGCGCCAGATAAACCAGACCCGCGGCCAGTTTTCTTCGGCATCGGGGTCTTCGACAGAAAACTTCATCTCCCGATTTTTTAAACGCTCGGCAATCCAGGCCGAAATTTCATCCGCTCCCTTCGCTCCGTCGGCCCTCGCCGTCTGGGCGATGTCGAGTGGGTTTTCGGGAAACTGGGGATAGAACGGTAGCCAGCCTTGGCGGACTGCGCGGACCTGCATATCCATCGCGTGACCGCGCGCCGAACTGTTGGCCGCATGCTGGGGTACGGTATGGTAGTCGGTAAAATCTTTTTCGTACCTCCATTGGTCCGAGTGCACATAGTGCCAACTCGGCGCGTTCTGCAGTCGCGACGGGGGATACCAGTCTTTCGCCAGCGCGATCGACGACCACGATTCCATCGGTGCGAGCTTTTCCTGGCCGACATAATGCGCCAGCCCACCGCCGTTCTTTCCGACGCAGCCGCAGAACATCAACGCATGGATACCGGCACGGTACATCAAATTGGCGTGGTACCAGTGATTGATCCCGGCGCCGATGATAATCGTGCACCGTCCGTCCGTCTTCTCCGCAGTGGTAGTCCACTCGCGGGCGAATCGAATCAATACATCGCGACCGATTCCTGTGTACTTCTCCGACCAGGCGGGCGTATAGGGCGATTCGGTGTCGTCGTAATCGGCCGGATACTCGCCGGCCAAGCCACGATCCACGCCATACTGCGCCATCAACAGGTCGTAGACCGTTGTGACCTGCACCGACTCGCCATCGGCCGTCTCGATCGACTTGACCGGCACACCCCGGGTGCAGACGGTCCCGGCACCAAAATTATCGAGTTCGATCTGAATGACAGCGTTCTGTTCGGCGAGAAATGTCAGTTGCGGGTTGATTTCATTTCCATCTTTGCCGTCCTTGAGCAGCAAATTCCATTTGCCCTGCTCCTGGCCCCAACGGAAACCGGAACTTCCCATCGGCATCTTGGGCCGATTGGCCACTTCGTCCCACATGAGAAATTTCCAGTCGCCATGTTCCTCGTCGGCATAGTCTGCCAACCGTCCGGCGCGGAGCAATTGGCCGGGTCGCATGACACCATCGTCCCCTTTGACGAGTTGCACCAGATAGGGCGCGTCGGTGTACTTGCGGGTGTACTGCAAAAACGAAGGAACCGGGTTCTTGTGATGGCATTCGGTCAGCAGGACGTGGTTGACCGCCATCCACCAGGCGCCATCCTGCCCTGCGTTCAAACCGACCCACTCGTCGGCATATTTTGAGACCTGGCTGAAGTCGGGCGAAAAGACCCACATCTTGGTCCCGTTGTGGCGGGCCTCGGCGGCAAAATGGACGTCCGGGGTGCGGGTCATGTTGAGGTTCGAACCCATCACGGCCAGCATTTTGGCGTTGTACCAGTCGGCACTTTCCGCCACATCGGTCTGTTCGCCCCACGTCTCCGGCGACGCGTTGGGCAGATCGCAATACCAATCGTAGAAAGAGAGCGAAATGCCGCCGAGCAGTTGCATGAGCCGCGCGCCGGACGCATAGCTGATCATCGACATGGCGGGAATCGGCGAAAATCCCGCAATGCGGTCCGGCCCATGTGTCTTGATCGTGTGCACGAGAGATGCTGCGATGATTTCCAAGACGGTGTCCCAGTCGGTTCGACGCAACCCGCCCTTACCCCGCGCACGCTGCCACCGCTGGCGGCTTTCCGGATTGCCGACCAGGCTCGCCCACGCTTCGACAGGATCGCTGCACTCGGCGCGGGCCTTCCGCCAGAGGTCCACCAGCGCACCGCGAATGTACGGATATTTCACACGCAGCGGACTGTAGAGATACCAGCTATAAGAAATCCCCCGCTGGCAACCGCGCGGTTCGTAGGGCGGTATGCCGGACTCGAGCGCAGGATAATCGAGCCCCTGCATTTCCCAGGTGACGATTCCGTCTTTAACGTGGATCTGCCAGGTACAGCCACCGGTGCAGTTGACACCATGCGTGCTGCGGACAATTTTGTCGTATTGCCATCGATTACGATAAAACTCCTCCCAACTGCGGGCCTTGGGATTCACTTCGTCTCGAATCCACCCGATTGCGTCCAACAGACTCATGCTTTACCTCTTTTGGGTAGGGATTCGACCAACGGCCGACGGACGGCGTGGAATCGTCGCTTCCAGATCACATCAAAGAGAAAGATAATCGCCACCGCCCCAATCAGACCGCTCAGCAGAAACGCCACCCGATTGCCCGCCGTACTCGCGGCCTGTTGGCCAGCGGTCGATTCGAAGTAGGCCACAAGGGAATGGATTTCGTTACTTGAGAGTGGATGTTTTTTGAAGATCGGCAACATCGTCTCGGTCGCAGGCGCCATCAACCAGGCACTCAACGTCGCGCGTCCTTCCAGCCGTTCACAGATGTTTGTCAGGTCGGGTCCCAGTTGTCCACCGCCCAGTGGTGCAAGACCGTGAATGCTATGGCAGGAAATACATGATGCACCACCCGCCTCGAGCGGCCGGACCCCCAGAAAGATTTCACTACCTCGTTCGCGATCTTCCTCGGTAAACGGCTCGGTCGATATTTGCAGCCCGCGGAATTGGGACTCGTCGAGTTTTGACTCCGTCTCAATCAACTCAAGCAGCTTTTCCGCACGCTCCCGCGTCATTTGTGGCGCCATCGGCATCGGAACGCGGCGCGACTCCTCGAATATTTTTTTGGCATACGGGTCGCTGCTGGCGAGTACGGCGGTCGGGTTCATGATGAACTTAATCAGCCACTCGCGATCGGGCTGCCGCTCGGTAATGTCTTTCAGGTCCGGGCCGGTGAGACGCCCGCCACCGATGGTGTGGCAGCTAAGACAGTTCTGGCGAAAATAGTCCGGAGTATCCTGTGCCGATGTGACCAGTGGCAACGCGGCTACATAAGAGAGGGCGAAAAAGAGTAGGAGGGGTCTCTTGATTCGAGTCAATCGTGACACCACGAACATTCCGAGGCTTGTTGCTTTGGTCTCTAGAAAATCTAACCAAGATGGACGAAATGACAACCTAGCACTCCCAAAAATGGGCAACAAGATCATTAAGTCCAATTTCATCAAATTTTCCCTGGACGGTTCCTTCGAGGTCTAGATAGACCTTCTCGCGGTGCCTGAACTAGATTGGACCTACGGGAACCTGCGGAGTTGCACCCCCCTTCTCATCGTGGGGTTCGGCGCCTGGAAAGTCAAGCGTCGTGCCACCTCTTTTTCAAACCTACCGGGTCGTTGTCACTCGGACTCTTTACCCGTCGCCGCGTAGCCCGAACGGGGCATGGCGTTCTGCCGCCCCACCGGAACGGGGGCGTTCTCCCGGCTCGATCTTTATCCCCGCTTAGCCCCATTCCCCTCCGCCGGATGAGAACTTTTCTTCGACAAGCCGGCCAAACTCCGAACAGGCAGTATCGATCTGTTCGAGGATCTCCTCCCGCGACTTGCCGACGCAGCTGCGGGCCGCTGCGATCATGGTCTGGCACTCGAAGCGGTCCATGATCCGCGCCGCGGCGAGCAACCGGGGTGTCTCCTCAGAGGGAATTGCGAGAAACCCATGCTTGTCTGCATGGATGAGCATTCCCGGCTCGACGCGGGTGCCAAAAACTTCGACCTCGCAGTCCCAGCGGACCGGTATGCCATAGGCGTGCCCCACGCACAATCGCCTGGCGATCGCCTTAAATCCGGCGTTGCACATTTCGTCGACGTCGCGGATCGCGCCATCGATAATGGTCCCCACGCACCCGAGGCTCCGATGGATGTTGCTGTTCACTTCGCCCCAGAAAGCACCATAGGTGAACGGCTTGTCGAGATCCTGAACGACGACGATTTTCGGCCCCGGCACAGACGCAACATATTTTCGATAGTCGCTCCATGCATCCGGATTCTTCTGCTGGTGCTCGGCGTTGCCCGGTTCGATCACCACGGTCACCGCGCGGCCGACCATCGAGCCCATCTGAGGCATGAAATCGTGGGTTTCCTCAAGGTTGAAACAGTCGCGCCCTGCATCGCGGCTTGTAAGCTGTTCCCATCCATTGTAGATGGTCGGCGTATTCCAGCGTTTCAGCTCGAGCATTTCTTCGTGTTCGATCATGATCGCGGCTCCTTCACCTGCGTAGTGAGTGGTTGCTGTGTATAGAGTGTGAGGCCCGCCAGGCTGCGGCGACTCGTAGGAAGGACAAGGCTGACGACGTACCCTATGACAAAACAGGTGGCAACACCAGTCGCGCCGTACGCCCACGGGTGCAGCGGGAAGTATTGCTTGATCAAGTACTGGAGGATACCGGAGGCGATAATGCCGACGAGCGCCCCTGCGCCGCTGGCGCGTCGCGTGGCGATGCCGAGCAAAAACACCCCGCCGAGCCCGCCGCCGAACAGGCCGATGTACTTGCTGAACTCATCCCAGAGCGACTTGATATCGGGTTGCGAGGCCATCCAGAGCGCAAAGGCCATACTCAGTACGCCGATCACCACCGTAACGACCCGTGCGGTCGCGAGCGCTTTGGCCTGCGAGATGTCCTTGCCGAACCGCTGGTAAAAATCGGTGGTGAACGCGGCGGAAACGGAGTTCATCGACGAGTCGAGCGAACTCATCGCCGCGGCAAAGATCGCGGCAACGAGGAGCCCCGCGACCCCGAGGGGCATCTGCGTAACGATAAAGAGCGGGAAGATCGCACTTTCGTTCGCGAGCGTCGGGTCCATCGCGTGCGGATGCGAGCGATAAAACGCAAAGAGCATCGAGCCGAGGCTGAAGAACAGCAGCGTCGCGGGGATGGTCAGGGCGGCGTTGGTCCAGATCGCCCGCCGGGCCCCCCGTTCGTCTTTGGTCGTAAGATACCGCTGGATCACCGTCTGATCGGTGCCATAGCTGATCAGTTGCAACCCGAAACCGCTGATGACGATGGTGAAGAATGTTGCATCTTTCCAGTCCCACCGGAAGTCGAGCATCCGAAATTTGTCGCCCGCCTCGGCCAGCGCAAGCGTGCCGCTCCACCCCCCCTCGATCTGCATGGGGATCAGGATCAGGCACAAGAGCGCACCGCCCATCAGCACGAATACCTGCAGCACATCGGTCCAGATGACCGCCTCCATACCGCCCATGACGGTGTAGAGGATGCAGAGCAGGCCCATGATGGTGATGCACAGATTGATGTCGATCCCGGTGACCACACTCAAGGCGATCGACGGCAGAAACAGCACGATCCCGATCCGTCCGAACTGGAACAGCATGAACATCGCGCTGCCGATCAAGCGGACCGGCAGGTTGAAACGCAACTCGAGGTACTCATACGCGGTAGTCACATCGAGCCGTCGGTAAAAGGGGAGGAACAGAAAGATGATCAACGGAGCGATGGCGACGATCGTCATGTTGGCCCAAAAGTAACGCCAGTCGGTCGCGAAGGTTTTGGCGGGGATCGCCATAAACGTGAGCGCCGAGAGTTGGGTCCCAAAAATACTCACACCTGCAGCCCACCACGGAATGCGTTTGCCAGCCTTGAAAAAATCTTCCGTCGAATGCATTCGCCGCGAGAAGTAAAGTCCCATGAGGACCAGGACCAGCAGGTAGAGCCCCAGCACCGTGTAGTTCACCCGATCGAACGTGCTGCGCGAGATCGGCCTGGCCAGCAGCATCTGTCCGCTACGGACGCCGGGACGGATTTCGCCGGATGCCAGGACGATATCCTCGCCCCACCGCACCGCAGCGGTAGTGACAGGCCCCCCTTTCGCATGATGTTGGCCATCGATCGGTTCGGTGGCGGCGGGAATGGGATTTTTTAGTTTGCTCCACGTGTCGGTCACGGTGTGATACGCCAGCACATCGCGCGAAAACCCCGGGTGCTCGCTACCGCGGAGACGATTGAGTTCTTCGAGCGTGCTCGCCGCCGCCTGCTGGTTGCCTGCCGCCCGGCAGGTGTTGAGGTCCGCTTCGAGCCGAAGAATTTTTGAAAACACATCTCCGCGATCGCCACCGAACACGAGAATGTTGTATTTCCCCGATGCGAGGCCGCTACCGGCCATCACCGAACGGGGCGCATCGCCACCAACATCGCGGAGCCTCTTCCAGCTTTTCTGTTCGGGGTCCAATGCGTAGGCATCGGTCAGGATCACCGACGCTTCGGCGTTGCCCGGGGTGCGCCCCGAAAAGAGGTAGACGTTGTTGCGGGTGCCGTCGTTTTGGGCGGCGACGACCGGCAGGATGCGTGCCGGGCCGGGGATCGGCGGCCCGGCCTGCCACCTCCAGGGGAGGACGTTGCCCGCAGCATCTTTGGTGACGCGTGCGCGGTCCAGGTCGAGCATCCAGACCTTGTCGGTCGCGCCTGTTTGTGTGGCGCCACCGAGAACGTAGATTTTGTTGCCTACGATCGTGCCGCCGAGCATTGTGGTCGCCTGCGGGAGCGGTGGGAAGGGATGAAAATCCTCCGCAGGCTCCGGCGCCTCGGCATACCGGTTTTTGAGTCTGACCGATTCGCTCTGCGGGTCCCAGGCGAGCAGAAAAATTTGGTCCGAGGGGTGTGTGGTGCTCGTCGCCTTACCGCCGGCATCTTCGGCATAGGTTTTCGATTCACCTCCGATACAGAGCACACCTTTGGGTGTCGGGATCGACGCGCCGTAGGCGAGCGGCTCCGGCAGGTGCGTCTTGGCGACGGACCATTCGGGCGACGCACCATTTTGTTTACTCAGCACAAACACGGTGTCGTAGTAGATTTTTTGTGGCAGCTTGCCAGTCGCATCGATCGGGATCCAGGGCAGGCCATCGGGAAAATTGGCACCGCCGGCGACGATGAGCCGGTCGTGGTGGACCCCGGCGAACGGGCCGGCCACACCGAGTGCGGTCGACTGCTGCCCGCTGCCGTCGGGCAGTGGTGGGAGTTGGCCTTCTGCCTGCGCGTCTACCCAGTTGAGGTAGGCCGCGCCGGTTACCTTTGGCCCGGCTTCCTTTGGCCCGTTTTTTTGCGGCCTATCCTTTGGCCCGTTGGCCCAGGCAGAGACGCTCGCGAGCCACATTCCCGCTGCGAGAAAGAGGATCGGCTTCACGATGTACCTTTTGCGATATCTTTATGCGCGTTTCACTGTCGATTTTTGGAGAGTGCATCCAAACGTTACCACCGGCCAGCTACGCAGACAAGATACCGAAAAACCAGTCACAGGCGGGCCGGGAGAGCTAAAAAAGAGAGATCCTTGTGCCCTATGAATGGGAGCGGTCGCATCTGCTGCTCGGCATCGATTTTGGCCAGTCATCGCCACCAATCTACCGGATCGAAAAAATGCCGCTAAAATGAAGGGCGGTAGGGACGACCGCCAACACCCACTTCGCCCATGCCCTCGGCAACCGTAAGGTCGGGGCAACAAGGTGCGGGCAAGAAGAATCTGGATCGACTTGAGAGCGTATGAAGAAGGCATGACACAAAAATGATTCCGGGGCGGTAGCTCAGTTGGGAGAGCGCTGCGTTCGCAATGCAGAGGTCGAGGGTTCAACTCCCTTCCGCTCCACTTGGTGTCAAAGCCATGCCTCTAACAGCCTAACCTGCAGACTCCGGCTCAGGTCGCACGCAAGGCCGGCACAATCTCCGCGCGGGCCGCAACAATCGCCGGCGCAATGCCGGCAAGCAGACCGGAAATCGCCGCAATCAACTCGGCCACAAATCGCCAGACGCAGCGAGCCAAACCGATAAGCAAAATG
>MPMF02375722.1_pt1 | contig 22830 bp, 17 predicted proteins | sample 1617271 | NCBI WGS metagenome assembly MPMF02 (sample SAMN05944812, study PRJNA350692) | marine metagenome | biome: marine; feature: ODZ; material: water; isolation source: 120 m water sample prefiltered with 30 um filter, filtered on to 0.2 um... | place: Pacific Ocean | collected 2012-04-09... | reverse complement strand
GAGGAATGGGAAGAGGTAGAAGACGAACCGACTGAAGGTGATAAAGATAAAGAGGATGAGGAATGGGAGGATGAGGAATGGGACGACACATTAGATGAAGATGACGATCTGGACGAAGACGAAGACGAGAAAAAAGATATCGCGGACGACTAGGCTCCGTCCATTTTTAGCGGGAGACGAAGATGCTAGTTGTCATGCAGCACCAGGCGACCACCGAACAGGTGGAGCAGGTCATTGAAACGATTCAAAAGATGGGGCTTGCTGCCCATCCGATGCCAGGGCCGACGCGCACGGCAATTGGAATTACCGGAAATTCCTCGATGGTCGATCCCAGAAGCCTCGAGGTTTTGCCCGGTGTACGGGAACTCATTCGAGTTACCCGGCCCTACAAGCTGGCCAGTCGGGAAATGCATCCGGATGACAGCACAATCAAAGCGGGAGTAGCCAATATCGGTCCGGGGACTTTTACGATCATTGCCGGCCCCTGTAGTGTGGAAAGTGAAGAGAACATTTTGCAGGTGGCCGATTATCTGATGAGCCGCGGTGTGCAGCTATTGCGAGCTGGGGCGTTCAAGCCTCGAACCAGCCCCTACAGTTTTCAAGGCATGGAGCATGAGGGGCTCGATATTCTAGCGAGGGCAAGAGAAAAAACCGGAATCGGAATTGTCACGGAAGTTATGGATACCGAGCAGGTACAAGCAGTGGCTCAGGCTGCCGATATGATGCAGATCGGCACAAGAAACATGCAAAATTTTTCTCTACTCAAAAAAGTCGGGGTCTGTGGCCGGCCGGTTCTGTTGAAACGGGGAATGTCATCGACACTCGATGAATGGCTTATGGCCGCCGAATATTTGCTTGCGGGAGGCAACCCGAATGTGGTGCTCTGCGAACGGGGCGTGCGGACCTTTACGGACCATACGCGCAATACTCTCGATTTGTCTGTTGTGCCGCCGGTCAAGGAAAACTCACACCTGCCGATCATGATCGATCCCAGTCACGGCACGGGACGTCGCAAATATGTGGCGGCGATGGCATTGGCAGGGTTGGCCGCTGGCGCCGATGGTTTGATGATTGAAGTCCACCCTGACCCTGGAAACGCAATGAGTGATGGTGCACAAACTTTGGACTTCCAGGAGTTCGACCACCTGCTCGATTCGCTCAAGGAATTGGCAGCGCCGCTAGGCCGCACTCTTGCCTAGTCTCCAGTCAGGTAAACGGGCGTTCTTGGAACAATATTTTGAACCGCCACTTTGGGAAGAAGGGGCATCATGCCTGTTTCCGAGCCCTTTCGCGGGTTGATTTTCAAACAGCTGCAATTTCTCTATGGTGACTCCGCTACGAGTGTTCTTAAGCGCATTGACGGCCTCCTCGACCGGCACCCGATAGAGAAGACGGCCGACGAAGCACCAACACTCTGGGATGAAAAGACCATCGTTTTGATCACCTATGGCGATCAAATCCGGGATGCAGAGACTCCCACATTGCAGACGCTTCGAAAATTTCTTCTCAAACACGCGATCCAGGAAGTTATCAACTCAGTCCATTTGCTGCCTATTTTTCCCTTCTCATCGGATGACGGATTTTCCGTGATCGATTATCGGCAGATTGATGAACCTTTGGGCGATTGGCCGGATGTCGAACTGCTAGGAGAGTCTTTCGATCTGGCGATTGATTTTGTGCTCAATCACTGCTCCCAAAAGCACTTCTGGTTTCAATGTTACGTGCGCGGCGAGACGCCCTACGAGAATTTTTTTATCGAAGTCGATCCTGCGGTCGATCTATCGGCAGTGATCCGGCCCCGCACCAGCCCTCTCCTGACGCCTGTGGAGACCTCTCGCGGAATGCGGCACGTCTGGACAACCTTCAGCGCAGATCAAATAGATCTTAATTTTGCCACGCCAGAACTGCTGATCGAAATGCTGGATATTCTCTTGCTGTATGTAGAACACCGCGCTCGGATTGTGCGACTCGATGCCATTGGATTTCTCTGGAAACAGATCGGCACCTCTTGCATGCATCTGCCTCAAACACATGCGGTCGTCAAGTTGATGCGGCATCTGCTCGATGCAATTGCACCACAAACCATTCTGCTGACGGAAACCAATGTCCCGCACAAAGAAAATGTGAGTTATTTTGGACAGGGCGATGAAGCCCGGGCCGTCTATCAGTTCAGCCTTGCCCCTTTACTGCTCGATGCCTACCTCCAGCAGGATGCGCGACCGCTCGCCGACTGGCTCTCGCAACTTGAATACCCCGAGCGCGGTATGACCTTTTTCAATTTCACCGCATCCCACGATGGCGTTGGAGTACGTCCTTTAGAAGGTCTTGTTTCACAGCAGCGGTTTGATGCACTTGTCCAGAGCGTTTCGCAGCGCGGCGGGCTCGTCAGTTGGAGAGAAACTCCAGATGGCAAAAAAAGTCCGTATGAATTAAACATCACCTACTTTTCCGCCTTGGACTCGCCCGAAGGGCTGGCCCCTGAATTGCATGTCCGCAAATTCCTTTCCTCGCAGGCCTTCATGCTTTCTCTGCGGGGTATCCCTGGCGTCTACTTCCATAGTCTTATCGGGACCCCCAACGATACCGATGGCGTAAAAGAGACTGGCGCCAATCGTTCAATCAATCGACGGAAATTTGACCTGGAGGAACTGAACGAGCTGCTCAGCCGTTCGGACTCAAAACAACGGATCGTCTTTGAGGGATATTGCCGGTTGCTCCGCATCCGCTGCGAGCAGAAAGCATTTCATCCCGATGGCGGTCAGGAGATGGTTCCTACCGAAGATCCAGCGACGATCGGCTTTGTGCGGACGAGCCCCTGTGGAGAAGAATCGATACTCGTCCTTGCTAATATGGGTAGTGAGCCGGTCTCTGTAGCGGTACCCCAAATTGCGGGAAAATTGCCCAACGGCGATCTGCTCACTGGCAATCCAGTGCAAAACGAACAATATATACTCCATGCCTTCGACATTGCCTGGCTCAAGTAACACCGTGTCCTGAGGTTTCCCTTGGAAAATTCAACGCAAGCTCGAGATGATGCCCGACAGATTTGGCTATCTGGTGTCGATGCGGTCCGGGCAGACCGGCTAGTCCATAAGGCGTTGCGCTGCGAGGCAAATATTTTGTCTCTGGGTGGGCAGACCTGCGATCTGAGCGACGTCAATCAGATTGCGGTTGTCGGTGCTGGCAAGGGGGGAGCGAGCATGGCGGCTGCCATCGAGGATGTTCTTGGTCCGGATCTCGTTAAAAACAAAGTTGTTGGCTGGGTCAACATACCTGCTGGTTGTGAGAGACCACTACAAAAAATCCATCTCCATGCGGCAAGGCCCGCCAGTGTGAATGAACCGACCGAAGAGGGTGTTGCGGGTACGGACGAAATTTTAAAAATGCTCAGTTCTCTCGCGCCGACCGATCTTTGCCTTGTCCTGATCTCCGGGGGCGGAAGTGCCCTTCTCCCGGCACCCCAATCGCCGATCACACTTGCCGATCTGCTCGCTGTAACGCGGTTGCTGATGCGGTCGGGCGCGAGCATCAATGAACTCAATTCCGTACGAAAATGCCTCTCTCGAATAAAAGGGGGCAAGCTGGCACAAGCGAGTCGGGCCGGAACCCTCTGGAGCGTGATTGTTTCGGACGTCATTGATAACCCACTCGATATCATTGCCTCCGGACCGACCGTTCCCGACCATACGAGTCGCAGATATGCGAAAGAGATCTTGGAGCGATTCGACAAAAATCGCGACGCGGTGCCGAAGGTGGTTTATGAATATCTCGAGAACGATGATCGGCCCGAGTCGCCGCCCCCTTTTCCTGAAAATGTCTACAACGTGATTATCGGCGACAACCAAACGGCTCTTGCTGCGGCAACCGTGGCAGCGAAACAACTTGGCTATCAGGTCCTCTCGCTCGGTAGTGACAATGACCAGCAAGCGGTCCTCGAAGGGCAACATCTTGCAGAATGTTGTCTGAAAATTCGCGGACAAAAAAATCGGGCAGCTCCCGGAACGTGTATCCTTAGTGGCGGTGAACCTGTGGTCGAATTGACGGACTGTCCGGGAAAGGGAGGCCGCAACCAACACCTGGTACTCTCGGCCCTAGATCGGCTTTGGGCGGACGGGATGCAAAAAATCACGCTCCTCTCCGGTGGCACCGACGGGGAAGACGGTCCTACGGACGCCGCTGGCGCGTGGGCCGATGCGGGCATTCTCGAGGCTGCCCGCCAGCAAGGTTTGCAGCCCGAAGATTGTCTCCGGCAGTGTAACGCCTATGCCTTTTTTGATCCCCTTGGCGCACTGATACGCACCGGACCTACCCACACCAATGTGATGGACCTGAGGGTGGCAATCATTGAACCCTGAGCATGCACTTGGGCCTATCGGAAACGTACCGGTTCACAGCAAGGGTCCGAGCAACCTGGCCGCATTTTCAGTGAAGCTCGTGAAGCGTGTACGCCTCTGCCACTTTTCCAGATCCATCGGATACGATTGTGCAATGTACGACTGCTGCAAATCCCGCAATCGAGAGGTGAAGTCGCGGTCATAGACAGCCAGTGTAATCTCAAAATTGAGATGCAGGCTGCGGGGGTCAAGATTGAGCGAACCAAACAGACTAATCTCGCCATCAATCGTAATCGACTTGGTGTGCAGCAGCCCCTCATTAAAAAGCATGACGCGAATTCCTGCGAGGAGCATGTCTCCCTTGACCGCTTGACTGGCCAGGCGGATCAACATCGAATCGACCCGTGCCGGTACGACCAGTGTAACATCGACCCCGCGGCGTGCCGCCGAAATGAGTGCCGTGAGGAGCGCGTCCTCCGGAACGAAATAGGGTGTTGTAAGAATCAATTCACTCCGCGCCGCATAGATGGCCATCAACAGAATATCTTGAATTTCGGTGCTTTCATTCAGGGGACCTGAGGGAATCACCTGAAGGGCTGTCTCCCCACATGCCTTGAGGTGATGCACATCACCGATCTGCTGCAAGTTTTCAACACCCTCTTCGGATTCTAGCTCCCAGTCTTCAAGAAAAGTGATCGCGAGCCCCTCTACGGCCGGTCCCCGAACGCGCACCATCGCGTCGACCCACTGCCCGACCCCGGCATCCTGTTTGAAGTATCTCGGATCGACAAGATTCAGGCTCCCGGTATACGCAATCGATCCATCGATAACAACAATCTTGCGGTGCATCCGCAGGTCGAAGCGGACAAAGAGCATCCGCAGCAAACCCGCCGGCAGGGCCGCATTGAGTTGGACACCCGCCTCTCGAAGACGCTGAACCTGTTTGGTTTTTAGAAACTTTTTACTGCCAACATCATCCACAAGCACGCGACAGCATACGCCCCGCGCACATGCCCGAATCAGAGCTTCGACCACTTCATCGGCGCGTCCGCCAGAAGACCAGATGTAGAACACCATGTGGATGGTCCGCTCTGCGGATTCGATATCGGCCAGAAGTAAGTCAAAGGCATCATTCCATTTGTCAATCAGTTGCAAATCATTATCCGGAACTGCGGGGATCTCTGAAATGCTTTCAGCAAGCCTGGAGAGAGACTCAGACTCATCACTCAAGCCTTCCCAGTTGACGTGATACAGTTCGTGTTGCTCTTTGATCCATTCGACATAAGGACAATGGATTTTTTCAGCTCTCTTGGCCCGGCGATTTCCCAGTCGAAGTTCTCCGAATAACAAATATACAAATGCCCCAACAAAGGGAAGCACAAAAATCAGAGCCAGCCATGCCATCGTTACCCCGACAGACCGGCGGCGCATAATGACGCGGACTGAGAGTCCGAAACGAATCGAAAACTCAACCAGAACAACGGCGATGATCCAACGGGAATGTTCCATGGAACGTTCGGAGTCCTAACAACGAGTTATGCAACAACCGGCGGGCGCTGTGCTCGCGCGGCGGGATGTCACCTTCAAAGGCATGTTTGCATCGACAATGGTGTCATTACGGTTTGCGGATCGGCCCGTCACCAGGTGCGTCCATTCTTTCCTGTTCCGCAAATTGCTACCTCAAGGCCGAGTGCGGCGGCCATGCTTGCCTTGGCGAGCATGGCACGATCTGCATCGGCGGTCGATCGCGCGTACGCAACCTGGATATGGTTACTCTTGTGGCGTGCCATCATCTGGTCGCGACTGACCCCATAGGTTACCGCATGCATGATCGGCCACTGGGACGTGGTGGCCTGCCAGCGGCGCTCTGTCTCGGACAAGGGCAATTTGACCACCCCAGCACGACCCAAATCCATCTTCAAGCGGCCATCCTCCACAAAGATTCGCGACCAGACAATCTCTCCCGGTTTAGAGATTCCCTTGATGGTTCCACCTCCGGACGGGAAGAACATATTTGGCTGGCGCTCACTCGTCGCCCCTTTCCAGCCACCGATCAGGTGCGCGGGGGGGACGCTCCCACTGATTTCAAAGACCCAGACATAGTCCTCGACCGTACCGCTCTGATCCCAATCTCCCCAGCGCAAGTCGTGCAGCGTGTTTTCCACAGGCTGTCCCAAGGCTTTGTGAACGCGGTACGTCATCAGTCCGTCGAGACCTGCACATTCATCCACTTCATTAAAGTGCGGTAGCGGCTCACCGGCATAGAGTGTCCGCCGGCCATCACGACTCTTGACCGGTGGGCGATCCCGGTTGTTGAGAGTTCCTTCGACAAGATCGCTTGCCGGCATCAAATCCTTGAGCCCCTGTTGGTACTGGATACCGATCGTATGGCAACCAAAATCGTCGGCAATTCGCAGCGCTGCTACGTACATCTTGCATTGGTCAAGGATCTGGGCGTTCGTCAGTTCCTTGTGTCGCGTGCCGGTCTGAAACTGCATTCCCTTGCGGTCCATCCAGTTCCGTACCCCCTTCGCCTCCCGGTCGCTTACCTGGGTCGATTCGTAGTAAAGTGCCGACTGGCTAAGCCGTTCTTTGTAGACGCCGGTCGCATTGAGCAGGTGGTCGGGGATGATGGCATTGAACATTCCCATACACCCCTCATCGAAAACGCCCATGATCGCTTTATCGTGCTGGAGTTCGCGAGCCAGCTTTTCTCCCACCCGGCGGGTTGCGGCGGGTACCTTCAGCCGCGAAAGTGCGCGCACATGACCTGTTCGATGCCGATATGAACCGGTCTGAAGCCACTTTTTGAGAGCGGCTACAAACTGCCGGTCACCAAAATCCTCGCCCCAGAGGGTCGAATACGGTACTCCCGCCTTGGTGAGCGAACCGTTGAGGTTGAGCATCCCGACCAGTCCGGGCCAGGTTCCGGACCAATTGGCTACGGTCAGAATCGGCCCTTCGCGGGAAATCAAGCCGTGAAGCAGATGGTGCGAATATTGCCAGACCGCCTCGGCGACGATGAGTTTCATCTTCGGATCAATGCCCGCGAAGACCTGCATGCCCTCTTTTTGGGAACTGATAAAACCGTGTTTTTCTTTTTTCTTGTAGGGATGGGCGCGGACCAGTTCATAGCCAGCCGCTGCCACGCTACGGGCAAGATCTTCTTCCATCTTCTCCTGGGCTGCCCAACAGTTCTGGTTGGCCGAAAGGCGAAGATCGCCATTGGCAACGAGCAACACACGTCGCTTCTTGGCCGCAGCAGTTAGCCGACTATTCGGAGCAACATATTTTATCATCGTTCGTTATTTCCTTGACAGCATTCAGAGAAAAAAATCGGGCAGCAGGTCTGCATCGGAGTTTACCGCATAGGTTGAAAAATCGCGCACTCCTTCCGATGCAAGGACCTCCTCATCAATAAAAAAATTCCCGCTGCACTCTGCCGCCGGGCGACAGAGAATGGCGTGTGCCGCATCGGCGACAATTTCCGGCTTGCGGCACCGGTCCATCGCCTCGTCGCCACCGAGCAGGTTGCGGATGGCCGCGGTGGCAATTGCTGTACGGGGCCAGAGGGCGTTGACCGCTACGGCTTGTTCTTCAAACTCGGCGGCCATCCCGAGCACGCACATACTCATTCCGTATTTGGCCATCGTATAGGCTCCATGGCCGGCAAACCAGCGGGGCTCCATGTTCAGCGGCGGTGCAAGATTGAGGATGTGGGGATTCTCGGCCTTCAGCAAATACGGCAAACAGGCCTGGCTGGCGAGAAAAGTGGCCCGGACATTCACCGCCTGCATCAAATCGTATCGCTTGGCGGGCGTCTGGAGCGTGCCGGCCAGAAAGATGGCACTCGCATTGTTCACTAGAATATCAATTCCACCAAATGTGTCGACACACTGCCCGACCGCCTCGAGGATCTGTTCTTCAAAGCGGATGTCTGTGATGCACGCTAAGCCCCGGCCGCCGGAAGCCTCGATCTCTTGTACCGTTTGCACCACCGTCCCCGGAAGCCGCTTATCGGGATGGTTGGTCTTGCCAAGGACCGCGACCGCGGCACCGTCGCGGGCCGCCCTCAGGGCAATGGCGCGGCCAATGCCGCGACTTGCGCCTGTGATCAGTAACGTTTTTCCGGCGAGCGAGGCCATCCACTTTCTTTCTGCCACTACGGATTCCTTCAGGAACAATTCGTCGGTGCAGACTAACACACGCCGGGGCCATTTTTTAGATAAGTGGCCTGATTCTGATATGTAATTTATGGGTGTGTAGATACAATAATCGATTGTCCTTAATCTCCCCGACGACGCTTCAGTCTGTCCCGCCGTTGGGGGATTTTAATTCGACCAGTAACTTCCGGTCGATCTTGCTCTTGACGGTGCGACGGTCCAGGCCGAGTTGCCCGGCAGTTGCCTCGTAACTTTCCAGCTTTGCGTAGATTAGCGTGCAGTATTGACGTAACAATTCCTCAGCGGTGAGGGTGCCCGCAGTCATCCTGGTAATAAGACGCTCCTGCGGTCCCGCTTCCCCGCTGGCCGTCGGACGATAGTCCCGTCGGATCATGACATTGCGTACACACTGTTCCAGTTCGCGAATGTTACCCTTCCAGGCATAGTCACAACCCAGGTTCTCGTCGATCCAGTGCAGGACCTCGTCAGCCAAAGCTTCTGCCTCGTCATCGATCTCCCGACGGGCGATGAACAGGATTAGGTTCCGCAGATTGCCATATTCGTCGGCAAGTTGCTCGCGGAGGCTGGGGGTGGTGATCATGTCGGAACAGAGACGATAATAAAAGTCTTCGCGGAAACGACCGGCGTGCATTTCGGTGGCCAGGTCCCGGTTCGTCGCGACAATCAGTTTGCCATGGAAGTGGCGGTCCTCGCTTTCACCGATGCGTTGAAACGTGCGGTTCTGTAACACACGCAATAGTTTCACCTGAATCGCCGCATCCAACTCCCCAATTTCATCCAGGAACATGGTGCCGAGCGGCTGGCATTTCTCCAGCCAGCCCGCTCGATCTTCCAACGCACCGGTGTAGGCCCCGCGGCGGTGGCCGAACAGGTCCGATTCGATGAGCGTTGGTGACAAAGCCGAAAGATTCAAGGTGTGAAACGCACCACAGAAACCATCACTGAAGGTCTCGGTTTTGGCGTCGAAGGGAATGTACCGGGACATGCCGACTGCGCGGGCGACCAGTTCCTTTCCCGTGCCGGAGGGTCCCGTTACCAGCGTGGTAATCGTACCCATTCGTTGGTACAGCGTGCGGCGGTAACGACGCATGTCATGTGTAAAAATGGACTGCCACACTGCGGCCCGCAGGCGGGCTGCCGGCATCGAACCACCTACCAGGAACGTGAAGATGTGATGGAACGCCTGGCGAATCTGAAAGAAGCAGGCGAGCAGGTGGTCCGGTTCCACGCGAGATGGTAACTCCCGTGCCGGTAACTCCAGGTAGTGAGCAAAATCGGCCCGGTAGGGTTTCCACCATGCGACCTTACCAGAAGGGGACGTTGCGCCGTCCCGCAAGGCGGGTTCAACCATTGTGTTCATTTTGGGCCAGTAGCAATAGTAGAGTACGTAGTAGCAAAGATCCTGATAGAGCGCTAACTCGCTGTCAGTCGCCGGGACCTTGCCACAGAGTTTTTTTCGGATCTTCTTGGCCAGTTGTTCAGCCCGGGAGGCCAGTTTACGGACGTTGGGCCGATCGTCGGCCAGGCCGACTTGCTGGCTCCAGACCGGCGATGGGTCGTTGAAATCTCCACCCAGTGCTTCCCGCTCCAGATTGATTCGCTCGGGCGAGAATGGATTGGCGTAGGCCAAACGTGACAGTGCGTCGACAAACCGATGTTCGCCCTCGGAAAAGATCGCCATATCACCTCTCCTTCCGAACGACCGGCTGGGTCTGCACCCGACCGCTGGGCCCATCGTCCACAGCCAAAACGTACATTTAATGTATAGCAGCCTTCAATAAATGTACATCTCGATGGTTCCTAGGTCCGTCGCGGGCTCCTCTGGATGGGGTGTAAGTCCTTTTGGATAAACGTGTTATGTGTTTTTTCATGCCGGTTGGCATGGTCTTTGCGTTATTGGCTACTGCAGTAACCAGGCAATCTATCAAAAAAGGAGGAATGTGATGTCTACCCAAATACGTTTCCTAACACGCACTCTTACGGTTCTCGTCACGCTGACACTGCTCGCCGTTGGCGGGTCGAGCTCGTTACATGCCGCCGGGCTGTTGGTGGCCGAAGGCAGGTTCGGTGGCGAACTCGAAATCAAGGAACACAACGTCAAGGTTGTCGTCAATAACGGCGTTGCGGTGACCGAACTGGAACAAATTTTTGTGAACAAGGAAAACCGGATGGTCGAGGCACTCTACACGTTTCCTGTCCCTTCAGGAGCTAGCGTGGCCAACTTCAGCATGTGGATCAACGGCAAGGAAATGATCGGCGAAGTGGTCGAGAAGAAGCGTGCCCGGGAGATTTACGAAAGCTATAAAGCGACAAAGGTCGATCCGGGGCTGTTGGAACAGGTCGATTACAAGCGTTTCGAGATGCGGATCTATCCGATCGCGGCAAACGCCGAACAGCGCATCAAGGTGACCTATTATCAGGAACTCGATTTCGACCATGACGAGGCAACGTATGTTTATCCATTGGCCACGACCGTTTCGTCAGGCACTGCGAGGACCGGTGCCATCGACCAGCGTACCAGTGGTAAGTTTGCTCTTTCGTTGGATGTCAAGAGCGAGGTGCCGATCGTGCGCCTGAGTAGCCCGTCGCACACGGATCAATTTATCACAGTGGAACACTCGCCGAATTATTGCCAGGCGAGTTTGGAAGTCAGCGGGGGCGACTTGAGTCGTGACGTGGTGTTGCACTTCGATACCGAACGTCCACGAACCGGCTTTGATATCATCACTTCCAAGCAAGGTGGTGAAGACGGCTACTTTCAACTCACGCTTACGGCTGGCCAGGAGTTGGAAGAGATCAACCACGGTATGGACTACGTGTTCATCCTGGACGTTTCTGGAAGCATGGCCAACGACGGAAAAATGCGAATGTCGCGAAATTCGTTGCAGGCATTTATTGAATCGCTCGGCCCCCAGGATCGTTTCGAGATGATGGCGTTCAACATTTCACCAAACCCTTTGTGGGCCAGTCTTCAAGCAGTGAGCAAGGAGACACAACAACAGGCGTCGGAATTTCTAGCCCAGCAGAAGGCGCGGGGTGGAACATCGCTATGGCCTGCAGTGAGCGCCGCCTATCGTTACGACGATCCTGACCGCGTACTCAACATTGTGGTCCTGTCGGACGGAATGACCGGGCAAGCGGAGCAACAGGAACTGTTGCGTGCGATCGACCAGAGACCCGCCGGGTCACGGGTGTTCTGTATCGGAGTAGGTAACGAGGTGAACCGGCCGATCCTCAATCAACTGGCCCAGAAGGCGGGCGGTATCGCCGATTTTATTTCGCAGGAGGATGATTTTGAAAGGGCGGCTACCGCCTTCCGTCGTAAGTTATTGCGTCCGGCTGCCACGAATGTGAACTTCACCTTCGACGGCGTCGAAGTCTACGACCTGGAACCTAAAGAATTACCCAATCTCTTTTACGGGGCGCCACTGCGTCTCTACGGACGCTACAAGAACGGTGGTACCGGGTCTGTCACCTTCAAGGGTGAAGTGCTCGGTCAGGCAGTCGATCAGAGCGTCGAGGTGGATTTTCCGAAAAAAACCGCTGGCAATTCCGAAATCGAACGGATGTGGGCCTATCGAAGGGTCGAGCAGTTGATGCGTGCTGGCCGGTTGGGAACCCAGATGGATACGAACGAGATCATTCGACTTTGTGAGGAGTATTCCATCATCAGTCAGTACGCCTCGTTTATCGTGTTGGAAAACGACGCCGAATATCAGCGTTGGAAGATCAAACGACGCAACGCGAATCGTATCGTTCGCGACCGATCTGGTCGCGAGATTGTCAACAAAGAACTTGCACAATTGCGTGAACGGACACTGGACCAGATCCAACCGCTCAACGAACCGGCCGAACACGCGGCCAATAAAAAGCCTGTGGTTGTGAAAACCATCTCGCAGCCAGAAATAGGGCGTCCACCGACGTCCGGCAACCGTCCGAGCGGATTTGATATCGTGACACCGGGTAGTCGTTCTGGCAATCGTAGTAGCGGTGGTGGTGGCGCGATCGACCCGTTCAGTGGCGCGATTGCCCTTGGTCTGGCCGGCGCCGCGCTGGCCAGGCGACTGCGCCGCAGGAAGTCCACGGGTAAAAAGTCCAGTGATGATGGGATAGAAGCCTAGCCGTGACAGATTACCTGCCAGAATGATGGTACGTCGGCAACTGCCCGCAGGTCGGGTGGGCCGGCGTACCATTTTGGTGGGAAGGGTCGGGGTGCCGGTGTTCCCGTACAAGCAAAACAAAAAACAATCTAAAGGATGAACCATGAATACGACGAGCCGTTGGCAGGTGACGACAACGATCGCTGTGGCCAGTCTGGTGGTGGCACTCTGGCCGGGCGCGTCCGCGGTGTTGGAATTTGATCGCGTCGCGGTGGGTGCCGGAGACTGGTGGCGGATACTGACCGGACATCTGGCCCACTTCGGATTTGAACACCTTGTGTGGGATACGGTGGTATTCGCCGTTCTTGGCGTCATTTGCGAGCGTCGTCACCGAATGGCCACGCTTGCCTGTCTCGGTGTTTCAGCGGTTCTGATTCCCGCTGCGGTCTGGCTGCTGATGCCGGAGATTACAACCTACCGTGGACTGAGTGGACTCGACACGGCCCTGTTTGCCTTCTTGGGTGTGATGATGTGCGCTCAAAGCTGTCGGGAGGGCCGTCACGGCCGGACAGTGATGACCGGGCTGCTCCTGCTGGGGATGGTTCTTAAGATCGGCTGGGAATTTTACACCAACGGCACCATCTTCGTCCGTGGTTCGTCCCACTTGTTCGTTCCGGTTCCGTTGGTCCACCTGGTCGGTGCGGTGGTCGGGTTGGCGGTTGCCGTGGGGCAGATTCTCCCTAGGAACTTCATGCCTCCATGGTTGACCGGTGGTCAACCAGCCTCGCTGAAACTGGAACAGAACTAGGCCACGGAGGGGCAAGATTCTGGCGCCGTTGTCGCGCTGCAGAGGATGGGCGTTGCGTGCCATGAAAGCAGCCGGGGAAAACTTGCGATTGAGTTGGAGACCAAACTTGCCCCAGCATGCCCCGCACACGTTGCAACCGCCTTCTTGTACAGGTGAACTGCAATGAACATAAAACACAAAAACAAAGGTCCCTGGACACATCGATTTCTGATCATGTTGTTCAGTGTGATCATGGGAATTCTCTGTTTCTGGCTGCTCGGTTTTGTGGTGAACGATATCGGTAGCTGGCCCGGACCCAATTACGAAAAATTTGAAAAGGAGTTACTCGATCCGGGTCTGATAGAGAAACAAAAGTCGCTCGGGGACCAGGTGGCGGAGATCAAGCGGCAAATATCTGCACAGAGCCAACGGCAGACACTGTTGCGCGACAGTACAAGCAGCTCTCAGAAAACCATGAACCAGCTTCTCGAGTTCCAGCGATTGAACCTACAGAAGAATGTGACACCTTCTGCGGAGGAGAAGCAGGCGCTGGCCGAGAGCCAACGGCGTTTTCTGGCAAACCAGAAACAATACCAGTTATTGAACCAGGCCATCGTCCAACTCAACGAAGAGCTTACCCATTTGGAGGATGGGGGGCGCGCTCTGGAGACGGAAATTGAAAAGTTGCGCAAACCGATCAAGGAACAATATTATCGCCTGTGGGATCAGCATGAATTTAAAATCGCAATGTTCAAGCTTGCACTGCTGCTGCCGCTGTTGCTCGTGACGATGGTTCTCTTTTTTAAATTCCGCGGTGGCACCTATACACCGCTGATCTATGCTTTTGGAATCGCCGTGGTGCTCAAGGTGGCCGTGGTGATGCACGAGCATTTCCCATCGCGCTATTTCAAGTACGTGCTGATTCTTACCGCCCTGGCGATCGTGGTGCGGATTCTCGTCTACTTGCTGCGGATGATGGCCTTCCCGAAGAAAGACTGGTTGTTGCGGCAGTACCGGGAAGCCTACGAGTTTTTTTTCTGCCCGATCTGTGCCTATCCTATCCGTCGCGGGCCGCTCAAGTACCGCTTCTGGACCCGTCGAACAATCAAAAAAATGGCCCCCTCTTCTGCCGAACAAACCGCAAATGAAACCGCATATACCTGTCCCACCTGTTCAACGGGGCTGTATGAAAAGTGCTCGCAGTGTGGCGAGATCCGCCACAGTCTGCTGCCGACCTGCCAAAGCTGTGGCAATACGGGGCAACGGGAATCGGCCCGCTTGCCCTAGCGGCGCCGATGTTTCGAGATACCGGTTGCATTCAGGGAAAGGTCGGGGAAGAATGGCCCTTTCTATTAACAACCTCGCCGCTGCTGCGGCGCCGCGAGAGGAAACAGGGATGCAGAGACAACTGGTAGTGCTCGGTGGTGGCCCGGGTGGATATGCGGCTGCTTTTTTGGCAGCCGATCTCGGTTTGGACGTTACGATCGTCGATCGTGAGGGTCGGCTTGGCGGAGCCTGCCTCGCGCACGGATGCATTCCTTCCAAAGCCCTGCTGCATGTGGCTAAAGTCATCGATGAAAGCCGCCAAATCGCGGACTGGGGCGTCCGGTTTGGCGACGCTGAAATCGATCTCGATCAGATGCGTGGCCGTAAGGAAAAGGTGATTGGCACATTATCGGGCGGCCTTGCGCAACTCGCAAAAAAACGGAAGGTCCGCATCATCAAGGCCGATGGCATGCTGGAAAGTTCTCAGTCACTCCGGCTCAGTGGCGGAGATCCTGGAACCTACGAAGAGGGAGACCTGCTCCGCTTCGACCGGTTGATCCTCGCGACCGGGGCTTTGCCGCTAGTCCCCGAGGCGTTCGCACTTGATAGCGATCGGGTGATGGACTCCACCGCCGCGCTCGAGTTGGCCGATATTCCCGAGACGATGCTGGTAGTCGGCGGCGGTTATATTGGCCTGGAGTTGGGTACCATCTATGCCCAGTTGGGAACGCGCGTCACCGTTGTGGAACTGACCGATGAGCTGCTGGGGGGTGTCGATCGCGACCTCGTCAAACCGGTGCAAAAGCGTCTGGAGAATCTTTTTGAAAACATCCACCTGAAAACCGAAGTGACCGTCCTGGTCGATCGGGGCGATCAGATTGAAGTGGAAATGTCCGGCAGCGTGGCTGCCACCGAACGGTTCGACCGCGTGCTTCTCGCGATCGGGCGGCAACCCAACAGCCGGGGCATTGGACTGGAGAAGACCCGGGTGCAAATCGATGAGGATGGATTTGTGCTCATCAACAACCAACAGCAGACCGCCGACCCCTCCATCCTGGCAATCGGCGATGTTGCCGGTGAACCGATGCTCGCGCACAAAGCGTCCCATCAGGGCAAGGTGGCCGTGGAAGTCGTGGCGGGCCAGCCGGCTGAGTTTGATAAACGGGCGATGCCGGCGGTTGTTTTCACCGACCCGGAAATTGCCTGGGCGGGGCTCACCGAAGAAGAGGCCAAGCGGGACGGCGTCGCCTACGAAGTGGCCCAATATCCCTGGGCAGCGAGCGGGCGGGCGCAAGCTGTGGGGGCGACTGCGGGGCTGACAAAAATACTTGTTGAACCGGATTCAGAGCAGATCTTGGGAATCGGCATCGTCGGGTGCGGCGCTGGTGAATTGATTGGCGAGGCGGTGGTCGCCATTGAAATGGGGGCGACCGTTCGCGACTTGGCCGAATCGGTCCATCCTCATCCGACCATGAGCGAAACGCTTGCCTTTGCCGCCGAGGTACAACTTGGTCTGGCAACCGAAGTGTATCGCCCCAAGCGGAGCCGATGATGCACTATGCTTTCGCATTCGTCGCTGATCCATGTCGAGAAAACATCCAATAAGGGCTATGGCGTATTTGCGAGTTGTTTTATCGCCGAGCGGACCGTTATTGAACGCGTACCGGTGCTCGTCGTCCCGACATCGAGCATGTGGCTGCCTGATGGTGATTCTCCCTTTGTAAAGTACACATTTGCGTGGGGAAAACGGACGGTGGCACTGGCATTGGGCTATGGATCGCTTTACAACCACTCTTACAATCCCAACGCCCGTTACGACGATGCGAGAGGCCAAATTAAGGTTTTCACTGCAATTTGTGATATTACAGAGGGCACCGAAATAACCATCAACTATAATGGTGATCCTGATGATCCTACAGACGTCGGTTTTGCTGTGATCTAAAATGGCCGGCGAAGAAGACCGAATGCCCCATTCATTTTTGGGACACGGAGGCAAGTAACCCTTGCGAGGAATGAGAAAAGTGCTGCAAAAAGAATTGCATCCTGGTCTGTTGTTGTGTCTTCTACTCGCCGTAGGCTGCCGGGAGCATGTTGATGGCCGGGAGACGTTAACAGCCGAGGCGGACCAGATCGCCACAACGCAAAGTGAAGACAAACCCGAGTCGGACGTTGCCGAGCCTGCTGATCCACCGGCGATCAGCAGCAATGAATTGCGGCCGACGATCCGCTGGCAGGATGCCCCTTTTCATATCGGTGAGAAAGTGTTTTTGGTCGGACAGGTAGCGAACACCGGCAAAAGTTCCAGCGGACATCATTTTCTTAATTTTGGTCGTCGCCGCAACGACGTCACTGGCTTTATCGGCCGCGATGTCGCGGAGCAATTTTCCGCACCCCCGGAAGAAACATTCAAGGGGAAAAACGTTCGCATACGCGGTGAACTTTATCGCTACCGCGGCAAACCCAACATTCGCATTGAAAAGAGTGCCGATGTTGTTGTCCTTCCAGACGATGCGGCCTTTTCTGAGTTGACGACCAAAGAACCGGTGGTGAGAGAGATCGGAGATGTTGTAAAAATCTGTACTTTAAACGTGCTCAACCTGTTTGACTCGATAGACAATCCTTACCACAAGGATGAGGACACCAATGCCAAATTACGTGAAGACCTTGACCTGCTCGCCAAAAGTATCCGCCACATTGATGCCGATGTGCTGGTCTTACAGGAAGTGGAAAATCGCGGCTACCTAAACGATTTTAATCGGGCACTGCTCTCAGACCTTGGCTATCAGCACGTTGTCCTGACAGAGGGAAATGACAAGCGCGGGATTGACGTTGCCGTTCTTTCAAGGCTGCCGGTCGGCCCGGTTACCTCCTACCGTCACCTGACTTTCCCGGACGCCAATGGCGAGGCGATGTATTTTCGGCGCGATTTCCTGCAAGTTCGGATTGAACCCGAAAAAGGCAAACCGTTTGATGTTTTTGCGGTGCACCTGAAAAGCAAATATGGTGGCGAGTCGGGAGATGTCATTCGGCTCGGTGAAGCCCGCATGGTTCGCAAATTGTTGGACCGCTTTCTAAAAAAAGATCTGCAACGTCGGTTCATCCTCTGCGGTGACTTTAATGACACCATTGAGAGTCCGAGCATGAAAGCGATTGTGGGAACCGGAGGCGGTGCATTAAAAACTTTTTTCGATGAAGTGCCACCCGCCGAGAGGATTACATACAACCTAGAACCCTATCAATCGATGATCGACTTTATCCTCGCTTCCCCTGCTATGGCAGCGGAGTACGTCAAAGGCTCTTATCAGATCTTTCCGGGCAGTCCGAGCGAGACTGGCTCAGATCACAACGCAGTCGTGGCCCGCTTCCGGATCGACTAGCGTCATGTTTGGCCTGTGACTGACTGCCTGCCGGGGTCAAGCCACTAAAGATCTTCTGGAAAAGATCGCGTTAAGAGGGACCCACATCGTCGCCGGTGGCTTCTGGATTTCCCCATTCATCAAAGAGCCGGTAACTCGTCGGATTGTCGGGAAGAAATGCGTGAAAACACGACTCGGCGAAGGTGGCCAGTGCGTTGATGAAAATAATTGCGCCGAAAATCCAAAATGTGCACCAGGAATACCAGCTGAGCCGGACGTACTTATTTTTTGCAATGTTCCCCGATTCTGCTTCGTGATATTCGGGGGAATGGAGGATTGGTGTGCGACCAAAGATCAACATCACACCACTGACCAGTATCACGACTAAAAATACGACCCCCGCCCAAGTATAGAGATGCATACCGAAGACCGGGCTTCCATAGCCGGCATCCCCGGGCGCGATGTGCAAAAGAACCTGTCGCGTGGAGATCATCAGCCCGACCAGGGCGGAAAGGATCGATATCCCATATCCCAAGCCCATGACTGAAAATCCCTGCACGCGGGCGTAATGGCCGTGGGTGATCACGAAGATTGAGCCGATGGCAGTGAGGATCATAGCCATCCGCTGTAGCAAACAGAGCGGGCAGGGATACTCACCCGCAACGAATTGAACCCACAGTGCCCCGAGGAGAACGGCACAAATTGCAAACACGCAGAAGTGCAGGATGACAAACTCAATCCTCGGCCATATTTTCCAGATCGGATGTTCCGTCTGCATAGTTTGTGGGTCGTTGGGTGCAGGCATGACCGACTCCTGGCGGTTGAGAGTATGTTCTCATCTCAGAGATTCAGGTGCAGCGAATCGGTGGCGTGGTGCAGAAACAGCAGGATGATGGCCCCGAGCGTCATGAAGAAGAAAATGACCGACAGCCACGCATGACGCCTGAGCGTCGAAATCAGCAAGAACAACAGGCAGAAGAAAATTCCGGAGGCGATCATGGCACACTTGTCTCCTTGTATGGGATTTTCTGCCTCACGCTAATCGAGCATGCGGTCAAGATCACACGGTTTTCCGAGATCACATTTCAATGCGGCTGACTGGAGTCGAACCAGCACGTCCTTAACGGACACTAGGCCCTCAACCTAGCGCGTCTGCCAATTCCGCCACAGCCGCAGCTTTTGGCAATTCTAGACTCCGAACGGCTCAGAGTAACCTTGAGTCTAAAGATCGCCGGGCCTAGGCGTCAAGTCGGCAGGGTTTGTTACCGATTCCGTCGCAAGAGGGTTTCCCGCTCCAATTCAACCGACAGGTGGCCCGCGAGAATCTCGAGCAAATTCGTTTCCCGCTCTTCAAACTCACGCGGCTCGTGATCGAAAATCCAAAGCGTTCCCAACACGCTCGATGCCGTTGAGATAGGCACACAGACTGCGGCTCCAAAATTTTCTTCGGGAACATTCCACAAATCAAATAAGACGTTGCTCGTGAGTACCACGGCATGGCCCAACATCGCTTCCAGATCGGCGTTCGCTCCTTCAAGGGGCCGTGGACTTAAAGCCAGACGGTTTCGGGAGAGTCCCCAGGTTGCCCGCAGTTGTAGTTCGGTGGTCTCCTCATCGAGTAGATACATGCCGGCAGCGGCACAATCGAGTGACATGACAGCCCCCTTCAACATCGACTCAATGCGATCGCCTAACGGACCGCTGCGTTTGAATTGGACGTTCGTCGCTGCCTGTGAGGCAAGTTCTGCGGTACTGCTACGGAGTGCACTCCGGGCCTCGCTCAACTGGCTCACTAGCCCGGCAATCAGGCTGGCCAACGCAACAACATCTGTCTGATCCGGAAGACTCGGCTCACACCCGCGAACATCCATTTGGAGTTCTCCACAAGCCATTCCATGATCTGCCTCCACCGCTACAGGCCATCCCGCTGTGGCGCCCTGGGGTGCGGAATCTTCGCTCGGCCCGCTCTTCTCGACGTCAGCAACCCACTTGAGCGAATATCCGGTCGCGGCCGCAAAGGCCCCGCAAAGCATCTCGAGCGTCGCAGGGCCACTCGATGGGTCCCGCCTCGCCAACCTGTGGGTTGGTCCCGAAAAGACTTTCAGTTGTTGAGAATTTTGAATGGTCACGGCAGCACCAAAGAATCAATGAACTCAAGTCAAATTGCCCATCGTCCGTGACCGGCAAATCCTACCATTGAGAGAGTAGCTCAAAATATTGCGGTAGAAAGGCAAAATTTGTCGAATTTGAGAACCCGATTACAGGTTCAGATCGATCCTTTTAGTGGTTGTCCCGGTCGGCACGCTCGTAGCGATCGTTCGGGCTTTAACGTCCTGGGGTGCCGCAGTAGAAAAGTGGCAGAAAAGCAGAAGAAAAGTGGGCTTCCGATTCGGAGCGGATCCAAGATGCCGATCGTTCGACCTGATCCCATACACAGACAACGGGCCACCGCAATCCCGTCGGGGATCAACTGGCGGCGGCTTTTATTTCCCGCCGCAGGCGATCGACAAAACTCTTGGCCTGTGTCCAATTCTCTGCATTGATTGTATTGACCTGTGATCTCAGTTCGGTGTTTATGTCCTTACAATCTTTTGTCACGTTCTGGTACGTGTCGTAAGAAAAACGGGCCTTTGTTTCAGCTCGTTTTACAAAGGCTTCGTCGATCGGTTTGGTATAAGGTGTAAAGGTCGGAGCTTCCAGCGCAATCGGCCAGGTAATCTGCCCGGTCACCGGGTCCAATTCGGTGCTCGTCAGGCGAGTGGGAAGATCCTCCTGCCCATAACGGGCCAAATTCTTTTTTCTTTTTTCCGCATAATCACCAAAGCGGGCCTGCTTATTGATACTGCGGGCTTCAAAATAGCTCTTGGCCAAATCTACCCGGTTTTGGATTTCCAGGGTACGCGCTTGGGCCCTATTGATCCGCGCCTGTGATTGATCCAGTTGGTACTGTCCCTTAGATCTGGTTACCGAAGACATGGCGTTCCCTTCACCCTCAGCAACGGTGGATGCGTGATAGCCCATATCAGACCCCATGCCTCCCCCGACGCCCCACATCTGCGCCCTGGCATCCACAGCCATCAAAAGAACGACACCCACCGCTAAAATCGTTCCACATTTCATTGCTGAGTCCTATTTTGTTGGAGCCTTATGCTATTGTCTCAATCAGCCAGGGGCTGACCCGAAAGAACGGCGCCTGGAAGCGACCAATCTCAAGGGCAGCCCATGGAAAAAACCGACCACCTTATACCCTACATGTGGGTTTGAATCATTGCAATCGCACACCAATCTGTTTAGATTAAATAGAGCGTGGTCGTCGTGCAACCATAAAATCCGGAATTAGAGAAGCGGAATCTTCCATGATCTCAAAAATAGCTCTGCTCGGTCCCATATGCCTGCTCGTTTCCTGCCTGGGGACACCCGTTTCGGCCTCTGCCGCCGATATGGCGAAACTTCTCCAAGACCTTCGATCGAACGATCCACAAAAGGTTGAGCTTGCGATCGAAACAATCACCGATCTGGGTCCATCCGCAGCCAAAGCAGTCCCCGAACTTACAAAGTTGCTCACCAGCGGAGATGCGAACACTCGCGCCCATGCTGCACATGCCCTCGGCAAAATTGGCAAAGCTGCCCTGCCGGCCGCGGGTGCACTTGCCAAGTTGATTACGGACGAGAAACCTGCGGTTCGTTATGCCGCCCTCGATGCACTCGGCGAAATTGAACCCGGCCCGGAAATGGTCGTCCCGCTGATGATTGCATCGCTTGGGGATCAAAATCCTGCCGTAATCCGAGAAGCACTCCACGCTCTCGCCGATCGGGGGCCAAGTATCGTCCCGGCAATGATTGAGGCCTTGAAGGATGATCGAACCGAGTACTGGGCACTTCTGGTATTACAGACCATCGGACCTGATGCAAAAGAAGCGGTGCCGGCAATTATTGAAGTCCTCAAAGAACCGGATGAACCATGGCAACGCATGGAAGCGGCCATAACATTAGGCAAAATTGGCCCTGCTTCTGCGAGTGCCGTTCCGCAACTCGTCGAACTGCTCGACGATCCTGAGAAAGGCGTTACTCATGCGGCCGTGTATGCCCTGGCAATGATCGGCCCGGCCGCGAAACCGGCCGCGAAACAAATACGTACCCACCTCGACACCGAGGATCCATTCCAATGGGTTGCCGGAAGTTGGGCACTGGCCAAGATATATCCCGACAACAAAACCATCCAAAAAACGACTGCCCGATTTCTTGCGGTAATGCTCACCGATGAGGACCAGCAGGTCCGCCGGGCAGCGGCACAGGCGTTGTTGAATATAAAACCGGGGCCTGCGATCATGCTGCCCGCCCTGGAAAATGCACTAAAGGACGCGGACCTTTCGATTGTCGAAGACGCACTCACGGCAATTGCCGGACTGGGCCAAGATGCCTTGCCGGTACTCATCCATGCACTTCAGCACGATCGAGTTCGTATGCAGGCGGCCTACTTGCTCCAGCAACTTGGGCCCAAAGCAGCACCTGCGGTTGCCGCATTGATCGAGGCGTACGGGAATGAACAGCGGGCGGATGTCCGCCGGGAACTCCTCTTTACTCTCGGGCATATCGGGCCGGCGGCACAAGAGGCTACCGATATTGCGATCGAGGGATGCAGGAGTGATGACGAAGGAATTAGCTACGCTTCGATGTATGTCTTGGGACAACTTGGACCTCAGGCAATGCGTGCCAAGGATGCCCTGAAAGCACATCTCGAGCATGACGACCGTTACCATGCGGCGACGGCTGCCTGGGCATTGGCAATGATCGACCCAGGTG
>MPMF02092456.1_pt1 | contig 23046 bp, 21 predicted proteins | sample 1617271 | NCBI WGS metagenome assembly MPMF02 (sample SAMN05944812, study PRJNA350692) | marine metagenome | biome: marine; feature: ODZ; material: water; isolation source: 120 m water sample prefiltered with 30 um filter, filtered on to 0.2 um... | place: Pacific Ocean | collected 2012-04-09... | reverse complement strand
TTGGTACTCGGTTACCCTGTAGAGCAAAGACACTTGCAGACAATATGCCAAACGGCTGCCGACTGGGATGTGATCGACGCGGGCCAGGACCGATTGGCGGAGGAAATTTTAGCGGCGGATGTTTTTTGCGGGCATTCGAAAGTACCCCTCGACTGGGAAGCGGTAGTGCAGCAGGGGCGACTTCGCTGGATCCAGTCTTCCGCCGCCGGATTGGACCATTGCCTGCATCCCGCGGTCGTGCACAGCGACATCATTGTTACGAGTGCCTCAGGTGTCCTGGCAGATCAGGTGGCCGAGCACACCATCGCGCTCATCGGGGCGATGCTTCGCAACCTCCCCCGATTCATCGAGGCCCAAAAAGCCCGCGAGTTCATCCGCAGGCCGACCCGGGATTTGCACGGCGCTACGGTGGGAATCATCGGCCTCGGGGGGGTAGGCCGCCGCCTTGCTGAGCTTCTCGCCCCTTACCGGGTCCGGATTCTGGCAACCGACGCGTTTCCGAGAGATAAACCGGCTCATGTGGATGCTCTGTGGCCTGCCGATCAGTACCCGCAGCTACTCAGGCAAAGCGATATCGTCGTGCTATGCGTGCCCCTGACCGAAGTGACAAGGGGCATGATCGACGCCGAGGCGATCGCTCTGATGCAGGACAATGCATTGCTCCTCAACGTTGCCCGCGGCCCGGTCGTGGTCGAAAAAGATCTCGTTGCCGCACTTCGTGCGGGAACCATTGCCGGTGCGGCACTCGATGTCACCGAGCAGGAACCGCCAGCGGCATCGAGCGAGTTGTGGGAGCTATCCAATCTACTCATCACGCCCCATGTGGCGGGCCAGAGTGGGACGCGAATCGACAAGATGACCGCCTTTTTCTGTGAAAACCTGCTCCGCTATCGGCAGGGGCCACCTCTCCTGAACCGGGTCGACAAAAAACTCGGTTTCCCACAGCCTTCACCCGGGCCGCTGCCACATGCCTTTTTGTGAGCTCTAAAAAAATCTAGCGCTGCGTATGCGGACCAATATTGATGCGATAAAAAAATTCCGTTTTGGCCTTGTGGAACAGCGTGAATCCCATATTAATAACAATCTGACATGATGCTGCAACTTTAGACGAGGATCCGATGTCGACAACCCGTATTCTGCCAGACGCAGCAACCATGACACTCGCAGGCGGCGTTTCGGAGCCCTGCCCGGACAAGCTCCTCTCTGCCTATCAGGAATTGGTTGCCCATCAGCGATTCAGTTGGACTGAACACCATCGCTTTCTTCGGCAGCTTGGGGAAGGCGGCCAGGGCGTGGTCTATCTGACCGAGCGCCGCGGCACCGACAACTTCACACTGCCGGTAGCGCTGAAAATATTTTCTCCCGAATCTTTTTCGACCGAGCATACCTACGATGAATCGATGGCCCGCATGGCGCGGGTTGCCGCGCAGGTCGCAAAGATCCAGCAGGATAATTTGCTGGATGTCCATAACTTCGTCGATCGCGATCGCATCCGCGTGATGGAGATGGAGTGGATCGATGGGTACGACCTCGGCAAGCTGCTCACTGCTAAGATGTTGGATCGATCTCGAGAGCGGGTCAGTGCGCGGCGTTGGGAATTTATCAATAACGTCATCGTGACATCGGGCCCGGTGCAGCCCAGACTCAAACCGGGTGTTGCTGTTGCAGTACTTCGCGATATTTTTGCGGCTCTTGCGGCGCTGCATCGCGAGGATATTGTGCACCGTGACATCAAGCCCTCCAATATCATGGTCAAGCGAACCGGCAATGCCAAGCTGATCGATATCGGTTCGGCCTGCGAATTGAATTGCGAGCCGACGATCCAGACCTGCACGCCGGCCTATGCAGCCCCCGAAACTCTCGAGGCAGGTGAGTTTTCGTTGCGGTCCGATTTGGCGAGTGTCGGCTATGTGCTGATCGAGATGCTTTCGGGACGTCCGCCCTTTGGCGGTATCGAACGCTATTGCGACTTGGTCGAGGCAAAACGGACCCTTCCGCATCGTTTGGACACCATTTTGCCCGATGAAGTTGTCCGCAATGAAATGCTGATGAATTTCTGCCAGGGCCTAATCGCTCCCGATCCTAACCGCCGCTTTCCAAATGCCGAAGCGGCCGATCTTCGCGAAGAGGGTGCGGCTGATTTTCTCCGGCAGTTGACGATCAATAATCTCGGCAGCGAATACGATAATGAAATTCGTCTCTGGCTCGAGGAGATAGATTGAGACGGCTTTCATTGAGACGGCGTGTTGTGTGAGACACCGTTCCATGTCGCCGCTGCTGCTTAGCGCTACTGTTTGATGCTCACGCCAGGGATTACCCGCTTGAGTCTTTCAATACCGGCCGATGTCACTCCGGTAAAGCTCAGGTTCAGCTCGGCGAGATGTTTGAGCCCGGCGAGATGGACCAGACCGGCATCGGTGATGGCCGTTTCGCTCAGATTGAGTGTGCGGAGCTTGGTAAGGGGCGTTAGTGCGGCAAGGCCGGCGTCGGTCACAGTCGTGTTCTGTAGGTTCAGCCAGGAGAGATCCGTCAGTTGGCGAATGTGCGCAAGGCCCGCATCGCCAACCTGGGTGTTCCAGAGGTTGAGGCGATCGAGTTTTGCTAAAGGGGCGATGTTTCGCATTCCCGCATCGTCGATCTGCGTTTCGCTCAAGTCGAGGTTCGTGAGCGTGCCGGCGGAGGCAGCCAGATTGGTGAGCGTGCTTCCGGTCACGGCGGTATCGCGTAACGATAGCCTCTTGAGACGAAACATCGGCGCAATTGCCTTCAAGGCATCGTCACTGATGTAGGTGCGAAACAGATACAACTCGTCCAGTTTGGTATGTTTGGCCAGATGAGCGGCACCTTCATCGGTGATTCCGCAGTCTTCGAGCCAGAGGCCGCGGAGTTTGGGGAATGTGGCGAGCACTTCTGCACCGCTGTCGAGAACGCCCGGGCAGCGGAGTTTGAGTCGCTGCAGGTTCGGCAGTTTTGCCAGATGGCGAAGCCCTTCGCTCGAAACCATCGTGCATCCACGAAGATCGATCACTTTGAGCTTGGTGAGGTTCGAAAGATGCGCAAGGCCCGCGTCGGAAAAATTGTTGTAAAGGAGAATGAGTTGTTCGAGATTGGTCATCTCCGACAATTCCGCCAGGGCATCGTCATCCAGATAGGTGCTGCGTCGCAGGTTCAATACCTTGAGTTTGGGAAGTTGCTTGAGGTGCGCGGCACCGTCGTTGGTAATCTCGGTGTTTTCCAGAATGAGTGTCGTCAGCTCGGGATTGTTTTTCAGTAGGGCGATGCCCGCATCGGTAATGTCCGCTCCCCAGAGCGTAAGGCGCGTAAGCTTCGGAAATGCCGAGAGGAGCGGTATTTGGGCATCGCCGAATTCGGCGTCATGGAGATCGAGTTCGATCACGTTTCCGTCGGCATCCTTTTTCATCGACGCGCCGCGCGCGAGGAGGGCTTGGGCCGCCTCGTCGGAGGTCGGGGCGGCTTTGGCGACGGTGGAAAGCGGGACGATGAGCATCAGCAGGCAAATCGTTCTTTTCACCCGCAGCTGTTTTTGGCCGTAGAGCATCGAGGATTCCTTGCAAAAGCGGCATCAGGCCGCGGGGCGGATAGGACGGCAAAAGGGCTGCCTCTATCTTAATGTAGCCGGTATATGACCGAAAACCGCCCCCGGTGGCGTTACGGGCATCGGCGCTATTTCCCCTTTGATGATCTCGGATGTTTCGAAAATGCCCGGCCTTAAAATAATACGGCCAGCAGAGGGGGGAAATCGCGGAAAAATAGCCGGTGGGCGAACTCAGGCGCGTCGGTGAGCGCGATGCGATCAATTGCAGGCACACCGGCGAGACGTTAAGCTGATAGCAACTGAGCCTACCGCCGACTTTCGCAGTCGCACCACTTGAACATTCCGCTTTTGGCATAAAAAATCGTCGCTCTCAAGGAGGCCCTCAGAAATGAAAAATCAGATTTCCAGGCGTACGTTCGTGCATGCAGCTACCGTGACAGCAACGGGCTATTGGGTAGCGGGCGGCTTGGAAGCTGCTGAGCCGCGGAGTGCGAACAGCAAGGTCCAGTTCGCCTGTATCGGAATCGGCGGCAAGGGGTCGAGCGACTCGGCTGATGCTGGAAAAAACGGCGATGTCGTCGGGATTTGCGACACCGATGCGAATCGACTCAAAGGCGCATCAAAACGATTCAAAGGCGCGGCGACATTTTCTGATTTTCGCGCGATGCTCGAGCAACTCGGCGATAAGGTCGATGCGGTCACCGTGAGCACCCCGGACCATACCCATGCCGTCGCAGCGGCCAAGGCGATGTCGATGGGTAAACATTGCTTTTGCCAGAAACCGTTGACTCACACTATTTACGAAGCCCGCTATCTTGGCGAGTTGGCACAGAAGATGGGTGTGGCGACCGAGATGGGCAACCAGGGGACCGCATACAACGGTCTGCGGGAGGCGGCAGCGATTGTACAATCTGGCGGTATTGGAGATGTCGAGTCGGTCCATGTCTGGACCAATCGACCGGTCTGGCCACAGGGCGGACCGCGACCGGCGTCGGAAAAGGTTCCCGCGAACCTCTCTTGGGATGAGTGGCTTGGCCCCGCACCCGAGCGGCCCTACGGCAAGGGCTACCACCCCTTTACCTGGCGGGGTTGGTGGGATTTCGGCACCGGGGCGCTTGGCGATATGGCCTGCCACACATTCAACATGCCCTTTGCCGCACTCAATCTTCGGGATCCGGTATCGGTTCAGGCTGAGACATCGGGGCACAACGGGGAGAGTTATCCCAAATGGTCGCAGATCCACTTTGTCTTTCCAGCGACCGGTGACCGCAAGGCGGTCGATGTCTTTTGGTACGACGGCGGCAAGCGGCCCGATCCGGCGCTCATCGGCAAAAAGAAACTGGCATCATCCGGTTCCATGCTCGTCGGCAGCAGTGGAACCATCTATTCGCCTGCTGATTATGGCGAAAAGTTTGAAGTCATCGGCGAAGGTGGCAAGGTACTGCAAAAACCGAAGGTTGAAATCGATCGATCGCCCGGCCATTTCAAGGAATGGGTTGCCGCGATCCGGGGTGGACGGCCTGCGATGTCCAATTTTGTGGACTACGCCGGCCCGCTCACCGAGACGATTCTGCTCGGGAACCTTGCGGTCTGGGCCGCAGCACCGGGAGGCGAGGGGAAGAGGGTCGATTGGGATGCCGAGAGCCTCGTCGCCAAAGACGCACCGGAGTTGGCCACGATTGTCCGTAGCGAGTACCGGCCCGGTTGGGAACTGGCGGGCGCTCTCACAGCGGAAAACGCGCCTCGGAGCAATCGTCGCGGCCGCTTCCGTAATCGTCGCGGATAAATCGCCACTTTTCTATGACTTGCGGAGAAGTTATTTTCTCCTCCGCTCGAATGGACGGTTCTCTTTTTTGTTTGGAAAAATAGAGTAGAAACTCCGCTTTCCGCCATTGCCTGCTAGCAGCTAGCGGGCGTCGAGACTGGGATAAATAGGAATTAGTCGTTTCTTGGCGGTATTCAGATCGTTTGATGGCGTTTGGCCTATCTGCAGCTCTTCATAGTTTGTTTTGATTATGGTAGCGATATCGATTTGCGCAATATTTCAAATCAAATAAATACAATGTGGCGATATTGCTACATATCTTGTCTCGGTTTTTTGTGGGCCATTTGTTTTTGCTGGTTCACAAAGGGCCCTGGCTTGCGACTGGTTTTGTTTTATGTCTAGCTTCTCAATATCAATAATGGGCAAATAGTACAATGATAGATTATCACTACCTAAAGCGTATGACTAACTGTTTGCTCCTTGCAATAGTTGTTTGTTGCGCACTGCTTTTCTATGGCGCCGCCGGGCGGGTATATGGCCAAACGAACACGGCATTAGGCGGTGCCTTTAGCGCGGCGAACGTTAGCGCGCTTACGAGTATCGGGGTCGGTGCCGAAAATAACAGCGCGTTTGGTGCAAATGCCTCAGCGGCCCTTACGGTAGCTGACAATACTACAGCCGTTGGTTTTAATGCACTCTCTTCTGCTACTGATGGCGATGCCAATAATGCCTTCGGCAGTCAGGCGTTGTCGTCCTTAGTGACCGGGGTGGGAAATAACGCCTTTGGATTTAACGCGCTGCTTAGTAACTCGCCTGCGGGGGCTGCGTTCGGCGAGGGCGATAACAACAATGCGTTCGGTAACAGCGCATTGCAGTCGAATACATTAGGAACTGGCAATACAGCGGTCGGCGAGAGTGCTTTGCGATTGAATGTGGCAGGTAACGAGAATGTTGCTGTCGGCATGAGAGCATTGAACCAAAGTACAGGATCCAATAATGTTGGAGTGGGTTTTGAGTCACTTCGTGACATTTCGACAGGTGACGCAAATACTGCCATTGGGTATCATTCAAATTTCTCAACGACAAATTCCGTACAATCGACCGCGATTGGCTCGAATACTGTCGCGACTGGCACTTCGTCCACGGCCATTGGTTATAGTGCGGAGGCACTTGCCGATAATGCCACCGCGATAGGCACTGGGGCAACCGCCACTCGGGTCAATCAAATGGCGATGGGCACCACAGCGAGTACCTATACAATGCCCGGAATCGGCTCATCCGCCAGCCGCGCGGCACAATCGGGCCCCACGGAGTTTGTGACCGCCGATGCTAATGGGAATCTCTCCACGGACGGTGGAGCGACAAATATTATCATCAACAAAAATACGCATGGGATTGCCGGCGCTTTTGCAATCTCGGGCATACCCGAGGTGCTCCCCAACGGCACCAACTATGCGGTCTCAGCCAATTGGGGAACATTCGGGGGCGCAAACGCAGCGGCTCTCGGTGGGGTGGCGAGAGTCGACGGCGATCTTTTTTTTAATGCCGCAACGGTACTCGGTTATGCTCCTGGAGCCCGGGCAGGTTTGACCTACTGCTGGTAGTTATCGCTTTTGGAGCCGATCATGAATAATCCGCATCGAATCTGTTTGATCCTTTTGCTGTTGGTGTCTTCCCGGCTCGGGGCCGTTGCTCTGGCGGAGGTTCCTAAGGGCCAAGCGGTCCATCCCCTGACATTGGTACTCGTCAAAAGTACACTCATTGCAGTCAATCACGGGAATATTTCTGGTAACTACGCCGTGTTGCGGGAACTCGGCTCGGAGCGTTTCCAGCAGACGAATACCCCGGCCGATCTCGCTGCAAGTTTTGCAGAACTTCGCCGCAATAAACTCGATTTAAGTCCCATTCTGGTCACCGACCCACAGTTGACAAAACCGCCGGCACAAGACCAGGAGGGCCGCTTGCATCTCGAGGGATACTGCCCGCTTTTGCACAATACGATTCGCTTTCATTTGGTGTATCAGACGTTGCCCCACGGCTGGCTGATCGATCAGATCTCTATCGCCATTGTGCCGCAAAATCAGCAGCCTACAAGTAACCGATAGCACACACCCTGCTCGTGCACGCATACTGTCTGTCCGGTCACCATAACGGCAATGTTTATTGAATGTCGCAGAGGGTTTCCGCCCGTGGGGCAACCCACTATAGAATTCGATAATCGTTTAACGCCGTACCGGCCCTCGAGACGACCTGCTCAACAAAAGGTATCCCAGTAGAATTAGCAGACATCCAGACGGCTCTGGCACCGAATAGTAGAGCAGGCCCGTGGTGTTCAGATGCCAATAGCTCGGGGCGTGTACTTCGGCAAACCATCCGGTGACGCTCTCGGCCGCAGACAAATCAACAATCTGAAAGGTGTCGTTAGGGTCCGGAGTAAAGCCGTCAAGAAAGGTGATTTGGGCGATGCCATCGAGCGAATCCTGGCCGGTAAGGGTCAAGCGGTCAAACTCAAAAGTGGATATTCCATGAATTCCAAATTCGATGATTCTTTCCGACTCGACCACAACGTCATCGAAGACGAGAGAGCCCGCGCCGTAAGACCCATTGAAATGGTCTCCAATCGCGAGGGTACCGCCGGTCGACGAGTTGGCGAGGTTGGCATTTCGGATCGTTCCGGATCCGAATAGAACACCACTAATTTGTAGCGGTGACATGAGTTCCCCATCGATCAATCCCCCAGAGCCCATGTAGATATCGACAACAATATTACCCCATCCAGAAACCGTTCCCGAGTCGTCGAGGTTGATTAGGCTCGCAGAGGAACTGCTGGACAAACTGCCGCCTGCGAGGACAACACCATTTGAGGAGAGGTTGTCCAGGGGGGATCGAGCGTACTTCCGTGGGCAATCCAGATGCCGCCTGTCACATTGAGACGGCCACCTTCGCCGACAGTCACATTCGCCGTACCGCCCCCTGCTCCGGAAATCGAATCACCTCCTAAATTGAGGTGCCAGCGTGGCATCGCTGCCGCCACTAGCGCCCTCAATGGTGACAGTGTTTCCCGGGGCATGTATGCCGACATACATGTTGGCTCCTGTACTGATGGTGCCACCCGAAGTGATTGTAACGTTGCCGGTGCCATAATCGCCAATCCAAAATGTTCCGCTGTTATCCCAAGTCGATCCAGGACCCGAAATCAACAGCGTTCCAACTGCCCCTGAGGTGTAACCAAGAATGGCAACGGAGCCGTTCACGCGACCGCCATTTTCAATCGTCACGCTGCCAACGCCGAGGCGCCCACGTTCACCAGGCCAACGTTCCAGGGATCGGATTGGACACCGGGAGGGCCGGGTTGGACATCGCCGCTGGTAATGACCGTCGCATATCCCCTGCCGGTCACAATCACAGAAATACATAAAGCAAAATAGAAAACGGAGTTCGTTAGCGTGACCCGACGGCGAGGATCTTTATTGCGTGCACGAGGCGTGCCGGTAAGGTGATTAGATTTCATAAGGCCCCAGTCCATCGCCGATGGGGTGTCGAACAATGCACATCATGACGATGTTGGCCACCATCGTTCTTCCCCACATCTTTTTTTGATACCTGTATATTTTAACACCACATGGTAAAAGTATCCATTGTTTTGCGCCACTCGCAGAGTTATCGTTCGGATCGAAAAAAACAGGCCCACCCTGCAATGCTCTCCCGAGGCAAATGGTACCCCCCCTATAAATCTGAATCAGCGGTCCAAATTATAGCTGCGCTAAAGGTTTTTCCCGTGAGAAGGCGAAACGCAGAGTTGCTATAGTGGGAACGGATGTTTTTCGCCAACGGAACCGGTTGCCTCCATGAATGAATTTCCCACACCGACGCGGGCCATCTTGCCATCGGTCCTCGGTGCCATCGGCGCGACGCCCCTTGTGGATCTGAGGCGACTGACGGCCGATCTTGAGGGCCATATCTATGCAAAACTAGAGTACATGAGTCCTGGCCACTCTAAAAAAGATCGCATTGCGCTTGCGATCATCGAAGCGGCTGAGGAGAGGGGGGAGTTATCGCCGGGACAGACTGTGGTCGAGATGACCTCCGGCAATACGGGGACCGGGGTCGCCATCGTCTGCGCGGTGAAGGGATACCGGTTTGTGGCCGTGATGAGTGAGGGAAATTCCTCCGAGCGGGTGAGGATGATGCAGGCGCTCGGGGCGGAGGTGGTACTGGTCGATCAGGCTTCGGGAGGACACTGCGGTCAGGTCCGGGGCGATGACCTTTCGCTCGTGGAGGATGCAGCACGAAAGATTGCCCAATCGCGCGATGCGTTTCTGGTCGATCAGTTTGTCCGCCTCGAAAACGCTCTGGCCCACGAGTTGGGGACCGCCCAAGAAATTCTCCGGCAGACGGGCGGTGCGTTTGATGCTTTTTGCGATTTTGCAGGAACCGGCGGCAGCTTTGCCGGATGTACCAAAGCCTTTAAAGAATTTAACGAATCGATCCGCTGTTATCTGATTGAGCCGGCCGGCGCTGAGGTGCTCGCCGGAGCGGTGCCGCCGTACAGTGAACATCCGATCCAGGGGGGCGGGTACAGTCGCGAACTGCCGCTGATCGACAAAACGCTCGTGGATGGTTTTTTGTCCGTGACCGGTGCCGATGGGAGGCACTGGGCGCACCGTCTTGCCAGTGAAGAGGGAATTTTTGGCGGTTTTTCTTCAGGGGCCAACGTAGCTGCCGCAGCGCAGTTGCTTGCGGGTGAGATGGCCGGCAGCTCCATTGTCACGATGATCTGTGACTCGGGCCTGAAATATCTCTCGACCGATCTCTGGGGCGAGGATTAACCGTCGAGTTCGATTCGCCGGCCTTCTGCCTCACTTTCGCGACCGGCCAATACAATCGCCATCGACCGGTAGGCGTCGTTGAGATCCGACTGCCGGCGGACGAGGCTCGTGACCGCGCGAAAAAAATGGTCCAGTAGTTGCTCTCCGACGGGGCGGTCAGCTTCGAGCGATTCGCGGTGACGGCCCGCCGAATCAAACCAGGTGACCGTAGATGGAAAGTCGATAAATGCGACACCCCGCTCGCAGGAGACCTGCATCGCGCTCGGCGGCCTGAACGCAATCGCCTCGGGCCAATTGGTAGGCAGGTAATGCCCACAGCTCAACTGGGCGGTAACGGGCATCGCGCCATCGCCCTCAATGGGTGCAAACTGGAGGCTGAGCATTTCGTAATCGGTTTGGTAAGGTCCGCCACCTGCCGCTTTGTGCGCGACCCCCGTAACGGTCGAAGGTTCGTTGCCCACCACAAAACGGCACCAGTCGACCAGCTCAACCATGTGGAACATCGGCATGCCCTGCGGGGGCTCCGCATGCTCTTGTTCCTCTTCGACCAATAACCGCTGGTGGCAAAAGATGAGCCTCGGATTGCCGAGATGGGTTGCAATCAATTCTTTGAGCCTGAGCGTGGCAGGTGCGTGTCGCTTGGGCAACTCCGCCATGAAGGCGATGCCCGATTTCTCCACGCGTTTCTTAAGTTTGTAGGCGGATTGCAGATCGATATTCAGTGCCATCGCGCAGTAGACCGCTTTGCCGGAATCGCAGGCCGCAAGAATAGGCAGCGGGCCGTACCACTGCGGGGCGAGCATCAAGACGGCGTCGATGTCTTCGGCACGTATCAGCGCACGAAAACTGTGGTAGAGGCGGGCGTCAAAGGCCGCAGCGGCCTGCTCAGCGCGGTGCGAGACCTGTTCGCAGACGCCCCGAACCTCAATCCGGTCGTTCATGGCCCGTAGCACGGGTGCATGGCGTTTTTGCCAGCTGCTACCGAGGCCGATCAGGCCGACACGGAGCTTCATAGGATTTAATTTTCGAGGACTTGGCGGACGACAGATCGGTTTAAGGGTGGCAATTATACCGCTAGAAACAGTCCGCGCCCAATCGTCACGCACATGCGGCGGCAAGGCCAAGCGGTCTTGTCCGGCTGGCCGAGGTGAGTATACTGTTTGTTTCTGTTTTTTGAGGCATTGTGGCGGTTTTGAGCCGCGAGGGCAGGGTCATTCAGGAGTGATGCGATGGCGAGGATTTGCGAAGTTTGCGGTAAAGGCCCCCAGATGGGCAATCGGGTGCGAACCCGCGGTAAAGCCAAATACCTTGGTGGAGTCGGTACCAAGGTGACTGGGATTACCCGGCGTCAATTCAAACCGAATCTGCAAAAAGTCCGCGTCACTACCGCCAGAGGGGCCAATACGTCGCTTTTGGTCTGCACGCAGTGCCTTCGCAGTGGGGCGGTGACCAAACGCGTGAAGGCCAAGCCCTTCGTCCTGCCGGTCAAATAGAACATTTCGCGACCGGACCTGAGCGGGCCGGTACCCGCCGGGCTCTCTGTCGTCCATTTCGCGGATAATCAACAATATGGGCCTCTCACGTGAAGATGTAATCAAGGTGGCGCAGCTTGCTCGTTTGGAGCTTTCTGAGGCCGAAATTGCTGCACTGACATCGCAACTTGGTGACGTCCTTACCTATATCGAGCAACTCTCAAAACTCGATACCGAAGGGGTGGAACCGATGGCCCATGCGGTAGAAATGGTAAACGTGTTGGCGGAAGATGTGATCGAGGAGAGTTTTGACCGTGAGCAGATACTCTCAAATGCACCGAGTCGTGACGATACATGTTACCGCGTTCCGCCCGTGTTGGGCGAATGAAGGTGAGCCCACCGCGGCAAAATAGGCGTCGTGACCGGCTCTAGCGATGGTTTTGAAAGATGACACTCATCGAACAATCGGCGACTGAACTTCTAGGCCTCCTGAAACGCCGTGAGGTCAGCTCGCGCGAACTGACCGGTGCCTATCTCGACCAAATCGATGCGCACGACCAGCAGATTCATGCCTTCCTTCGGACCGATCGCGATCGTGCACTGCAACAAGCAGACCTGATCGACAGGAGGCGGGCACAAGGAGAGTCCCTTGGGTCGTTGGGGGGATTGCCGGTGGCGGTCAAAGATGTGCTTTGCACGCGCGGTGCGGTGACCAGTTGTGCATCCAAGATGCTCGAGAATTACGTTCCACCGTACGATGCGACGCCGATCGCGCGGCTCAAAGAGGCCGATGCCGTCATTCTCGGCAAGACCAACATGGACGAGTTTGCGATGGGCGGATCGTGTGAAAATTCCGCCTTCGGTCCGACCCGCAACCCCTGGGATACCGAACGCATTCCCGGCGGTTCGAGTGGAGGTGCGGCGGCCTCGCTGGCTGCCTCGATGACACCTCTTTCGATAGGAACCGATACCGGTGGGTCGATCCGGCAGCCGGCGAGCCATTGCGGCGTGGTGGGACTCAAGCCGACGTATGGCCGGGTGAGCCGCTATGGCCTGATCGCGTTTGCCAGCAGTCTCGACGCGGTCGGTCCGTTGGCCCGCACGGCGGAAGATGTTGCGCTGCTGCTCGGAGTGATCGCTGGCCATGACGCCCGCGATTCCACATCGATCGTGCAGCCTGTGGGCGATTATCGTGCCGCAACGCGGCGGCCGCTGGAAGGATTGCGGCTGGGTGTGGTTTCAGAACATTTTGGCGAAGGGCTCGATCCCGAGGTTGCGCAAACGGTTCGAGATGCGATTGATCTGTTTAAGGACCTTGGCGCAACTGTCCGGGAAATTGCGATGCCGCACAGCCAATACGCCATTTCCGCCTACTACATCATCGCCCCTTCGGAGGCATCGAGTAATCTGGCGCGCTATGACGGTGCGCACTACGGAATGCGCGCACCTGAGGCAGAGTGGCGCGATGGTGGGGCAGAGGAGAATCCGTTGGTACAAATGTACCGCTCGACGAGGGCAGAGGGGTTTGGCGCGGAGGTGAAACGGAGGATCATGCTCGGCACATACGCCCTCAGTGCCGGCTATTACGACGCCTATTACCTCAAGGCACTCAAAGTCCGGCGACTGATCGCCCAGGATTATCACGATGCGTTTGAGCAGGTCGATCTTATCGTCGGACCGGTGACCCCCTCGCCGGCCTTCAAACTTGGCGATAAGTCTGAGGATCCGCTTTCGATGTATTTGGTCGACCTGTACACGGTCGGAGCGAATCTGGCAGGTATTCCCGCGATTTCTCTGCCCTGCGGTTTTTCGTCCGACCGTTTACCGATTGGCATTCAGTTGCAGGGCGCGGCACTTTCAGAAGAACTTCTTTTGCAGGCCGCGGGCGCCTATCAGGGGCAAACGACCTGGCACTCTCAGCGGCCGGAATTGGCATGAACCGATACGCACGGCAAGATCCATTATCTAAATAAAGGAAATTCAAGGATGTACACATTCAGTCGATTTGCGGTGGCAACCCTTTTGATTGGCTTGTTCTTTCCCCTGCAAAATGTCGCTGGCCAATCGATCGTCGGCACGTGGGTCGTTGATTTCAAAAAGACCGCTTCGGAAATCGGCGATCCGGAAAAGGCAGCGGGATTTTTAGAGGCGGCATCCGGCGGGCTCAAGATTCAGATGGTCTACCGGGCTGATGGTTCCATGCTTGTTACCCGGTCACTCGGCAGCGAGGGCCAGCAGAGAAAGGGAACCTATAAAATCACCGGACAGCGCGATCGTGCGACCACGATTCAGGTGACTAGTCCCTTGGCGGGCCTGCAGTGGCAGGAACTCTATCGAGCACCCAAAGACTATCTCGATCAGGAGATCGTGATGATTGGCACTTTTCGCGAACACTATCCCGAAAGTGAGTCGTTTGGCTTGGCACAGGGCGAATATGTTATAGAAATCTTCTATGAAGAGCTTCCCGATCAGCAGAAAGCTGCCATTCGCAAGCTAAAGAATGGTTCGGAGGCTCCTCTGGCGGTAACTGGAATGTTGGGACAGTCGACCGTGGAAGATGACGAAGTCTATTTTATCGAGGCCTCCGGACTCCAGCCCGGCAACAAAGTGTTTCGCACGGACCAGCTGCAGATTACATTTCTCGATAATGACTATTGCAAAATGGGGACGCCGGGCGATGATCTTCTGCTAGTCTGGCGCCGGGTGAAGTAGCTCCTTGTATGTTCAATAGCCGCCCTTAACGAGACCACCGATGAGCGGAACAGCCTATACCACTGTGATTGGCCTGGAGGTGCATGTGCAGCTGGACACCCGGTCCAAACTGTTCTGCCGCTGCTCGAGCCAATTCGGCGCCCCGCCCAATACGCAGACGTGTCCCGTTTGTTCCGGCCAGCCTGGGGCATTGCCGGTAATGAACCTCCGCGCGTATGAACTTGCCAGCGGGCAGCGATCGGGCTCAATTGCGAAATACCCCAATTCACGAAATGGGATCGGAAAAACTATTTTTACCCAGATCTTCCCAAAGGATTTCAGACGAGCCAGTTCGACCTGCCGATGTCGCAGGATGGATATTTAGACATCTCCGATCCGGAGGGTGCATTTGAAGAGAGACGCATCGGCATTATCCGGGCGCATCTAGAGGAGGACGCGGGCAAGAGTTTGCACGATGAAGAGGCGGGAAAGGCAGATAGCAGGATCGACCTGAATCGATGTGGTACGCCGCTTCTGGAAATTGTGTCGCAGCCCGACATGCGATCTGCTGCCGAAGCGAGAGTCTATTTGACGGAACTGAAGCTCCTGCTCACCTATTTGGAGGTGTCTGACTGCAATATGCAGGAGGGGAGTCTGCGGGTCGATGCAAATGTAAATTTGCATATTGACCGCGAGGAGGATCTGATCGCCACGCCGATTGTGGAAGTAAAAAACATGAACAGCTTCCGTGCGGTACAGCGAGCATTGGAATATGAAGTCGAAAGGCAGTACGAGCTTTGGCAACAAACGGGCCGAAAGCTGGGCGACGTGGGGGTAACCAAAGAGACCCGCGGGTGGGACGATGAGGCCCAGCTCACGCGAGCGCAGCGGGGCAAGGAAGAATCGAGCGATTACCGCTATTTCCCCGAACCCGATCTCCTGCCGGTCACCGCGACAGGAGAGATGGTCCAAAGCGTCCGCGCCGAACTTGGAGAGTTGCCGGCCGCACTCCGCACGCGTCTAGCCCGCGAGTATCAATTATCTCCTTACGATGCTGATGTGCTGGTCAATCAGGGGCGTAGCCTTGTCGATTATTTTGTTGCCGTTGCCGATCGCTGCGGCGATGGCAAGAGTGCAAGCAATTGGCTCCAGCAGGATGTTCTGAGGCATTTAAAGGAGACAGGAACGACCATTGAGGCCTTTGCTGTTCCCGGCGAACAACTCGCCGAGCTGATCTCGGCAGTCCATTCGGGCGCGCTTACGACGAGCCGTGGTCGCGAAGTCCTTACGCATCTGATTTCAAATGGCGGAACGGTCGCACAGGCGATGCAGCAGTTGGGTATTGAGGAGGTGGACCAGAGCGAGCTTGAGGAATTGTGCCGGGAGTTGCTCATCGCGAACCCAAAAATCGTTGCCGATATCCAGAGTGGAAAAACAAAGGCTGCCGGGGCGCTGGTCGGACAGGCCAAGGGAAAAAATCCGAATGTCAATCCGCACGACGTTCAGAGAATCTGCCTGAAGCTCGCAGCGGAGATGTAGACGCATTATGGGTAAGTGCATTATCACGCTCACAAGCGACTTTGGCACCGGCAGTCCCTATGTGGGGGCGATGAAGGGGACCATCCTCTCAATCGCTCCTGAGGTGTCGATTGTCGACATCACGCACGATGTGCCACCCCAGGATGTCCGTCAAGGTGCGCTATCGCTCGCTGCGACGACCTGTACGTTTCCGGCAGGGACCATTCATATTGGCGTCGTCGACCCGGGGGTGGGCACCGAACGGTGCCTGATCTACGCTCTCATTGATGGGCAACACTTCCTGGCCCCGGATAACGGCCTGCTGGACCGCTTGGCCCGCAATACGCCTCCCGAGCAAATCATCGCCCTGACGCAATCTGAGTTCTGGCGAGAGGAAATTTCATCGACCTTTCACGGTCGTGACATTTTAGCTCCTGTTGCTGCGCATTTGAGCCTAGGGGTCGGCGCGGACGCGTTGGGCGATCCGCTCGATGAGCTGGTCCGTTTGGAGTGGGCGGAGGTGGAAGTGTCGGCAAAGAAGCTGTCGGGGATCATCGAGTCGATCGATTCGTTCGGCAATCTGATTACCAATATCAGTGAAGAGTTGCTTGGAGATGTGCCTCGCGATGAATGCGTGCGGATCGTGTGCGATGAGCATGAGACGACCGGGATCTACAGCACCTATGGCGATCAGCCGTCCATGACCCTTCTGGCGCTGATCGGTTCGGCCGGGATGCTGGAGTTGGCGATTGTCGACGATAGCGCTGCGGCAATGTTGAGCGTAAAAGTTGGTGCAGCGGTCACGGTGAACTGGTAGAACGATGTAACGCAGTGGCGCGGAAAAAAGGAAACCGATGACTCGAACAACTCTTCGTTTTATGCTTCTGCAGATCCGCAATGCAGACGATCCGATGCGGCAGCAGGAAGTCGATTGTTTTGCGCAAGCGCTCTGCTGCGACCCTTTGCAGCTCGAACCATGGGACCTGCTCTACGACTGTCCGGTTTGGAGTGCGGTTCGTCGCTGCGATGCGGTCTTTATCGGCGGTAGTGGGCACTACTCGGTTGTGAGCGATACGCCGTGGATGGAAGGAGCACTTGAGCTTTTGCGCCAGATCCATAGCGAGAGCAAGCCGACCTTTGCATCTTGCTGGGGATTTCAGGCGATGGCCCGGGCACTTGGCGGGCACGTGGTGCACGACCTTTCGCGGGCGGAGATCGGCACCCATACGCTTCAGGTAACTGCGGAGGGATTGCGCGATCCCCTCTTCAGTTGTCGGGCTCCAACATTTCGCGCACAGATGGGGCACGAAGATCTGGTCGATCGGCTTCCCGACGGCGCGGTGCTTCTCGCCTCGTCATCGCTTGTGGAGAATCAGGCGTATCGGCTGGCGGACAAACCGATCTGGTGTACGCAGTTTCACCCGGAGCTGAGGCGTGCTGCACTGCTTGAGCGCGTCATCGAGTACCCGAAGTACATCGAAAAGATTGCCGGTATGCCTGCCGAGCAGTTTGAGACGATGCTCGAAGATGCACCCGAGATAGAGAGCCTGTTGCAGGATTTTGTACAGCTCGTACTCGAGTGAGTTCCCAGACAGACTATCACGCAGTCGTTGAAACGGTTAGTCTCTCGCAGGATATGCCGCCACGGCGCACTCTGGTCCTTGGCAAATAGCGGAAGAGAAAGAACGGCGCAGGGCAATCGAGTGCGAGAGCAGGGGCCAGAATAAAGATGCCGCATTAACGGCGACAGATTAACGGCGGCAGATTAACGGCGGCAGATTAACGGCGCCGCCGACGGAGGCCGAAGAAAGCAGCGCAACCAAGGAGCAGCAGCAGCGCGGCGGCCGGTTCCGGAACCGCACCTCCTCCACCGGTGTAGTAGGAACCGGAGACGTCCATGGTGATTGCCTCAAGCCCATAGCCGTTGCCATCGGCGACTTCTAGCGTGAAGTAGGCACCAGGTTGAAACACCTGTTCGGGAAAGGCAACGCCGTCGAAGGCAACAAGGTCGCTGCCAGGTGTGTTTGCGTTGGAGAACGTGACCGTGCTGAGCAGCACGTGGTGTTCATCAAAAAATGAAACCAATCCGATGTCATCGCCAACTCCACCCGATCCGGTAAGGCGGTCGGTATCAATCGACAGGAGTTTTACGCCGAGTGGGTTCGCAGTATCAAAGGTAAAGAGGATCGATTCCTGGGTTGAGCCGTTGTCGAGGGCGTCGGTGTCATCGCCAGACCCTGTCCCATTAATACCAAAGCCGGAGCCAGTCTGGTTGAACACGCCATTGTTTGCGTCCATGACCAGGTCGTACGCGTAGCCTTCTGCGGTGCCACCGACAACACCTGTGTTCGATCCATCAACCGCCGCACCATCGACGCCTTCGAAATCGAGTGTGAGGGTAGCCGCACACGCCACCCCGAGTTGGGTGGTTAACATCGCCAGAAAGGCGATCGATAAAAGAATCATCCGTGTCGCGGGCATTAGCTTTCAAATCCTATAGCGTTTAAACACAGAACAGATAAACGAGCCTTGCCTCCTGGCAACCCACCTCCTGCTCTGCTGTACAATCTCGAATATACTTGAAGAATGCCTTACTGCAAGCATTTGGTGCATAAAAACAGCTTTTTCTCGAAAAAGTCATATGGATCAGAGCCCATGAAATTGGGCGTTTTTTGGCCGTAGCTGCCCTCTGGAAACCGGATGCATTGGTAGAAATTGCAAAAGAGCCGGATTTTTACCCGATTGTTGCGTTCCGATCCAAATATCGAGTAATTTCGATTGGATTTCTACTGGGCGGTGGACCGGCTTCCGGTGGGGGAACCGGCGATCCGCACACCGCTGGGCAATGGCCGTGCCGCGGCCTGGAAGCCAAGGACAAAGAGCTCTTTTTTGACCGCGCGGAACATCGCAAAGCTGTCGGGGTAGGTCCAGAGGGTGATGGTAGTGATCGTCGGATCAAGCTTTTCCAAGACGGCGCGAAATGAAGAATCGCGCTCAAGTGCCACTTCCAGCGGCTCACCGAGTTTGGCGCGCGTCGGAATGAGTTCCCAGAGTTTGGAACGGATCATGTAACCGCTGCGCCGCGTATCAGGGCGGACCTCGGGCGGAAGGTTTAGTTTCTCAAGCGTGTACCGCATGTGAAATCCACCTTTGGGGCCGACTGTCTCTGTCGCCTCGTGTAATTTGTCGAGCTTCCAGACTTTTTGACGAGCCTGGAGTCGGGCTTCTTCAAACAAAGCATCAATCGGTACCTGGACAATTCGCCCGCCGAGAATTTGAAAATGGGCCTCTTTGCCAAAGACCGATTTGCCGATCGGTGTAGGTAGATGTTCGACCTTCGTGGATTCCGGCTCGGCCGCCGCTGCGCGAAGTTGTTTCGTTTCTGTCTTCTTTAGTTCGTCGCGAATGGTTCGAACGCTGGTTTCCAGATCGTATACTTCCCGATCGCGATTCTTTAAAGCATTTCGTGCGGCGGCGATCTCCTGTTCGCCTTCTGCGACCATGAGTGCCAACCGGTTTCGTTCTCCGCTACGAACGGCAATGAACTGATTCATGCGCTCGGATTCCAGAGCCAATCGGGCAACGTCCTGCTGCAATGCGGCATGATCAATCTGCAAAGCGGATTGTGGCAGGCTAGGGGTCTCGCCTTGGGCAGGTTCATCCGGGGCGTTTCGGGCCCGGAGGCTGACGACCATCACGAGGATAATGAGTATGCCCACAATATTGGCGACAATATCGAGAAACGAATCGTGGTCGCCGGCTGTAGGGTCCGCGTTGTGCATGGTGTTCATTTTCGTTCAAACTCCAGGCCGCTGCGGTGAAGGAGTGCCTCAAGTTCTGCCGCCCGATGCTCGCCTCCGGGGTGGACATAGAGATTGAGTACCGGCTTCCAGTAAAGCCCGCGACCGGCAATTCCCCAGCTACGCATGTGTTTCCATACGGTAGATACAAAGTGTTCGATTGCCGATTCTGTCGGCCCATCAAACTCGATCGCATCGGTCTGTTTCCGGGGGTCGCTCGGAATCAGGATCAACTGATCTGCCCAGAGGTCGACACGCATGGTCCGCGAAAATGGCACAGCACCGGCGGTAGCATCAGGAAGTGCCCAGTTGCTCCCGCGAACATCTGCCATACTTTTCGGGAGAGTCACGTTGATGCCCAAATGGTTTTTGGGCGGTTCGCTTAGTGCGACGACACCCTGTTGCTGAGGCGTTCCAGTTGCGCTTGTGCCCTCGGAGGGTGTGGGTGACGTGCCACCGACTGCGGAAGTCCGCGTGGGGTCTCCGCCGGCGGCAGAGGAGTGCGGCGAATCCGCATTGGCGGTCGCTTGCCCCTCCGGGGAACCGGCCTGCGCGTAGGTGGGAGAATCTTCGGCAAATTGAGAATCACCTCGCCCGTCGCCCGGGCTATTCTCGCCCTGCTTCGAGCCGGCTCTTGCAGGCTCAGAGCCTGCCGTTCCGTCAGTACTGTTAGACTGTTGCGCTGAGAGTGCGGCATGCTTGCGGAGCCCGGCACGATTGCGGTCCACATCGCTTCCGTGCATGCCCGTTCCGGTGCCGCTTGAATATCTCTTGCCATAGCCGGAACCGTCGCGACCCTTTCCGGCGTCCACCAGATGGCCGTAACCACCCGAGCCGCCGTGTCGCTGCCGTTGCATGCGGATTGCTGCTTTGCGCTGCTCGACGAGAAACTCGTGGCGTGGGCGGGCGAGTTGGACCGCCTCGTGGGTGACTCGCGAGAGAGCGGGGTCGGGCAACTCAAAATCGATCGGCCAATCATCGTCGATGAGCTCATAGCCAAAATCGGCGGTCCATGATTTGATGGCCGCCCGGGCGGCATAGTAGGCGGAGATGCCGGAAGGGCGTACCAGCAACAGCGGGTAGGGGTCGGCATTTTGAGGATTGGAATCGAGATGGTCCCGGAGGTAGCTACTGTATGCGCGAAGGCCGGCTGCCAGCGGGTTTTCCGGTCCGAGGGGACGCCGGAAATCGTCTTCACTCAGGCGTACGCCCTCCGGTTGGATGACGACGCCATCGGGGAGACACTCAATATAAATGGGTCGGCGTTGTGTCCCATTTTTGCCAATATAAGGGACGATGGCGTACGACTGAGTGTTGCTGGCGGTGGACTTCATTTCCTCAAGTGTCGCTTTGGCTTCTTCGAGCTGGGCGAGCAGCCTTGCCAATTCGCTGCGGAGCGCATCCGGCTCGGTGTCTGAGCTCTGGTGAAGTTGTTCGGCAGCATTCTGGAGCTGACGCAGTCGCTGGCCAACACGCCGCATGTGGTCCTCAATGTGGGCCAGAATGCGGCGGCGCTCTGCAAGATAGTCTGTGGCCTCTCTGCGGACCTCGTTAAGAACTTCAATGTCCGCCTGTAGCGATTCGGATGCTGTTTCGGCCTGAGCGATCGCGGCGATCATTTCGGCGTTACGTTGCGTTTCGGCTTTCGCCTGCGCGCGCTGGGCAAGGACGACGAGAAGCACCAGGAGGGATCCCATCGTACAAATCAGAACGGCCAGAAATGGAAAGAGCGAAATGCGCTCCTGCAAAACGGCGGACCGTTTCATGCAGCCTCCTCAGGTGTTGCCGAACGCCCGAGGCGTACTGGGGATGCCAGGTCCGGAGTTTGGCCGAGACGGGAATTAAGCAGGCTGATCGCAGCGGCAAGGCTGTTGATGGCCTGGTCAAAATTACCGCTTTGACGCAGCGCCTGAAGGTTCCCGTTGAGTGTCTCTTCCAGTTTGAGGACCTGCTCAGTAGCGTTGACCACGCCGAGCAGCAATTCGGTCTGCCGGCTCATTTCCTGTTGTTGCGCGGCTGCTGCGCCAGCCGCATCCTTCGTGATCTGGAGAATTTCCCGACGATCGTCCCGGGCCCGCTCTTCGGCAGCCTCCAAAAGCTCGGCATGGGCGCGGGCACTGCTGTGCAGCGCCCGGCTCAGGGCTGTCTCGAGCTGTTTCTCTGTCGTGGTTGCCATGACGCTCCAGCGTTCATTGGCGGCTTCAATAGACCGGTTCCAGATTTCGGCCTGCCGCTCGACTAAGGTGTCTGTGTGCCGGAAAACTTCCATCCCAATCTGGCGGATGGCAAGGACTCCTGGATCTTCACCGCCGCCGGTCGATTCGAATCGGCCGATCAACGTCTGTTCCGCTTCCCGCTCCACAGCGGCCAAGCGGGCCGCCTCGGCGCGACTCACAAAGAACATGGCAAACATGAGGACAATGGAAAGTGCAAGCGCCAGTGCCGTTGTATCGAAGGCGACAGAGAGTCCGGAGACGACAGAATTAATGGCCTCTTCGAAGGAAATATCGCCAACAAGCTGAGCAAGTTCTGCGACGGCCCGAGTGATTCCGATGACTGTTCCCAAAAATCCAAGAATGGGAATTGTGGAAATGACAATGCGAACCAGAGAATAGCTAGCGACACTCCTCTCGCTGGCCTGATCGGCGAGGCCCCTTAAATGTCCGTCGAGGTTTTCTGCAGAGCCTCTGCGACGAACGTAATCGACCGCATCGACAATCCGCGTGCCGAGAAGGCTGCGGCGGATCGAGCGGGGTTTTTCGTCAATATCCGCAAGTAGCTCGGGGCACTGTTCGATCGATGTGGCGGCAAAAGGACCGAGTACCATTTGACCGGTGACTTTCGGCTGGGCAAGAAGCGCGAGAAACTTGATCAGCAGCGCGGCGAGGCCCACAAAGAACATTGTGGTTGCAATGTACTCAACCGGATGGCTGGCAAAATATCGGGTTATGAGGGGATGCTGCAGGTGTCCGCCACGGATGGCGATGTAAAAAGCTGCGGTAGCTACCCCGCCCCAAAGGACCGGCCACTTCATGATCGCCAGCGATAACGAATTGTTCGTCCGCTTTTTGCTCGTAGGCACAGGTAACCCTCTTTCTCCGTTGCGTTTAACGTGGTTTTCTCAAGTCCCGCCCAATGCCCTCAGAATCGGTATAACCGGCACAGTTTAATGAGAGGAATCGGGAAAAAAAGGCGTTTGAAAAGAGGCTCAGCAGCTCCGCAAGGGGTCCCGGGGTGCACCGAATGGACGGGGGCGAACTAGACCCTAGAAATATAGGCCCGTCGATTGAATCGCGATGGAGGATAGCAAGGCGCGCGCTAGCGTTGCTGGCAGGCGAACTATTTAGGCTCTCGCAAGTGGTCTATTCTCGATAGGTTGCGAAACAGCGCGGCGTTTCCCAGAGGCAGGCTTCGG
>MPMF02204209.1_pt1 | contig 23093 bp, 16 predicted proteins | sample 1617271 | NCBI WGS metagenome assembly MPMF02 (sample SAMN05944812, study PRJNA350692) | marine metagenome | biome: marine; feature: ODZ; material: water; isolation source: 120 m water sample prefiltered with 30 um filter, filtered on to 0.2 um... | place: Pacific Ocean | collected 2012-04-09... | reverse complement strand
TGCGGTTGCTGCCAGGCAGGCCGGCCTGAAATTAGGAGATCATTTTCCGATTACCCACGGCATCGCCGACGAAAATGCCAAGGTGCACGATGAGGATCTATTTCATGTGGTGGGTATTCTTGCACCTACAGGCACCCCTAATGATCGGGCCGTGTTCGTCAATATGGAAGGATTTTATTTGATTAGTGATCATGCCAAGCCATTGCCCAAGCAGGAGGAATCCATAGATGGTGTGCTGAAGACGCATCTCGAACAATTGCGATTGGCGCACAACCATCTCGAGCGTGCTGCGGCAGCCAAGGATGTTCCCGAAGCGGTAACCGCTCAGATTAAAGAGGCCGATCAGTTGATCGACGAGATTCTGCGGGCGACAAAGCCACAATCAGCGCGTCCCCTTAATGCAGCGACCAAAAAAGCAGGTGAAGAGACAGAACATGATGGCGCGGAAAAGTCGCCGAGCCATCAGCATCCAACGAAAGTTGCAACAGGCGGACAGACACCGCTACCGGAAAATCAACGGGAAGTGACAGCGGTCTTGTTGCTGTTGAAAAACGATGTGTTCTCGCAGGTGCTCTACAATAAAATCAATGAGGGTAATGTGGCTCAGGCCGTCTTTCCCAGTCGGGAAGTGACCAATCTATTCGAGGGGATCGTGGGCCATATCCGAATGATTCTCTTAGTGCTTGCTGTGTTGGTAGTCGTGGTAGCCGGTGTTGGAGTCATGGTCAGTATTTATAATTCAATGAATGATCGTCGCCGCGAAATTGGTATCATGCGGGCCCTCGGTGCTGCTCGTTCTACGGTGATGAGTATTGTCTTGATGGAATCGGTTCTTTTGGCACTTCTCGGCGGAATGGCAGGAGTCATTCTGGGACATGTCACCATTGGACTCTTTGCCCCCTTTGTAACAGCAACAACGGGTGTCATGATTCATTTCTGGCAACTGGCTCCCGCGATCCATTTTGCGGGCACGTTTATTTCCCCGGAGGTTATCCTTATACCCGCCCTGCTCGTGCTGGCTACCATCGTGGGATTTTTGCCGGCTCTGATTGCCTACCGAACCGATGTAGCGCGGGCACTGAGCGATGCTCCCTGATAGGTTTTCGGATGCGACCCCAAGAAATACAAATGCGGTGTATTGTCGGCGTTGTGCCGCTCACGCTGTTGGCGATGGTTCCGTTGATCTTCTCGCCCGCCCCGGCCGAAGGGTGTTCTATTTGTAGCAGTATCTCACCGACACTTTGCGATGAAATCGCGGCAGCCCAATTGGCGGTGCTGGCTCGTTATGAGTCGACACCGGAAGTTGGCGAAGGTGTTACATCCCCGGATGCCTATAAGTCAGAGTTTCAGATTGAGAATGCTATTAGGGGCGCAGAGATTCTGGGAACGACACGCAGTGCCAGGGTGCTTTTTTTCCCGGGCGAAAATGCACAGAAGGGGGATCGATACCTTGTCCACGGAAATCTGGTCGAAAACGATGCTGGCACGCAAAGGGTTATCCAATGGACAACACCGATCGCGATCAGTCCCGCTGCGATTGAATACACCAATAAAATGCTAGCGTTGCCACCGACAGGTTTAGAACGACTTGTTTGTGCAAAAGACTATTTGACGTCTCCGGAGAAAATGCTCCGTCGGGATGCCTTTGATGAGTTTGGTAAAGCGCCGTTTGAAACACTCCTCAAGCTGAAGCCCTATCTTGATGCGGATTTAGTGTTGGATCGCATTGAAGATCCAAACACATCGGAGAATATGCGCAAGCTGTACTACACGCTCCTCTGTATTTGTGGTCGGCCCGATGATCTTCCCACAATGAAAACGAAGATGCAGGAAGAAAAGTTGCAGCCGACCGGCGCACTCTCGGCAATCATCGCCTGCTATTTAAGTTTGGCGGGAGCAGAGGGTCTTCCTGTGGTTGAGGAGATGTTTCTGCGCCACGAAGACACCAATGCTGATAGAATCTGGGGTGCCGCAATTACAGCCTTGCGATTTCATGGTCAGGAAGCCCCCGTCATTGATCGTGACCCTATTCGCGCTGTTTTTCGCAATACACTCCAACTGCCACAGTTGGGTGCCCGCGTACTGAGTGATCTTGCACGCTGGGAAGACTGGTCCGTTGTAGGCCAAGTGTCGGAACTGTTTGTCGATGCTGAAGGTGATACTCTTTGGATTCGTGAACCGGTTGTTCGGTACTTGTTGGCTTGTCCGTTGCCGGAGGCAAAGAAGCAGTTGAGCAGGTTGCAGAGGCTCGATCCGGCAGCAGTCGAAAATGGCCGCCGATTTGCTCCGGTGAGCCGCGCTGTGGACCAGAATGTAGAGACGACGGGCGATAGAGTCGAATTTAAGGAAACACCTCACGAGAAAACCGCTGCAGTAGCGATAAGTCCCGATCAGAAACAGGTATCCGAGACGGGTAGCAGACCCTGGCTTTGGATCGTGGCGGTACCAGTCGCAGCCGGCCTGTTTTTCGTGGTATTATTACTTTGTGGTTCGGGAAATAGAGAAACAAAAAAGTGAGTTGTTAGAAAGGCCGCCAAAGTGATGTTTCCAATAAAGTGGATTGGTCTTGTGTTGTTTGGTGTGCTACTTGGCGTTACCCAGGTTCTGTATGCCTGCCCATTTTGTCGTCCTGTAAAGACAACGTTTACTGAGGACATCAACGCCGCAGACGTTGCAGTGTTGGCTGAGTTGACGCATCGTCCAGAGCGGCCCGATCCTGATGAGGGGGAGATTCCAGCAGCCGATATCATCGATTCCTACAAAACGACTTTTCGCATAAAAAAAATATATCGGGGTGCTGAGCATGTCAAAGTTGGCCAGGAAGTTACCGCAATCTATACCGGAGATACCGGTGTCGGATCTCTCTGCCTTTTGCGTGGTGTTCAGCCAGATCAACTACAATGGGCCCCGCCTATTGTGCTCAGTCCGCGAGCCCAGCGGTATGTAGAAGAGGTGTTAAAACTCCCGCAGCAAGGTCCGGAGAGATTGACCTTTTTTCAGAACTATCTTGAAGATTCTGATGCAACACTGCGAAGTGACGCTTTCGATGAGTTTGCCCGCGCTGATTATAAAGCACTCCATGAAATAAAAGACGCCATCGATCATCAACGGCTGTTGGATTGGATAAACGATCCAGAAGTTACTCCGAGTAACCGCCGACTCTATTTCACGATGTTGAGTGTTTGTGGGCAACCGAATGATAAGAAACTTCTTAAGGAAATGATTGTTTCGGGAGATGAAAACCGACTGAAGGGGCTCGATTCATTGATCGCATGCTATCTGACTCTTGCTGGACCCGATGGATTATCCTTGATTGAGGAGCAGTTCCTTCGCGGAGGGATATTTTGGGATCCTGAATATGTACATACCTATGCAGCCATTATGGCCCTTAGATTTCATGGCCAAGAATCTAAGGTGATCCCAAAAGACCGGTTGATCTCCGCACTGCGTATCGTACTCGATCGACCACACTTGGCAGATCTTGTCATTCCGGATCTGGCAAGATGGAAAGACTGGAAATCGATGGGCCGATTGGTGCAAATGTTTAAGGATTCTGAAAAAAAATCGAGTTGGGTGCGTGTGCCGATTGTCAACTATTTGCGGACCTGCCCATTGCCAGAGGCTAAGGAGCAATTGGAGTTGCTCGCAGAGATTGATCCAGATGCTATACGGCGCGCAACGACCTTTTTTCCCTTTGCGCCCAAAAGTGGACAATCGTCGGAAAAAAAGGGGGCCGCAAATACCACAAAAGAATCCAGCACAGTAAAGCCGAAAAATGGAGATAGCCAAAGTGGCAACGTCCGGAAGTAATGGCCCTCCTGCAAAGTGCTTCATCTTTTAAGTTACGGCAAGTCGGGATTTAATTGTTTTGGTATCAGAGGCAGCGTTATTTGTGAGTTGTTGATGTGTGCTAACGTTCAATTTACTCAAGCGATTGACGCCGAGGTCCATGCACAAGAGTATCGTGCTCTCTCGGCGGCTGCGATGACTTGCCTGTTTCTTGCTCTGCTTTCGGTATTTTCCCTGCTCAGTATTTATCTGTTGGCGATTCCTGTTCTTGGCATTCTCGTGGGAGTCTATGCGCTGATGCAGATCAAACAGCGATCCGCGGAGTTGACGGGACGAGGGTTTGCAATTACAGGGATTACCGTCTCGTGTGTCCTATTTGTGCTGAGTCTTAGCTACGCAGCATATGTGTACGCAACAGAAGTTCCTGAGGGATACCAGCGAATTGACTATTCTCAGTTGCAACCCGAAGAAGGACAAATAGACCAGTTGGTGCCACCTCTAACAGAAGAATTGAATGGCGAGCAGGTTTTCATCAAAGGGTATATTTTCCCAGGACCGCAAACGCAGGGCATTAAAACATTTCTCCTGGTGCGTGATAACGGGGACTGTTGCTTTGGGGGTAACCCAAAACTGACAGACCGCATTCAGGTTACTTTGGCAGATCCAGAACGTCTGAAATTTAGTAAACACTTACATAAGGTGGCAGGAAAGTTTCGCTTGGAGAAAAAACCGGGTGAGGCGATCGATGCCAATGGCTCTGTTTATTATTACCTGGATGATGGCCACTTACGATGAAACAACTTCAATGGTGGCACACTATCGCACTCCTGTTCGGCCTCCATGGGCTGGTATTCAGCATCGGTTGCGGCGAAACGCAAAGCATTGCCGAAAAGCGTCCTACAGTAACATCATCAGAAAACCAGCCAGCCAAAGATCGCAAGCCAAGTCCGCAAACACGTTCTGAAGTCGGCAAAGCTGACGGGGCGAATTTGAAAACAGAGCCTAGTTCGCGCGATATTGTGGCACTGGTGGCCGATAAATCGTCGACCCGGAACATCTCTTTTGACGACATTGCATTCAAAATGGAAAAAGATGATTCTTTTAAACGCTCGATGCTCACGGAAAAAATAGTAACACTCGCTGACAAATCGGTGAGAATCCGCGGCTTTATTTTACCCAGTTTCAAACAGGATGGACTGACTGAATTCGTGCTGGTTCGCGACAACATGGAATGTTGTTTTGGTCCGGGTGCCGCACTTTATGATTGTATTATGGTTCGGATGCAGCCCGGTGAGTCCGCCAGTTTCAGTGTCCGGCCCGTTGCGGTAGAAGGTCGGTTTTCCATCGAGGAATGGAGAGATTTCGATGGTGTCGTGCGTGCAATCTATCACATTCAGGGTCTGTCGGTGAAGTGACGTGCGTGTGATCCAGTCGCGATTGCCGCGTTTGCGATCTGCAGAAGTAGCGTTCACCCGATTTAAATCAGATCTGGGTAGACTCTTTTTAGGTCCAGCGTATCGCCCGTTTGTTTTTGTAGTTCGAGAAGGTGTGCGAAAAGTCGTTTGACTCGGGCAGCGTGTTTTGATCGGGTAGAAAGGTCCGTCACTTCATTCGGATCGTTGCGCAAATCAAAGAGAAGCACTTTTTTAATAGCCGGGTAGAGAATGAGTTTATAACCATCAGCCGTTACCATCCGTTGGGATTTTTTGTAGGCCCCATAGATTGCGTCATAATTCTCTTTTCGCTCACCTTTCAATAGTGGCAGGATACTGCGAAATTGAACATGGTCCGGTTTTTTAATACCGGCCAACTCCAGCGTAGTGGGCATGGCATCTTGTAGATAAATGGAACCTGAGTGTTTGTGCCCGGCAGCCACTTGCGGTCCGCGAATAACGAAAGGGACTCGGACACTGTGGTCAAACATGTTTTGTTTGCCCATCAATCCGTGGTTGCCAACGGCCAAACCGTGATCGGCCGAAAAGATGACATAGGTAGATGCTGCAGCATCGGTCTGTTCGATCGCGTCAAGAATTCGGCCTATCTGGGCATCCATATGTGTAATAATCGCATAATATTCCTGACGGTTCACTTTGACTGCATAGGGTGTGCGAGGAAACGGTGCCAAGTATTCGTCACGTAACAACCGACCACAGCCGATGGCATCTTTGAATGGATATTCCGGTAGATAACTGACTGGCAGACTGACGTTGGCAAGTGGATATCGGTCGACAAATTCTTTGGGAGACTGTCTCGGGTCATGAGGCGCATTGAAGGCGACATACATAAAAAACGGGTTCTCTCGTTGAGAGTTCTTTTGGAGATAGTCACAAGCATCATCGGCGAGAACTTCACTCCAATGTTTGCCACCGCTCCAATATCCACCTTCTGAGGTCTCCCACGGCTTCCAGGGATCGGGCTCTCCCTCGATCGGTCGGTTGTAGCCAGTGGGCCGATCTTTCGGCATTCCGGGACGCACATGGCGTACGTGATCGAAGGCGCTTTGGACGTCCGCTTGGAGGTGCCACTTTCCAGAGAAAAACGTATCGTAGCCGGCCTGCTTCAGATATTCTGACCAGAAGCGACCCGCTGCACGTTCTGTTTCGAGGTTTTGAGCATTTTTTTGGGCATGCCAAAGGAAGCGTCCCGAATTGAGCATATTGCGACTTGCGATACAAACCGCCTCATGCCAACACCCCTGATTGTAGGCATGCGTAAATGTGGTTCCCTGACGGATCAATCGGTCAAGGTTTGGGGTTTCTACTTCGAGATCACCGATCGTATTGTAGGCTTGGTCATCGGCAAAGATAAAAACAAAATTAGGTTTCTTCTCCCCATCGGCCAATCCTTGAGGGGAACTGATGATCCCCAATGCCAAGAAGGCCAGGGTGTAACATGTCAGTAGAAAGAACTGGCGAGACAAATTTAGGACATCCAAAAGTCAGAGCATGCAGACATACGGACAAAAAGTTTATATTTTGTTAGTACACCAGCAAAAGGTAGATGTCAACGGTTGATCGCTCTAGAACCGCACCGTTGTGATGCCAACTAGAAAAAAAGTCTCTTTTCTTCCACGAGAATCGCTCGTACCAAAGTGGCGGCAGTTAGCAGAGTTGCCCAGGAGAATTACGAAAGAATGTCGGTTGAGCAGTCTATCCTCTTACCCGACGAGGGATGGTAAAGGAATAAATCATTACGATGGTCCCGAAAGCCATGCATACCCAGGGCGCCCAGTCAGGTGGAGAAATGGTTACTGGGATGTGAGTGGATAGAGACTGAAAATCGGGAGTACCAACCTCGCTAGATTGCATGAAAATAGCCGCCTCGATAAAAAGGCATTCAAAACCAATCAGGCCGATAAAAAATCCGATTGCGAGGAACAATGATCGCCACATCTTCATCAAATCCTTTCGATTTCTATTTCATCGGTGTATCCTCTGTATCGACCGGGCAATTTAAACAACTGAAATATGCCGAGCCAATATACGATCAGAGATACTCTCCGCAAAAACGGCCCTAGAAGTGGCTGTATCAATTGTGAGGATGATCTCAGTGGACAAATCCGTATGGGACGTTCCTGCGAGGGTCCGATCGTGCGCTCCGAAGGGTGGCACAACTCCTTGTTGTGTATTGGTGTTCGGACTATGATTGCCATCCCGGCGCGAGCAGATGCCCACTTTTCAGACACAATCTGGGAATGGAAGTCGTATCGATTGTGCTGTTAATGCCGAAAATTTTGTCTTGGCAAACAATTCATACAGAAAATGGTCCAAATCATCCCTTCGCGACTAAATGATTACAATAAATTGAACCGATCCTGCAACAATGTGGCCATCTGCATAGTAAGATGTATGTGGATCAGAATGGTTCGGGGCGCCGAGTAAATTTTCGGGCGAAAAAAGGCTCTATTGCTATAAAGAAATAGGTGTGTGCCAGCCCGAGCGAGCGGGGGAACACGGGAGTTTGTTCAGAAAGCCAAAAATTCTTCTCGTTGGTGATCTCAAAGGGCGGAACGACTCGTTCGGTCAGTATCTGAATGACCACTTTGAAGTGGTTTCTGTTACCAGTGATCTACGCGCCCTGGCGCATCTACGATGTGACTCCTACGATGGGGTCTATATCATGACAGATCAGGTGCCTGTTCTGGAGCAACTGGGGCACCTCATGCAGAATGATCTTGTTCTAAGGTCAATGTCTGATGGCGTTGTATTACTAGACAGTGAAAATAAGATCATCTGGCATAACGAATGTATGACCGAGTGGTGCGATCGGGAAATGATCATCGACGACAATTTTTATAGCGTTCTTTCAAGTCCGGAAATTCTTGGCCCCGATTTTTGTCCATTGCACACGGCTCTTTCTTCAGGTGTAGCCAGTAATTCCACGCTGCGAACGGCAGATAACCGTTACTTCCATATTCACGCATCCCCAATTGTTGAAGGAGAATCGGTACCAAACCACCTGATCGTGACTGTTCGGGATGTCACTCAAGAGATGCAGCAGCAACAGAAAATGGAGGCGATCCATAAAGCTGGAATGGAATTGGCTGATTTAAAGCCAGAAGAACTCAGGCACATGTCGGTTGAGGAGCGGATTGAGCTGCTCAAGTCGAATATTGTCCACTATACCGATGAGCTTCTTCATTATGATGTGATGGAAATCAGGCTGTTGGATCAAAAAACAGGAAAACTCGACCCCCTGTTGACTCTCGGCATGGATCCTGAAGCGTCACAGCGTGAACTTTATGCACAACCGCAGCATAATGGTGTGACGGGATTCGTTGCTGCAACTGGAAGAAGCTATCTGTGTGAAAATACGGCAGACGATCCGTTGTATCTGATGGGTGCTCGGGATGCGAGAAGTTCTATAACGGTTCCGCTGATTTCTCATGATGAAATGCTTGGCACATTCAACGTTGAAAGCCCAGAACCACAGGCTTTTACAGAAAATGACCTGCAATTTCTTGAGCTCTTTAGTTGTGATGTGGCGGCAGCACTTGGCACTTTGGAGCTACTGGTCGCCGAAAAAGCAACCACCGCTGCAAAAAGTGTTGAAGCAATTCATACCGCTGTTGCACTACCTATAGATGATATTCTCAATGAAGCGGTCAGTGTAATGGAACACTACATCGGTCATGAACCGGAAGTGATCTCTCGACTCGAGCGAATTCTTCGTAATGCTCGTGACATCAAGCAGGTGATTCAAAAAGTTGGGCAGAATATGGCGCCCAGTGAGGCAGTCCCCACATCGTTACAAACAGAAATTCGCCCGTTACTTTCCGGTCGCCGCATTCTGGTCGCCGATGCCGACGACAACGTACGGAGTGCAGCACATGCGTTGCTTGAGCGATATGATTGTTCGGTGGAGACTGCTCACGATGGAACAGAAACCCTGTCCATGGTTCGCAATATTACATCGCTCGGGGGATACGATTTGGTGTTAGCTGATATTAGGCTACCAGATATGAATGGTTATGAATTGATGCAGAAGCTCTCTGAGTGTTCGGCGGCGCTCCCATTGGTTTTAATGACCGGCTTTGGCTACGATCCAGGGCACTCCATTGTAAAAGCTCGCCAGGCGGGCCTGAAAGAGGTTCTCTAAAAACCGTTCCGTTTGGATCAGTTGTTGGAAACCGTTGAACGAGTCCTTGCAACTGTCGGTGTATCGTAGTCAAGCAGATCTAGCTAGGCTACCGAGAATGGCCCAGAAAAAGTTGCTATTCGACAATCGAACGGTCGTCGAGAGTGGCACATTGTGAAATCGGCGGTGAAACAAAATGGCTCGATTTCGACTTTGTGAGTTCCACGCAAATGCCACCAGCGCGAAAAAATCGGTGCATACGGGTAAACCAAAGTTCCTGGGTAAGTGTCAGCCCCAATTTCTCACACGTTCCGAGTAGATCTCGTCGGTTGTAGGTCCGGCATGTCCAGAGACGACTGGTCCATGCACCACTAAAACTATCTTCGGTTGCAAATAAGAGTAACCGCCCGCCCGGTGTCATGACCCGGCTGATTTCCGCTAGTCCTGTATAGGCATCCGGCAGATGTTCCAGCACATAGCCACAGGTTACGCAATCAAAGAAACTATTCGGAAAGGGTAGCTGCGCCAGATCGGCTGCAATGAGTCGCACCCTCGTACTTTTCAGCCTTCTCTGTGCGCGGTCTAGCATTTTGTAAGAGATGTCGATTCCGGTAAGCTTCGCCTGGCTGTCCGCATATTTCAGTAAATGCCCAAGTATTTGGCCGGCACCACTCCCGATGTCGAGAATATTGCGCAGACCACTCGGATCAAATTGTCGTTTACGAAGGAGTCGTTCGCCAAATTGGAGATGCCCCGAAATACTACTGAATTTGGTGAGCATTGCACCTCGCCGGCCGCCGTAGACTTTACGAACTTTTTCGCGATATTTGTCGTAGCTGATACGGTGGATCAGATTTCTTTCGACAAATCGATGAACAACTCTACTCTTGCGGCGCCTTGTTTTAATGTCGCTACGTAGAGGTGCATGCTGCAGGCTGTTATTGATCATGGTATCCGTTAGTGGAGGTACGTTTGATACGCCTAAAAACACTGCGATCGCGGTTCACTTTATCTATTGTGAAAAAGAGCGATGCGACTCTTGATATTAAAGGGCTATAGCCTGTTCATGCAAGTGGGGCTAGGGGCATTAGAAGGAACAAGCGGGGAATTTTGAAGTAAGCCGGACTGGAGAGATTATGTCCAGCTTATAAAATGCCATCGATTTGTCGCACACTTGTTCATGCTAGCCGTTGAGAGCATGTAGTATATCTTGGACAGCGGCATCGTGCTCAAAAAAGAGATCCGCAAAAATCTCAAACTGCGAGCCAACCTGTTCTCGCCAAGATACAGAAGACTTGTTTATGACTGATAACCACTGCGAGTTATCAATCATTCCCTTGAGTGTCCTCTGCTGCTGACGAAGACATTTGGCATGAGGTGTTAACCAGGGGGCCTCGAAGACGATCTCTTCAAAAAACGAGTCATCAAATGTGTGAAGAAAATGACTCTGTAGTATTTGGTGTAGTTGTTTAAGGTGTTTGCTAATCTCATCGCGAGAAGTTGCCGGATCATTCAACATTGCACGAATGCGTTGAATTAGCTGGCGAGGGGTCTCCTGACTATTGTCTTTAATATCTATCCGAACATCATCGAGTGGATTTGCTAACACGTCCGCCTCCTGTTTGTATCAGGATGTTTGTGTCAGGATGTTTGTGTCAGGATGTTCATATTTAGAAGGATCCGATCTCTGTGGCTCATCATGTGGAGAACGCGTATATAAATCAAGAGGAGTTTGTTAAAATTGCGGCTTGGTAGCAATTTGCAAAACGGTGCAATTTTGTAAAGTGGTTGCAGAGAATATTGCCGCAAGTTCTTTGTAGATAATTGGTATGCAGCTTAGAGTATTCTTGTCGTTCATAATGTCATGAAGCGACTTGGCTTGCCGGGTAACGACAGAAGTAAAAAAATGGATCTGTGGTTAACTCGCGGCTTACCCCGGCTGTTGAGATTTGTTCACATGAAGTCTAGCTGCCATTCCTAGCCGAGAACTGATGCAAATAGCAATCATTCATTATCACCTCAATCCCGGTGGGGTCACGCAGGTCATTGCAAATCATTTGCAATCGTTGGATTTGGCTCTCGACGAAAACATTATCTGCAAAGTAGCAATTTTTCATGGTGGGAAGACCAAAGAATGGAATCCACCATTTTTGAAGAAACTGCAGAATATTAAAGTTTCTATTCATTCGGTTGCTGCCTTGGGTTATGACGCTTGGCCCGCAGAGCAACCCGACCCTACAGGCCTATCAGACGACCTCCTCAGACGGCTCTCGGAGATGGGGTTTGATCCTGCAGAGACAGTCATTCATGTACACAACCATTCATTGGGAAAAAATGTATCTCTGCCAGTTGCGCTCCACAAACTTGCTGCGGCAGGTTATCCGCTACTTTTGCAGATCCATGATTTTGCGGAGGATTTCCGTCCGGAACAATATGCCCGCATTTCAAAAGCGCTCTCCGCTAATCAGGCGGGGCCTGTTGCGGGCGTGCTCTACCCCCAGGCATCTCACATCCATTACGCAGTCCTCAATGGCCGCGATTGTAAAGTTCTTGCCCAAAGCGGAGTCGCAGTTGATCGGCTACATGAGTTACCAAATCCGATTGTTGAATTCGAACAACTTCCAGCCCAAAACAAGAACCACAAAATACTCAAGGAAGATATAGGAGTGCCAGTGGATACACCGTTGGTTCTCTTTCCCGTTCGCGGTATCCGAAGAAAAAATATTGGTGAATTGCTCATGTGGTCTGCTCTAATGCGAACAAGAGCATTTTTCGGTGTCACCCTCGCGCCCAACAATGCGGCAGAATTGCCAGCCTACAATCGGTGGAAGAGCCTGGTGAAAGAAGCTGGACTTCGGTGTATTTTTGAGCTTGGTGAAAAACTGTCGTTTCAGGAGAGCCTGGCCGCGGCCGATGCTCTGATCACAACGAGTGTAGCAGAAGGTTTTGGAATGGTGTTCTTGGAGGCGCAACTCGCCGGGCGCAGTTTGCTTGGACGCAAACTTCCGGAGATCACAGACGATTTTGAACAAAATCATATTGATTTGCCTTTTCTTTATGATCGTTTTGCTGTCCCCGTCGATTTGATAGGGCGAGATCATCTTCGTCAACAAATCGTTGCGGCCTATCAAAAGACAATCTCCGCTTTCGATCGACAATCATACAATGGCCCTGATTTAAACGATTGTTTTGACCGATTAATTGCGGATGGGACGATTGATTTTGCGATGTTGACCCCGGAGATGCAGAGTCGTCTTATTCTGAAAGCCAGCGACTCCGATCAGTGCTGCGAGAAGCTGTTGAATGAGAACCCACTCGTTTCGGTAGCTCAGGATAGGATTACAGAATTACAGGTTGTGTTGCAAAATGCGGCAGCCGTTCGTGCCCACTACCGTCCGTTGTCCTGTGGTCAGCGACTGCTAAACATTTACCGAGGACTTTTGGCTGCCGATCGCGAAGAGGCAGCAACCGTCCTTGCTCGGTGTAACGAGTTGCTGGAGTTCTTTTTGAAAATCGAGCGTTTTCGTCCGGTTCGATCAATGTCATGAGCATCCAATACAATCAAATCATATGTGATTTAAGTCGGCCTTTGGAGCCGCTGCCTACCGGCCAGAATGAGGTGATAAGAAAAATTGCAGGTATCCGCGCGGTGTTTTTTGATATTTATGGCACATTATTTATAAGCGGTAGTGGAGATGTTGGTACGGATGGTGTCTCGTCAGGCACAAGTACGAACCAGAATGGCTCAAACTCTCTGGGGGAATCTATTGGAAAGATATTTCGTACATTGTGCCATGAAGCATTGGATGCAACTAAATGTGAGTCAGGAGCGTTTAGGATGCCGCCCCATTCTGGCAGCCCTGATTCTGTCGCACTGGGGCAAAAGCTGATTGTCTGCTATCAGCAGGAAATTCTGAGAGTGCATGCCAAACAAAAACAAGCTGGTATTGATTATCCGGAAGTCGATATTGTTGAAATATGGAGAACGGCTGCTCAATCCGTCATTGCACTACCAGACGAGGCCATTTCTAATCTCGACGTAAAGTGCCTGGCAATCGAATACGAGGCTCGTACAAATCCCGTCTGGCCAATGCCCTTCGCCATCGATTGTATCGATCGTTTGGCCTCGGCAAACTTAATGCTCGGTATAATCAGCAACGCCCAATTTTATACGCCACTTCTCTTTCCTGCGCTCATGCAGCGAACACTTAAAGAGTTGGCATTTTCTCCAGAGATGCAATACTATTCGTACCGGTATGGCATGGCGAAGCCAAGTGAGTTTCTCTATCGTCAAGCGCTGGCCGAGTTGGAGGAAAAGGGTATCAAGCCGAGTGAAATACTTTACGTTGGCAACGACATGTTGAATGACATCATGCCTGCTGCACGAGTCGGTTTTCAGACGGCTCTTTTTGCCGGTGACCAGCGGAGTTTGCGGCTTCGTGCTGGAGATTCTAGAGTGGCTGGCGTTGTACCGGACATTGTCGTCAAGGATTTGACGAGGCTAGTGGACTGTGTTTTGGATGATTAAGACTATTGTTATGCAGAAAAATACCCTACACATGTATTGTATGATGGTATCGACATCCGGGTCTCTTCGACGGATTCCATGACAGCTATCGGATGATCAGAGATTATGGCAGCACACAATATTGGTTTTGTTGGAACTCGATTTTCCGGTACCGACGGCGTATCGCTCGAGAGTGCAAAATGGGCCCAAATTCTCTGGGATCACAAAAATATCAGCTACTGGTACGGCGGAAAGTTAGATACCGATCCGACGATCAGCATGGAGGTTCCCGAAGCGTATTTTTATGATCGAAATAACGTCATGATCAATGAACAGGTGTTTGGAGTTCGCACCCGAACGCCTAGGACGACCAAAAAGATTTATGAATTAAGCGAGTATCTCAAGGGGACACTCTACGACTTTATCCAAAAATATGATATTGAAATTATGGTTGTGGAGAATGCTCTATGCATTCCCATGCATATTTCTCTAGGTCTTGCGATCACCCATTTTATAGCGGAAACGGGCATTCCGACGATTGCCCATCATCACGACTTCTATTGGGAGCGGAGTCGTTTTGCGGTCAATGCAGTCGACGACATTTTGCGGATGGCATTTCCTCCCTCCTTGCCGTCAATCCAGCATGTCACCATTAACTCTTTTGCGCAGAATGACCTTTCCTGGCGCACCGGAAATTCTTCCATCCTGGTTCCGAATGTTCTTGATTTTGAAGGAGACCCGCCACAAATTGATGAATGGACGGCAGATATGCGGTCTGAAATAGGGTTGAGTCCGGACGATGTCCTGCTGTTACAGCCGACGCGGGTTATCCCGCGTAAAGGAATTGAACATTCCATTTCGCTCGTCGCACAGTTGAAAAATCCGAAATGTAAACTTGTAGTGTCCCATGAATCTGGTGATGAAGGGGATGAGTATTTAGCGGCGCTAACGGATCTTGCCATGCATCAAGGCGTTGACTTGCGGTTCATACACGCCCGTGTCGGTGACCGCCGCGAGAAAGATGCTGGAGGCCAGAAGGTATTTACGCTTGCCGATGCGTATGCAATCGCTGATTTTATTACCTATCCAAGTCTGTACGAGGGTTTTGGTAATGCGCTTTTGGAAGCCTTTTATTACAAAAAACCAGTCCTCGTAAACCGCTACTCAATCTTTGTTACCGATATCGAACCGCGGGGTTTCGAGGTCATTAAGATGGATGGATTCTTGACCCGTGATGTTGTGGACAGTGTCCGTCTTGTCTTGGAAGATGCAGAATACCGAGACGGCATTGTGAATCACAACTACGAGCTGTGTAAAGCATTTTTCAGTTATTCTGTGTTGCGCCGCAAGCTTCGAACGCTAGTAACGAATGTTACAGGTTTGGAAGATCTCTGATTGGGCCCGTGTTGCAGATCGGTTTGATGGGCATCGAATCAAACGGGAAAAGCGAAGAAAATGAGCGATTGGTGTTCCGATGAACGGCCAACAAACCATTGAGAAGCGATTGGCTCTACATTGCGGCATTAAGCGAGTTGCGATAAAATTTCCTAAGGTGCAGTCCGAAGTTCCTATATCGTTTTCCCGTGTAATGGTGCTGCCATGTATATCTGGTGCAGGCGTCTCACGCTATTTGTAATAGCTTTCGCCACTTGGATAAGCCAAGTATCGATGGTCTTCTCGCAGGAGGAGCTTGTTGAAACGCCTCCCGGAAAAGGTTATTTCATCGGATATCTCCTGACCATTATGATGATCGCTCTCGGAGTGGCAACGATCTGTCGACCGGGACGCCGAGCAGAAAAACCTAAAATGGTAGAGCAGCAACTGCGACACAAACTCGATCAGATGTCGGGTTCATGAAAAACTTTAATTACCGATCCGGAAATTCTTTGCCTAGCGGATAAATGCAGCGATTTTTTGCACAACATATTGCTGCTCGGGGTCGGTGATTTCGGGAAAGATTGGCAGTGCCAGTGTTTCGCCTGCGGCTTTTTCTGTTTCCGGAAGGCTCCCGGGTCCATAGCCAAGATCCGTGAAGCACGCCTGTTGGTGAAGAGGGATCGGGTAATAAATCTCGGTCCCTATATTGCATTCCTGAAGATAACTGCGCAGTGCATCCCGGCGACCACCAGATACGCGAATGACGTATTGGTTCCAGGCATGACGACCCGGTGTGTGTGTCAGCGGAAGAGTGATTTGTTCCTGGAGTCCCTCAGCCTCGAACATGGAGTTATACCGTTGAGCATTGTCGATGCGCATCTGGATCCAACGTTCCAGGTGGGGCAATTTCACATTAAGCACGGCAGCTTGTAAGCTGTCGAGACGACTATTGATACCGACGACTTGATGATAATACCTGGGTCGCATGCCATGGCCGCGCAATAAAGAAAATCGATCAGCCAGTCGCTCGTTGTTGGTTGTCAGCATACCTCCATCGCCCGCGCCGCCTAAATTCTTTGTCGGATAAAAACTGAAGCAGGCAACATCTCCAAGAGCACCAGTTCGCTGTCCGCGGTATTCAGCACCAATTGCCTGGGCAGCATCTTCAATCACAATCAAATCGTTGCCATGTGCTACGTCATGCACCATGTCCATATCAGCACATTGTCCAAACAGGTGTACTGGTATGATTGCTTTTGTATGAGAAGTAACGCGACGCGCAACATCTGCTGGGTCCAGGTTGAATGTTTGTGGATCAATATCGGCAAATACGATTTTTGCACCCAATCTGGCCACGGCACTTGCCGTGGCAAAAAAAGTGTAGCTAGGTACAATCACCTCATCACCCGGTCCGACTTCAGCGGCCATTAATGCCAATAGTAGTGCATCACTCCCAGATGCACAGCCAATGGCATAGGCGGCATGGCAGTACTCTGCCACGGAAGACTCAAGTTGTTGTACTTGTTCTCCGAGTACAAAATGTCCTGTTTTGAAAACGTGAGAAATGGCTGCTTCCATTTCTGTTCTCAGCGGTTCCATCTGGCGCTGAATGTCGAGCAGTGGTACGCTCATTGGCGGTGGCACTACTTGAATTTCAGCTGCTATGCTTGTTTCTGAGGCGACGTTGTTGCTTGGTGGCATTATAATTTTCTCAAATCTGGGGACAGATTATTCGGACAGTTCTCTTGAGCGTGCGTGGTTTAGAACTTCCCTGCAGATGCGTCAAGATCGGCCTTGTGGATTGCCCGCGTGGTATGACTGAAAGCATGGCTATCAATGCAACTGAGAGGCGCTTTTTCATCACATAATATTCCGAAAACACAATTAGGCACCCAGATAAAGATAGTAAGTGGTAGGAGTGGATGGTGCATGCTTGCCTATCCTGCCACCGAGAGTATATTCTGATGTAAGAGTATCCCTCCTTCCTGTAGCCTCCGAGTCGCCGGTTTCATTCCCATGTTTCCACTTCGCTTCCAACGGATCACTCTCCTGCCAGCCTTGCTAATGCCCTTGCTGGTGGCGTCTTCTCGCGCGGCTGATCCGCTCGACTGGCCCAATTGGCGCGGGCCGCAGCAGGACAGGTCTTCTCTAGAGACCGGATTGGCCGACGACTGGAATCCTCGTGGTGGCGAGGGCAGTAATGTCGTCTGGAAACGTTCAGATTTGGGTGGGATTTCCACCCCGATTGTACTCAATGAGAAACTGTACACGATCGTTCGCAACAATCCTGGAACGGCAGAGGAGGGTGAAAAAGTTGTCTGTGTGGATGCAGCAACGGGCGAAAATATTTGGGAGAGTGCTTTTAATGTTTACCTTTCAGATGTCCCGGATACTCGCGTTGGCTGGTCTTGTTGTGTTGGTGATCCTGAGACAGGAAATATTTATGCGCTGGGTGTCTGTGGTTACTTTCAGTGTCTGGATGGGGAGACCGGCAAGACGTTGTGGTCACATTCGTTGCACGAACAATATGGCCTTCTCAGTACATATGGGGGTCGCACAAATGTTCCGGTATTGTTTGAAGACCTTGTGATTATCAGTGCCGTGGTTATCGGATGGGGAGATATGGCCAAACCGGCCCACCGTTTTTTAGCCTTTGACAAAAAGACAGGGCAACTTATCTGGTTCACAGGAACGCGTTTATTGCCCTACGATACTACATACAGCACACCAACGGTTGCCGTCATCGGTGGCCAAGCATCGCTCGTTTTTGGATCGGGCGACGGAGCGGTGTGGGGATTGCAACCGCGGACTGGTAAGGGCATCTGGAAATATCAGTTTTCACGCCGCGGCTTGAATGTCTCGCCCCTTGTTTCCGGCAATCGCATCTACACGGGGCAGAGCGAAGAGAATATCGATGATACGACAATGGGGGCTATGGTGGCGATTGACCCCACTGCCGATGGTCCAGTAGGGCCAGGTGGCGAAAGAGACATTACTCAAACCGGTGAACTTTGGCGCAACAAACAGATGATGGTTGGTAAAGTGTCACCAATCCTGGTCGATGATACGGTTATTGCGATTGATGATCGTGCAACAATGATGGGTTTCGATGCTGATTCAGGCGAGAGGCGCTTCAAAAAAAATCTTGGCACGGTAATGCGATCGAGCCCACTCTATGCAGATGGAAAAATCTATGTATGCACTGCGAACGGTCGTTGGTATACGCTGCGATTGGAAGGGAACCGCGTCAAAATCTTGCATAAGATGCGATTGCCCTCAGGGGAAAATTGCTATGGATCGCCTATTGTTTCCCATGGCCGACTCTATGTGCCGACAACCGACAATTTGTATTGCATTGCGGATATCAACAAAAAAGCAAATCATAGCGAACCGGTCGCAACGGCCCAGGAAGATCCGGTTTCTCTGGATCCGATCCCTGCCCACGTTCAGGTGGTTCCTGCTGAAGCGCTTCTGAAGCCAGGAGAGACGCAACAATTTCAAGTGCGGATTTTCAACCGAGCGGGCCAACGGCTCAAAAATTCGGCAGCTCAGTTTTCTTTAGACGGCTCTGGCGCGATTACAAGCGATGGACTCTATACCGCTGATGCTGGCGATGCGCACACCGCATCTGTGGTGACAGCCAAAGTTGGCGATTTGACCGGCCGAGCGCGTATTCGCGTGGTCCCCGATTTTCCGTGGCATTTTGATTTCGAAGGAAAGACCGTTCCCATTACCTGGGTTGGTGCCCGCTATCGTCACCAGTTGCGCAAATTAGATGATGACCGAGTCATGGTGAAAGTAAGCACCATTCCCAAAGGGGCGCGTTCGCGGGCCTGGATGGGTCATCCAGAGATGAGCAATTATACGATTGAGGCTGATATCCGAGGGTCTAAAGACAATGATAAGATGCCGGACATTGGATTGATTGCACAGCGTTACACGCTCGATCTGATGGGGGCTTCCCAGAAGTTGCAAATTCGCTCGTGGGTTCCGGTCATGCGGATGGCAAAAGAGGTTGAGTTTCCCTGGCAGCCCGATGTCTGGTACCACATGAAGTTCCGAGCGGAAGTGGTGGAAGTGGATGGACAGCCGCAGGCACAGCTTCGCGGCAAAGTTTGGCCACGCGATGGGGCGGAACCTGAGGCGTGGACGATAGAGGCCGTTGACACGTCCCCGAATGTGAATGGAAGTCCAGGGCTCTATGGAAACGCCAAGAACACTGAACTTTATCTCGATAATTTGACAGTCTCACCAAATGATTAGGCGGTGCCTTTTTGTGTCCCTCAGATTATGGTGGCAATTGAAAAGATATAAAATCAAGTTTCTAGATAGGCAATAGTAAGTTGTTGTTGCTCGGAAAGATGGAGCCTCTCAGGCACATGCAACTAGCGAAAGATCTGACCGAAAGATTCATGATGATGAGACAAAAGTCTACTTTAGTTATTATCGCCCTGATGTTTTGGATTTTAGCAACTCCGCCACATTTGTGTGCGGAAGACCCCTTACCTTTAACCGGCGACTGGCCCCAGTGGGGCGGAGATAGTGGACGGAACAATACGCCCCGAGGGCAAAACATTCCACATCAATGGAAGCCGGGTGAATTTTCCGGGAGCCCCGCAGAGTGGCGGCGAGAAACGTCGGAAAATATTAAGTGGGTGGCAAACCTTGGTTCGCAAAGTTATGGCAATGCTGTTGTCGCGGATAATCGGGTCTTTGTTGGCACCAACAATAGTGCTGGCTGGCTTGCCCGGTATCCGCGCAACGTAGATCTCGGTTGTTTGCTCGCGTTTGACAAAGACAATGGATCCTTTCTCTGGCAGGATTCGAGCGAGAAATTACGCACTGGCCGAGTGCATGATTGGCCTTTGCAGGGAATTTGCTGCGCGCCCCTTGTCGAGGAAGATCGCCTTTGGTTTGTCACAAGCCGAGGCGAAGTCAAGTGTCTCGATGCTGAGGGTTTTTATGACGGCGAGGATGATGGTGTTGCTGCAGACTGGGGCCGCATGTTTGATCTAACAAAAAAATCAGAAACCGCGCTCGATGAGGTAGGGCCTGCCGTAGAACAACTCAGCGCTGGCAAAGTGAGCGGTGCAGTTCGCAAAGCATTTGATTCTTCCGGGTCGCAAATCCCCGCTGGCGCGGTGGTGACGACAGAAGTTCCTGGTAAAAAATGGCGGGTTTCGACAAGCGAGGACGGAACAAATAGAGAATTTGAGCTTCGTCTGATCGGCCCCAAACTGAGCGGCTTCAAAAAGATCACAGTGGCTGATAAACATGAATCGGATGCGATCTGGGTTTTTGACATGATGAAGGAGCTCGGTATTTCGCAACACAATATGTGCAGTTGTTCAGTCACCGCGTCAGGTGATGTGTTGTTTGTGAATACTTCCAATGGTGTTGACGAGTCGCATATTCTTCTACCGTCGCCCGATGCACCTAGTTTTATTGCTATGGATAAGAATACCGGTGAAGTCCTTTGGACAGATAATTCTCCAGGAGAAAATATATTACATGGCCAGTGGTCTTCCCCGACCTACGCTGTTCTGGGGGGAGTACCGCAGGTTATTTTTGCGGGCGGCGATGGCTGGGTTTATAGTTTTGATCCAGCCGGAGATGGCAAAGGCAATTCCAAGCTACTCTGGAAGTTCGATTGCAATCCCAAAGAGTCAAAGTGGGAGTTGGGGGGGCGCGGCACACGAAATAATATAATTGCCACACCCGTGATTTACGATGGCTTGGTCTATGTGGCTGTCGGACAAGATCCGGAACATGCCGAAGGAAATGGTCATTTGTGGTGCATCGATCCTGCTGGTCGAGGTGACGTGAGTCCCACCCTGGCTTTTCATTTGGACAATTTGGAGTCCCCGATCCTCCCGCGACGTCTTCAAGCGGTCGACCCAAAAAAAGGAGAAGTCGTACGCGACAATCCTAATTCGGCGGTCGTATGGCATTATGACAAGCAGGACAATAATGGTGATGGTGAGATCGACTGGGAAGAAGAGATGCATCGCAGTTGTGGTACGGTGGCGATCAAAGACGATCTGGTATATATCTCCGATTTTAGCGGTCTCTTTCATTGCCTTGATGCCAAGACAGGCAAAGTGCATTGGACGCATGACATGCTTGCCGCTGCCTGGGGTTCACCTCTGATCGTTGATGGTAAGGTCTATATTGGTGATGAGGATGGAGATGTAACGATTTTTAAACTATCGGAAAAAAAAGAAATTCTCTCGCGCGACGAATATGGAGACGTGGGGCCAATCAATATGGGCAACTCCGTCTACTCGACGCCGATCATTTCCGATAATGTTCTTTACATTACAAATAAAACCCACCTGTTCGCCATTGTAGAAGATGATCAAGAAGTCTCATCTGAAAAGAGAGTGGGTGCTGAAAAAGAGTGATTGCGTTTGCGTGATCTATTCCTCCTGCGAACAGTCGTGCATATAGTTCCGGCTTTCGCCGCAGAGTCAGCGCAATCAACGGATATCCAGATGGGAAATGCCCCGTTAGGCGCGCGGGCGAGCCACTCCTCGATACCGGAGAATTTTCCAGAGTGGTATCTTTGAGCCTGGAGAGAATGTTCGTTCGATCACAAGTCGCACAAAGAGTGTCTTGTGATTTTGTGAATTCTCGTCGTCAGTCACCGCATAGAGATTCGTGACAATGTCCGCATCGGCTCCATTGACGATATTTTCAGTTGTGTGAAGGTGTATCTGGGAATTGCCACTGAAATTAGTCAGTGACCGAATTAATTTCTGGCTCACAAACTGTTTATAGGCCCGGTGATTTTTCGAACTGCTTGATAAAAAATCCTGCAAATCTGCCTTAATGATGCGGGTTTCAGGGTTCTCCATAGCTACTAGTGCGATATATGGTTCTCCATCCATGATGCTCTTTAGCCACTGCTGGCCGATGGCTGCCGCTTGTCGTTGGATGTGTGCTTGGCGCAGGAAATAATAGGTGGGGGCGGACGTTGTTGCCATTAAGCTAATGGCAAGGCCAACGATCGCTAGCGTCATGCCGACTCGCCTGTTTTGCGATCGATGCATGTGCAGCAGAATCAAGGTACATCCCAGTAAGCCGATTCCTGCACAATACCACCAAGTTTGTCCGAGGAGTGCCAATAGTGAGAAGATCCCAAAAACAAACGATAAAAGTGCCAACGGATTCAATGGCAAGGATGCATTTGAAATCGGGTCGCCGTGATTGGTGAACTGGGAGTTTGGGGGGGCAGGAGTGCTGTTCATGCTTATTACTGTGCGCTCTCAGGAGACGGTGTTGTTGCAGTTGGTTGGTTCTGAATTAATCCACTTCCCCAGGTCCGCTCTACACGAAGTCCGGGTAGCTTTTCTAAAGTTGCTCTGCGGGCCCCGTAGGTGATAATAAAATCCGCCTCTGGATCAAAAACATGTTCGTCGGGATTATTTTCGTCTGCCGATTTAGAAAATCCGCCTTTCGACAATTGATGCATCCATGCCAGCCACTCACGATCGGGAGCAAGGCCGAAAAACATACGACTCTCTGGAGCGGGCTGAAATGTACCGCCGAACGAATTTAGTGGCAGAGGAGCCATATGCAGCGATACGAGGATAAGGGCCACCATCACCCAACCCGTCCACAACGAAACAAAGATGCCCCCAATAGTGTCAATGGGCTTTAAAAAACGAACCCGGACCTTTGAGAGCAGCCTAGTACAAATATTCAACGCGATACTTAGCAAGGCAAAGAGCCCCCAGAAGGCCAGGATGTCAACAACATACGAGTACGTCGATAGCTTGTAATCGAGCCAGAGAGCTAAAGGCTCAAAGAAACACATTGTTAGTGTGCCTGCAAACAGAAC
>MPMF02026403.1_pt1 | contig 23266 bp, 20 predicted proteins | sample 1617271 | NCBI WGS metagenome assembly MPMF02 (sample SAMN05944812, study PRJNA350692) | marine metagenome | biome: marine; feature: ODZ; material: water; isolation source: 120 m water sample prefiltered with 30 um filter, filtered on to 0.2 um... | place: Pacific Ocean | collected 2012-04-09... | reverse complement strand
CGTTCATGCCTGAAAGTCTTCTCCTTGCGGTCAAAGGCTGCAGCAAGATAGTCCGGATTTTCCTGGCGGATTAGACGAAATACCATATTGATAAAACCAAAAAGCGCGCTGGTGTGCTGGCCGGAAGTTGTAATAAGCGGATTACGGATCATGGCATAATGCGCCCTGAACAGTAAAGCATAACCGTCAATGAGAAAAAGTCGTTTGCGCTGGGATTTTTTGGCAGACATAAGAATATGAAATTAATATAAATACTCTCTGAAAACACCGTCTGAATATATTATTTCATTGTAATTTTCTCGTTCTATTGAGAGGAAAGAATGAATTCATACCCCATTGCACAGGAAAATAAAGTCAAACGGATTGCTGAAAAAGCAGCTTATGACAAGGAGACGATTCACCAGATAATTGATGAAGCATTGTTTTGTCATATCGGGATAATTCATGATGGAAAACCAGTGGTCATTCCCACAATCCATGCCAGAACGGGCGATCATTTGATATTTCATGGCTCCAAAGCAAGCCGCTTGATCAAATCATCGGATCAAAATGATATTTGTATAACCATCACATTGTTAGACGGACTTGTAATCGGGCGGTCACATTTCCATCACTCAATGAATTACCGATCTGTCGTATTATTTGGAAAAGCGGACATTATTTCAGATGAGCAAGAACGCATAGCTGCATTCCATGCACTTTCCAATCATATTGCGCCGGGACGTTGGAACGATGCCAGAAAACCAAACGAATCTGAATTAAAACAAACAGCTGTTTTAAAAATGAAAATAGATAGTGCTTCAGCAAAAATAAGTAACAAATTTCCAACAGACGAAGAAGAAGATTACGAATTGAGTTACTGGGCAGGAATTATACCCATTAACCAATCCTTTGGTGAACCAAAAGATGACCCACAATTAAAAAAAGGAATTGAAGTGCCGGAATATTTGAAGAATTATTGTAGAGATTAGACTGGCAGCTGCGCTAATTCCACTAGTACACCCCCAGTGCTCTTTGGGTGAATGAATGTCACTAAAAACCCTTCCGCTCCCATTTTCGGTTCGTTATAGATCACATTAATATCTTTTTCCTGCAGTTCAGCAATTGCTTCGTGGATATCGTCTACTTCCAGGCAAATGTGATGAACACCCTCACCCCTTTTGTCAATATACTTGGTAATAGTAGAATCTTCGCCCATAGCCTCCAATAATTCGATCTTGCCCCTGTCGGTATTATAAATATCCGTGGTCACTTTTTCTGACTCGACTGCTTCCGTCCCAGAATGGTCTAGTCCTAATACATGTTTCCAGAATGGTGCATTTTCAGCCAATGAATTGACGGCAATGCCAATATGTTCTATTCCTTTGATCTTCATTATTTCAATCCAGAGTGATAAGAATCTAGCGAAACTCCTAATCCATTGCCATCCGGAATGGTCACGTGACCATCTATGATCTGAACACCAGAATAAGGATCATTAACGATCAACACATGACCATCCAAATCAGCATGATCCACTAAGGGTGAAATGTGCGCCGCCGCCGTTATACCAATGGATGATTCCACCATACAGCCCAGCATGATCTGCAGATCACGTTCCCGAGCCATATCGATCATTTGATTAGCTTTCAGCATACTGCCGCATTTCATGAGTTTGATGTTGATCCCGTCAAATGCGTGAGCGATCTCGGGTATATTTTCCGGTATTAGACAATTCTCATCAGCGAATAATGGTAAAGGTGATTGATCTTTTAACTTGGCTGTTTCAGCTACATTCTTTGCCGGCAATGGCTGTTCCACATATTCCACATTTTGATCGGCCAACCATTTACACATAACCTCGCCGTATTCCAGATCCCATCCTTCATTGGCGTCCACACGGATCACCTTATCCGTTTCTGCCCGTATGGCATTAATAATATCTTTATCGTTATCTGTCCCCAATTTGACCTTTAATATTTTATATGGTTCGGCCTCTTCCACTTTTTGAGCAATGAGGTCCATATTCCCAATGGCGATTGTAAACGATGTCAGTGGACCAGTATTGGATGTAACGCCAAAATAGTCCTTCATGGGAATCCCATTGTTCTGCGTCCACCAATCCAGATAAGCCATGCTCATCCCCATTTCAAGTGACTTGATACCATGACATTGGGGTAAGACCAATGATTCAAATTCTTCGGGACTGGCGATCGTTTCAGGAAACGTAAAGCCGTTTTCCAAAACTGTGAGTATTTTTTCGACGGATTCCCCATACCGATCAGATGGAGATGTTTCTCCCCTGCCGATCAATCCATCTTTTTCAAGGTAAATGAAGATCTCCGGGTACGATTCGTGTGTATTTCGTGAAATCCCAAAGGGATACGTGCAACGCACATTGTATTTGGTAAAGCTTAATTCCATTACTGGCTCAAAATGGTTTTATCGATTTTTTTCATGACATTGTGAAACCAATAATCTTCTGAAGCTGATCCGCGATTACTAAACATAATTATATCTACACCTGAATCCACATTACGAAAAACATAATTTCGAAAGCCGACCCAACTGCCCGAATGAGCTATGATTGATTCATCACCTTTAGTTACAACCCACCCGTAACCATAAGATCTATATTTTGATTTATCAGGAAAAATAAAATCTTTTAATGTCATATCATCTACATTTGCGATCGAACCATTGTTTAAACGAGCTGGTTCATACATCATTTCCATACTCTTGGCAGATAAAAGTGTTTGGTTATCGAGAGAATTCAGCCATTTAGAATAATCATTTAACGAAGTATAGATCCCGCCTGCGCCAATTATTCCATTGAGAAATGTATAATCATCTACAACAAATTCACCTTCATTCTTTGTATATCCCTTAACTCGCTGCGGACAGTGAAAATCTATAATGCCTTCAAAAACTTGTGATTCATTCATACCCAAAGGATGAAAAATATGTTCATCCATGAAATCATAAATGTTTTGTCCGCTCACTTTTTCTATAATAGTGACTATCAATTCATATCCTGGATTACAATATTCCCATTTTTCTCCCGGTTGAAAATATGGTTCTGGATAAGATTGCTCAAAAAATTTAATCATATCGGCATTGGTTTGATTTCTACTATCATCCCATTCCTCAAATGCTTGATTATAATAATCTCTTATACCTGAAGTATGATGGATTAGATTTTCTACAGTTATGCCTTCTAAGTGATTATTGGAAATATATTTAGTAATCTCATCTTTAATATTGACTAAACCATTCTCCTGACAGATTAAAATTGCTGCTGCGAAAAATTGTTTGGAAACTGATGCCATTCTAAATGATGAATGAGTAGTAATCTCATCTTTTGTCTCCAGATTTTCCAGGCCAAAACCTTTTTCATATAACACATTCCCATCTTTCCGGACTAGTAAAGCAATACCAGGTTCATTTTCACTAATTTCACTTTTTAAATAATTTGTCAATTCAACATTCATTTCATTCATTTTAAATGCTGGTCCTGGTAAAAATTTTCCTGACCGATAGCGAGTTGTTTTTCCATTTTCATAGACCAATTGACCATTTACAAAAACACTTTCAATCCCTTCTGATATAGCAACAGAATTTTTTGTTGTTGCTTTATCGATAATTGTATTAGGATTAAAAATAACGACATCAGCAAAATTGCCTATTAACAAATGACCCCTATTCTTCAATCCTATATTTTTTGCTGGCAAGCCCGTCATTTTATAAACAGCTTTTTCTAAATCAAACCATCCATTTTCTCTTACATATCGCCCGAGTACTTTTGGATATGTACCATAACCACGTGGATGGCCACCATAAGACCCTCCATCAGTACAGATGTTAGTGAATTCCCAATTCATGAGATCTAGCACATCTTTTTCTCTCATGCTTTTGGCTATAATACTTTCAGCTTCTTCATTATACTTGGTTTCAACTATTAAAGCCATCAATGTTGTTGATGGATCTTCTTTTCTTGACTCTGCTATTTCGGCCAAAGTTTTGCCAACATACTTCGGGTTTGGCTCAAATTGAGTTACTATCACTTCATCTGGAGTTGTGATTTCTGTTAACGCAAAATCAGCCTCCTCCTTATCAGTGAAATTCCGTTCAGGGAATAATACCTGCATGGTGGATTGCCAGTAGGTATAGGGATAAATGTCAGCTGATATTTCAACTCCTGCATTTCGAGCTATATCTAATTTTGCTTTTAATTCACCTGTTTTTCCCAACAAACTTCGTAACGCCAATTTTATATGTGAAATCTGAACCGGTATTCCAGTTGTTTTTCCTATTTCAATTATTTCATCGACTGCTTCCCAGAAATATCTGTCTTCGCTACGTATATGGCTGATATAATGTCCGTCTTTTTTTGCAACGATTTTGGCTAATGCAACAACTTCCTCTGTATTAGAATAAATTCCTGGATCATATTCCAGTCCACTAGATAATCCCCACGCTCCTGCTTCCAAATCAGCATTTAGCATTTCAGACATTTTTTCAATTTCTGATTCAGTCGCAATTCGCTTGAAGTCTTTGCCCATGACTATCTCACGCATAGAATTATGCCCTGAATATGAAGCTATATTTACTGCGACAGGCCTGCGTTTTAGTTTTTTAGTAAAATCAGAAAGCGGATGATTTGAAAATCCATCTTGTCCAATGAATATAGTAGTTATACCCTGGCTAACTGCAGCAAGCACATCAGGTTTTTTAAAGATCCCCCAATCATGGTGACTATGGGTATCTATGAATCCAGGAGAAACAATTTTTCCGGAGGCGTCAATTTCTTTTCTTCCGACACCATCAATTACTCCAACAGCTGTAATATAATTTCCATTTATTCCAATGTCGCCATGAAATCGAGGATTTCCAGTTCCATCAATGATTGCACCATTCCGAATGACTATATCATACTTATAAATATTTTCACATGCAGTGAATAGAATAAATAACGGGATTATGCAATTGATATATCTAATAATCATTTACGGAAATTTGCTTTCCGTTTTTCCACAAAGGCAGTCAAGCCCTCCTTTGTTTCTTCAGTATTGAATAAGTTGGCGAATGCTGCAACTTCCACTTCCATACCATCTGCAATAGATTTGTCAAAACTTTCATAAATACACTTCAAGGAATTGGCAATTGCATTGGGGCTATTTTTTAATATTTTTTGCCCTACAGCTTTGCATGTATCCAGCAATTCTTCTTGGGTTGTCACTTGGTTCACCAATCCAATACGATGAGCTTCTTCTGCAGTTATCTGTTTCCCTGTGGTTATTAGTTCATTTGCGATCCCGGTTCCCACAATTTTTGGCAATCGTTGGGTTCCACCCCAACCGGGGATCAATCCCAATAAGACTTCCGGCTGGCCAAATACAGCATTATCACTTGCTATGCGAAAATGACACGCCAAAGATATTTCACAGCCGCCGCCCAAGGCAAAACCATTAACAGCAGCGATAACTGGTTTTGGTGAATTTTCTATTACTAATGTCATATTCTGACCTGCTTTTCCAAATTTAAGGGCTCCTTCAGCATCCATCTGCTGCATTGCTTTGATGTCAGCACCGGCTACAAATGCCTTCTCTCCACTTCCGGTAATAATAATTACCCCAATGTCATCATCTGCAATCATATTTGAAACAGCAGTTGATAATTCAGTAACAACACTGGCGTTCATGGCATTCAAAGAATCCGGCCTGTTGATAGTAATGATACCAATACCAGCTGTCTGTTCTGTTAAAAGATATTTCAAGAAAGTCCCTTAATTATTTCCAGAATGTCCGGCTGAAAATCACCATGACGGTGAATATTTCCAGACGTCCCAACAACATACAAAAACAGAGCATCCATTTCCCGAATGCCGGCAATAATGCATAATTGTCTGTAGGCCCAAATGAGCCTAATCCAGGGCCAATATTCCCGATCGCCGACGCTGCGGCTCCAATGGCAGATTCCAAATCAATATTCATGGTTGTCAGCACCATGGTTGTTATAGCAAATATGGACATGTAGAAAAGAAAAAATCCCAGCGTATTACGGATCACATCTTCGGAAATAAAGCGGCTGCCGATGCGGATCGGAATAATGGCCTTCAAATGGAGCATGCGCCGAGTTTCCTTGGCGGCGTATTTGAATAAAAGCATCATGCGTACAATTTTCATACCACCGCCGGTGGAGCCGCCCATGCCGCCTACAAACATCATGAACAGGATCATGAATTGAGCAAAATATGACCACAACTCATAATCTGCAGTAGCAAAACCAGTAGTAGTTAAAATGGATACTGTCTGAAAAAGTGAATCACGGAAATGTTGTTCTGTCCACTCGTTGACACCGGCTGATATGCTGGAGAAGATTAAAAATGCAACTACAATAATAATCCCGAAATAAGTCAGAAACTCTTTATCTCGAAAATAGGATTTCACATTTCCTGTAATCGCGTGAAAATGAAGTGAAAAATTCACACCAGCGAGAAACATAAAGAAAATGATAATATATTGAATGGCGGCACTGTCATAATAGCCAATACTGGCATTTTTAGTAGAAAAACCGCCTGTTGGCATTGTCGTAAATGAATGGCATATTGAATCAAACCAAGGCATACCGCTGATGACCAGCAGTATAATTTGAACACCTGTAATGCCAAGATATACCATCCACAGCAGTTTAGCCGTTTCACGGACTCGTGGGCGGATCTTATCTGCAACCGGTCCTGGTACTTCTGCTTTGAATAACTGCACACCACCGACACCCAATAATGGTAAAATGGCAATATAGAATACAATAATACCCATGCCGCCGATCCACTGAATAAACGAACGCCAGTATAATGTAGCGTGGGGCAAACTCTCAATCCCGTTTGGTAGATGGGGCAAGGTAACAGAACTGCCTATGATCGATGCGCCTGTCGTGGTTACACCAGACATGGATTCAAAAAAAGCGTCAGTAAAATTTGGTATGATTCCAGAAAAATAAAATGGTAATGCACCGATCAAAGCAGTAGTTATCCATGTAAATGATACAATTGCAAAACCATCCTTGTTGCTCAATTTCCTGTTTTTTCGTGTAGCCAGCCAGGTAGGTATTCCTAAAACAACACAGATGACCGAAGACCATAAAAACCCATGAAAATCATTTTCTCCATAACCATAGGCAATAGCTGCAGGGACGAACATTGATACCCCCAGGATAACTAATAATGCGCTTAAAATATTAAAAATAGTGCGAATGTTCATTAGGCACGAAAGAGCTTGCGGACAGCATTAAATACATTATTTTTTGCAAAAACCAATGCTGTATCTTCAGCTGTCAGGCGGGAACTGCCGCGGGCAATACTTAAATGACCATGGTGGTTGATCACACCAACGATACTTTCCTTTGGAAATGATAATTCAGACAGTTCCATTTGTGTAACTCTGCTGCCCGGTTCGGGCTGGAGTTCCAGTACATCCACATCAATTTCATCGAATGTAAATACGGATGTATCAGATAAATCACTGCGGATTTTGCGCAAAATAGTATTAACCGTGGTCATATTCTTACTGATTATCGGTCCGATGCCCAATTCCTGGATGATGGGCAGAAACTCCGTATTGCTGACATGGATTATCGATTGCTTAACACCAAAATGATGAGCCAAAAGTCCTGATAGAATATTCGTTTGTTCATTTTCCGTAACAGTAATAAAAGAATCAATGTCTTGAACATTTTCCGATTTTAGAAATTCCATATCTGTACCATCTGCATTGATGACCATAATATTGTCCATATGATTGGCAATATGTTCTGCTTTTTCTCTATTATGATCTACCAACCTTATGTTCATTTCATCCTGCAGATTATCTGCTAATGAACGGCCAATCTTGCTCCCGCCTATAATCATAACACGCTTTGAATATTCTGAGGCTTTGCCAAGCATGGCTATGAGATGATGGACGTGCTCTGTTCTAAGTATAAAATACGCAATATCGCCATCCTGGAATTGAAAATCAGACCAAGGCACAATCGTTTCAGTATTACGTAATACTGCAATTACGCCAAACTTGTATTCTTCTGTATTTTCACAAATATTCCGTACTGTTTTACCTACAATATGAGAACAACCTTGACCAAGCCTGAAACCCAACATTTGCAATCGTCCTCCTTCAAAATCCATTACTTGGGTGGCGTAAGGTTGGCGGACCAGCCTGCTGATTTCTATACAGGCTTCACGTTCAGGGTGAATCACCAAATCCACGCCGAATTTTTCAGGTTTTATAATGGAGTTCCTATCACTGTACTGTTGGTTACGCAGGCGGGCAATGATATGTTTTGCACCCAATTCATGGGCTTGCTGCGCAGCAATTAGGTTTACTTCATCAACACGAGTAAGGCATAAAATATAATCTGCTTCTTCTACCCGCGCTCGATGGAGAGTTTGAGGACTGGCACCGTTGCCTTCAACGTCGATGGCGTCGAGGTTTTCGGTGATACGGCGACATTTCTCCGGATTGATATCTACCGCAGTAATGTCATGACCGTCTTCACTTAAGGCTTTAGCGACGTGAAATCCCACTTCGCCAGCACCAATTAATACTATCTTCATCAGGCTGTTATTATGAGTGCCAAGCGGGAATGTATACCGTTAATAATATAGGAAAAAAGACATTTTGTTCATTCTGAAATACGGGAAATATCCGCACCAATAGATCTGAATTTTTCCTCTATTTTTTCATATCCACGATCAATATGATATATACGGCTAACATCTGTTTGTCCTTCAGCCATTAATCCGCCTAAAATTAATGATGCACTGGCTCGAATATCAGTAGACATCACCTGTGCTCCTTTTAAAGATGCATCGCCTGCCACTGTAGCGATATTATCATGCAAGGAAATATGCGCACCAAGACGGTTTAATTCCGGAATATGTGTGAAACGATCATGATAGACGGTATCCGTTACAATTGATTGTCCTTTGGCAGCACACATCAATGCTATCCATTGAGCTTGCAGATCAGTAGGAAATCCAGGATAGACTTCTGTCGTAATATCGACAGCTTTTATTTCATCCGCTTTTTGGATGTGAATTTTTTCATGTTCAGCTTTATATCGGGCTCCGCATTCTTCCAGTTTATCCAGTACAATCTGTAAATGATTCGGTTCTGCATGATTCAGCGTTATATTTCCCAATGCTGCCCCAGCCATAAGAAATGTTCCTGTTTCTATCCTGTCCGGTATGACAGTTATTTCAGCAGAGTGCAATTCTCGAACACCTTCAATAGTTAATGTATTTGTATTGAGACCAGTGATATTTGCACCCATCATATTCAGCATTTCGCAAAGTTGGACTATATCTGGCTCACGAGCTGCATTTTCAATAACGGTTGTTCCTTCTGCTAACACAGCAGCCATAACCACATTCCCTGTTGCACCAACGGAAGGAAAATCAAAACAGATATTCGTACCTTTCAATTTGAGTCCTTTTGCCAGGATATACCCTTGTTCCAAACTGACATCTGCACCGAGTTTTTGCATACCCATTAAATGAAAATCTACAGGTCTTGGACCCCAAGCACAGCCGCCAGGTAAAGACACTTTTACTTCTCCAAAGCGACCCAATAAAGGACCCATTACATAAAATGAAGCACGCATGGTTTTGACTAAATCATAGGGAGCTTCAAGTTTATTAACCGTTGAGCTGTCAATTTTGATAGTCCCATCAATAAATTCAATACCTGCACCTATTATTTTTAACAGCCTGATCATGGTGCGCGTGTCACGCAAGTCAGGCACTTTGTGGATTGTTGTTACACCTTCAGTGAGCAGTGCTGCAGTCATCATGGGTAATACAGCATTCTTGGCACCACTAATATCAACTGTACCGCTTAGAGGGTTTTTGCCATGTATAACGAGTTTATCCATGTGTTGCAGATTTTAACTTTTTACGAGAAAAATAATACATCGTTCCCACTACAATACTAAAACCGGTAATGTCAGCAAACACATCAAATATACTAGACAGGCGTCCCGGTATAAATGATTGCCAAATTTCATCCAACCCGGCAAATAACACTGAACCAATAATCATTGGCAGTGATACAGCTTCAAAACTCTTATAGGCTAAAAAACCTAATATACCATACTCGGCCATATGCAAAAGTTTATCAGGTGATAAAATAATCAGCTTAGGCAACGATTTTCCGGGAATACTGGACGCAGCCAAAATTGTAAGAACATAAATTCCCATACCAATACGATAATGTTGCTTAGTCAAATTCACGCATAACCTTAGGCAATTCTTCTAATACATCCGAAGCAATTAATCCCCTGATTCCTTTTTCATCCACTTTCCTGTCAGCTGCTAATCCATGGATAAATACACCGGCCTGTGCAGCTTGAAAAACATCCATACCTTGAGCCAGGAATGTTCCAAGCATACCTGCTAATACATCCCCCATCCCAGCCGTGGCCATACCGGGATTCCCACTTGGGTTCACTATTGCGGAATTTTGATAAAATGAAATGGTCGGTGCATTTTTAAGTATGAGCGCACTGGGAAAACCAGACATGAATTGTTCAATATTGTCCGGATAATCATCATTAAATTGATTCAAGTCGATTCCCAATAGTTTGCAAAATTCACCCTCATGGGGCGTAATAATAAAAGGTACTTTTATATCATTAAACAATTCCCTATTTCCATGAAATACGCGCAATCCATCCGCGTCAATTACCAAAGGCTTTGATGCAGCTAATATTACATTTTCTAACAATTGCGACGTTTGTGCGGACCTGCCAATTCCGGGGCCGATCACAATAGCATCACACCAATCAAATTTCTCTTCAATTGACTTATAACTCTCCGGAATGAAAAATCCATTGCCATCGTCCTGACAGCCAATGGTCATACCTTCAATGATTGTTTTCTCATAGATTTCTTCAATGGATTCTGGAGCACAAGTAACCGTTACACCTGCCCCAGAGCGCAGTGCGCCAAACGTACTTAAAACCGCTGCACCCGTCATACCCTTGGAACCGGCCACTACGAGTACTTTTCCTTGCCGGTGTTTATATGTATCTGATTCTACTTTAGAAAGCATTTTCGATATTGATGCAGCTTCAAACTGGCTCCAATGCAATCCACTTAATTCTCCAACAATATCCGGAAAACCAATATCAACAGACTTTATTTCTCCACTGTACTCTTTTCCATGTTTGATGCACAATCCCAGTTTTGGATAACCCATGGTAATTGTTTTGTCCGCTTGTACAGAATTTTCAGATGCTGATCCCCTGCTGCCATCGACACCTGTAGGACAATCGACTGCTAATACCGGGCAGGAATGTGAATTCATCCATTGCGTCCATACAGAAATTTTCTCTTTTAAATCACCTTTACAGCCTGTTCCCAACACGGCATCGATTATTAGATCACATGATAAATCTTCGGGAGGATCAACAGCATAGTAAATATCAATGCTTTTTTGAATACAATTTTCATGAAAATGGGCTGCATCACCTACAATCTGTTTAGCTTCAATTAAACTGTAAATATATACATTAAATCCATCTAAACATGCTGCTGCTGCAAATCCGTCACCGCCGTTATTTCCTTTTCCACAAATAATTATAATTTTGGGGTCATGAATTTCAGCAACCATTTCTCGGGCTTCATCAGCAATAGCTTGCCCCGCAGAACCCATTAATTCAATTCCGGAAATTCCATGATCATGCATGGCTTTCTGATCCAATTCTGCTGCCTGGTCAGCAGTAATAATGCGCATGATCATTTAGTAATTACAGCCGAAGCAATGGCTATATCTTTGGTGTGCGAAATTGATACTTTACAGTCTAATCCAGAAAATTTACCGCCTTGTAAATTCACAATAGGTGCTCCATCATGATCAGCAATGACTTCCATCTCCACCCAGGAAATTGGTTCTTTAATGCCAGAAGTCATGAGTGCTTTTTTGATAGCTTCCTTGGCCGCAAACCTACCGGCATAATGAATGACAGGATCAGCCTTACCCACACAATAAGACTGCTCTTGATCTGTATACGTACGTTGAATAAAACGTTCAGGATGAGTGGCAATCAAATCACGGATACGGGACACGGTTACAATATCAGTCCCGATGTAGATTTCAGGCGGCATTTAACTCAGACACAATATCAACAATTTGATGAATATCATCTATATCCCAGTCTGCACCTGAATCAATGGTCCCGAACGTATCGCCATAACGGGCAAATATCGTTTTCATCCCGAGTTGCTTTGCCCCTTCCACATCTCGCTCGGGCCAATCACCGACCATCAAAGTATTTTCCGCTGCGCAATCTAATTTCTCTAAAGCCATTCGGAATGGAATAGGAGATGGTTTACGCGCTTGTGTATCGTCATACGTCAGTACAAAATCAAATATATGGTGCAGGTTCAAGTAATATAACCTCATCCATGCTTCCCTGCTGGGAGCATCGGAAACGACAGCTAATTTGATACCCATTTTCATTAATTCGCTTAAGGTGCTGTTAACATTTGGGTATACCTGGAGGTTCGCTTCTCGGGCTCGCCTGTAGGAAACAATACCAGCAGCCAGCAGCTTATTATCTACATGGCCGATTTTTTCGGTAAGGTATAGGTCAAAGATTTGCTGATTTTCCCACCCATTATCAACATACATTTCAATAATACGATCATACGCTTCACCTACATCGACATCCAGGCCGGCCTCCTGCATACCCGCAACAGCAGCTTTTACTGCATATTCCTTCATTTTCATGAAGTCCAGCAAGGTATTGTCGAGATCAAATATGACCGCGTTCATCATGGAGGGAACTTACGTGGAAAGTAAGTTAAGGGGAATTACTTCTGATATTTTTCAGGATTACGAATTTTATTCAGTTCGTATTCAGCGCTTTTGCGCCAAGAGCGGTCATTGCGGGCTTTTTCCAATGCATTTTCTGCAGCGCGTTTATTGCCTTTACCATTACACCATTCGGCCACACCCAGTTCCAACCAACCACCGCCAAATCCAGACTTTTTATCTGTACATTCCCTAGCAGCTTGCTTGGCATTTTCACAATCACCAAGTGCATTATAGGCGACTGCCAAACGGTACCAGCCCATGTAGTTTTTACTATCAAGAGAGGTTGCCATTACTAAATTAGGCAAGGCTAAATCAAACTGTTCCTGTTCAGAATAAACGATCCCTAGGCTTAAATATCCTTTTGCATATTGGGGATTTACCTGAATGGCTGTATTCAAAATATTCACTGCCTTGTCGAATTTTTTCTCTTCAATATAAATATCACCAATAGCAACATACGCTTTATCATAACCAGGATGAATTTCTACTGCTGATTCCAGTGATAACAAGGCACCTTCAATATCGCCATCTGCTTTTTGTGACAATGCCATGGCATAGTATCCTTTATAAAATGTAGGTGCTAAATCCAAGGCGTTGCGATAATGTTCAATTGCAGCTGTTCTATCACCCATCTTCGCCATGATGACACCGATTTGATAATGGGCTTGATAAAATGTATCATCAATTTGTAAGACTTCTTGGTATGCATCCAAAGCGCCTTCAAGATCACGACGCTTATAGGAATTATTACCTTCATTGAATTTGTTTTTAGCCACATTAGCGATTGCAGTCCTGGCATTTTCATGGTATTGATTCAACTTCAGTGCCAACTTAAAATTTTCTACGGCAGCATCAAATTCCTGCTCACGGAACCTCACTAACCCCATGCTGTATGCAGCTTCTGCAAAAAATGGAAATTTCTCCAATACTACACGATAGGATTCATAGGCAGCAGGTAAATCTCCTGTCTGCATATTGCGCTGGCCATCCGCCATCAATGTATTGATTTCATTTAAGCGTTCAAATTCATCACGGTATTCCTTGTTTTCAGGATCAGTATCAATCGCATTACGAATATATTCCTGAGTTTTTTGCATATTACCATTCCGTAAATGAACCTTTGATAATACAATCATAGCAGGAGCAAATGTCGGGTCTGCCTGCAGAGCTTCTTCCAGCGCAGCCTGGGCACCTGCCAGATCACCCTTATCAAGCATTTCCTGGCCATTTTGCAATAGTGCGTCTGGTGTTTGAGCAGCTATGAGTGAGAAAAGTATGAGTTGAATCAGTATTTTATACATAGTTCCTTCTAATTGTTTATGTGCCGAAGGCCGGACTCGAACCGGCACGAGGTTTCCCCCACTGCCCCCTCAAGACAGCGTGTCTACCAGTTCCACCACTTCGGCGGGTTTATTCAATTTCATCCAATTCCTGGGCAGCTGGTAGTGATAAATCCAAGACCCTTTCTTCAGCTTCTTTCTTCAGAATAGATTCAGTTTGTACTTCAGTACTTGTACTGAACAATCCAATAATGAGCGCTAACAGCATAAATGCTATGGAGAACCATACTGTCATTTTACTCAAGATGGTTGCTGTCCCTCTACCACCAAAAAGGGTATTGGTCATACCACCACCGATTGTCCCTGATAATCCGCCTCCTTGGCTGGCCTGCATCAAGATAACACTGACCAGGAGGATACATATCAATGTATGTATAGTTATTAAAAATCCGACCACGTTTATTCCTTTATGTAATTTTCTGTCTGGTGGATGATGGATACAAATTCTTCTGCATCCAAACTTGCACCACCAATTAAATATCCATTTACTTCATTTATTTCAAGTAATTCTTTAATGTTATTACTCTTTACTGAACCCCCATATAGTATGGGTATATGTTCAGCATGAGCAGCACCTGAATCAACTATAAAATTTCGTATCGCATGATGGGCTTCTGCTATCTGATCAGGTTCCGCCCGTTCACCAGTGCCAATTGCCCAAACAGGTTCATAAGCAATGATCAATTTTGCATAATCTTCACTATCTATTCCTTGTAAACCTATATGCAATTGCGTCTTTAGCACTGATAATGTTTCACCATTTTTTCTTTGCTCCAGTGTTTCACCAATACACATGATAGGAATTAAACCACTCGATAATGCTTTCCGCATGCGTTTGTTTACCGTTTCATCCGTTTCAAAGAACAGTTGTCGTCGCTCGGAATGCCCAATGATAACATTGGAAACATTACAGGATTTTAGCATTTCTACGGATATCTCTCCTGTATACGCACCTTGATCTTCCCAAAATACATTTTGAGCACCGAGTTCGCTATGTGTTCCCGAAAGCAATCCATTCATGTAAAAGAGCGCCGAAAAAGGCGGGCAGAATATAACTTTTGACACGGGTTTATCCAAAAGCAAATTCTTAAATTTATCGACGAATACATCGCATTCTTCAAGGGTCATATTCATCTTCCAATTGGCAATAATCACATATTGTCTTTTCATATTTACTCCAATGCAGAAAAAGCAGGTAATGTTTCACCACTTAATAATTGCAAGGAAGCGCCTCCACCGGTTGATACATGAGATACATTATCTTGATGTCCAAAAGATCTAACAGCAGCTGCAGTATCGCCTCCACCAACAATAGTGGTCTGCCCATTTTCAGTTTCTTCTGATAAAGCTTCAGCAATTGCATTCGTTCCTTCAGAATAAAATTCTTTTTCAAACACTCCCATTGGACCATTCCACAAAACAGTTTTTGATGATGAAATTATTTTCTTAAACCGTTCAATAGATTTTGGACCAATATCTAATCCCATTAATTCTTTCGGAATCTCTCTCCGTGAATATACACCTTTCGGCTTGCTTTCCATGTCTTTTGAACATACAAAATCAGATGGGTAAATCAATTGAGCTCTATTGTTTTTTGCTGAATCCATAATGTGTACTGCCGATGTTATCATGTTTTCATCGATTAATGAATTACCTACTTCCTGTCCCTTTGCTTTAATAAATGTAAATGCCATTCCACCTCCGATAATGATTGTATCCGCTTTGTTCATAAAACGCCGGATTAATGCGAGTTTTGTGCCAATTTTTGCACCACCCAGTATCAAGGTGATCGGCCGTCGAGGGCGATCAAATGATTCTTTTAAGTACTTCAGTTCATTTTCCATCAAGAAGCCAATACCCTTTTGCTTGAAATGATCCACCACTCCCACATTTGAAGCGTGGGCGCGGTGCGCTGTGCCAAATGCTTCATTAATATACACTTCTCCATGTTTGGCCAGTAGCATGGAGAACGGTGAATCATTCAATGTTTCTTCATCATGAAAACGTAAATTTTCTAATAAATGTACTTCTCCGGGATTCGTGCCCAATGAAGTATCCCGGGCATCTTCACTGATACAATCATCTGAAAACTTGATGGGCATTTCCAACAGATCTGCCAGTGTTTCACCCACAGGAATCAAACTCAACGCATCATCAATTTTACCATTGGGGCGGCCTAAATGCGACATCAATACCACCGCAGCACCCTGCTGTAGGCAGTGCTGAATTGTAGGCAGTGTAGCCCTGATCCGAAAATCATCTGTCACGTGGCCGTTATCCAATGGTACATTGAAATCCACGCGCATCAATATACGTTTATCTTTTAAGTCAAATGAATGGAGACTTTTTATCATTGTTGTTCTTGTACCAAAGGCGCTGAAACCGTGAGTGCAAATACATGTGCTGCCCCGGCTTTTTTCAACGAAGTTGCGCAAGCTGACATCGTCGAACCAGTTGTAAGTACATCATCTATAATTACAATGGATTTATTCTCAACATTTCCATATACTCTAAAGGCATCAGCCATATTTGCTTTACGCTCTTCTTGATTCAATGTTGTCTGTGAAATAGTAAATCGTTTTCGTTTAAGAATCTGCTTTGAAAACGGGATTTGCCATATGTCTGCTACACCTTTACTTATCCATTCGGCCTGATTATAACCGCGGTCACGAAATTTAACTCGATGGAGTGGAACAGCAGTCAAAACATCAACAGATTCAAATGTTGCAGGTGATATTAATTGACCTAATTGATGCCCCAATTCTAATCCCAATTTAGCCCTGTCACTGTATTTCAAGGAATGAATTACATCATCAATGCCTTGTATAAAATACCATCCTGAATAGGCGGCATCCAGACCATCTGTAACCAACATATTTTGTAGTCTATTGCTTTGAGGAATAGGTTTGAAATTCTGCCAACAGTCCAAACAAAGAGCATTGGAATGATCTTCCATAAACTTATTACAGAGCAGGCATATATGCGGGAATACTTGATCCAGGAAAAAATAAGATACACTTTTGAATAAATTCATACTCTTATAACTTACATCATAATTTTTTCATTTTCTATGCGATGTAAGCAAAATTCAAGGTAATTTTTATCATCATGGTTACACAGATTGGAAAAACTGTAAATAAACACAACCTGCAGGACCTCATTCTCTTCCGAGTTCATGAGATCTTGCTGATCGCCAGTGCCTATGATGCTTTTGTAATGGAAGAAGACGGCGGTCTCACTGAACAGGTTTTACATGAATATTTGGGTATGAGTTTTGGCAACGCTCCCCGTATTTGGCGCGCAGAAACTGCTGCCGATGCTATGAATATGATGAAAGTGACTCAATTTGATCTAGTATTGGTCATGATGCGCATTTCAGATATGGATCCATTTACCATTGCCAAGCGCATCAAGAAATTGAAAAAAGATATTCCCATTATCCTGCTGGCATTCGATGAATCAGAATTAAAACAGTTTTCGGATGATCTGCAAGGTACAGCTATTGATCAGGTATTCATTTGGTCTGGTAATGCTAATGTATTTATTGCCATCGTTAAACAGATCGAAGACAAGAATAATATCGAACGCGATGTGGCTATCGGTGATGTACGCTGTATCATTTTGATCGAGGATCGACCCCGGTATTATTCTAGGATCCTACCTCTTATTTATAAGGAGATCACACAAAATATCAAACGCCTAATGGATAAGAGTCTAACAGACTCTGAACGTCTTTTACATATGCGCGCACGACCCAAAATATTATTAGCTACAAGCTATGAAGAAGCGCAGTCATATTTTGAAAATTATCAACAAAATACATTAGGCATCATTTCTGATATAAAATTCCCTAAAAATGGCAAACTTGAAACTAATGCAGGCCAAGCCTTTGTGCGTTGGGCGCGCTCAATAGATCCGTCCATCCCCATACTTTTACAGTCAACATACAAGGTCAATGCTCAATTAGCAGACGAACTCAATGTGAATTTTGTCCATAAACGATCAAAAACATTGTTTCATGAATTAAGTGATTTTATATCAACTAATTTTGGTTTTGGTGATTTCATTTTTAAAACACCCGATGGCAACATTATAGATCATGTGACTGATTTGGAAGGATTAAAGAATGCAATTCTAAACATTCCGAAAGAATCATTAGAATTTCATGCTACCAGCAATCACTTTTCTAATTGGCTGGCTGCCCGCGGTGAATTTATCCTCGCATCAAAGATACGGCCCTTGAATTATCGAGACTTCAAAGATCCAAACGAACACCGCAACTTAATGGTCCAATTGATTGATGATACCATCGAACTTAAAAAAGAATCACATGTGGTTGAGTTTGCACCAGAAAATGTTGACCACAAGAAGAATTTCATGCGTATTTGTCCTGGTTCGTTAGGTGGAAAAGCTCGGGGAATTGCATTTTCCAATTCATTATTGAATGAGAGCAACTTGGCTAATGAATTTCCTGAAATTGAAATTCACGTCCCTAAATCATATGTCATAGCTACTGCAGAATATGACCGTTTCATGAAAGAAAACAAGTTGTGGGATAAAGCTTTGCAGGCTAAAACTAACAAACAGATAGATCGACTTTTCCAGAAAGCAATTTTATCAGATTCTATTGAGAATGCGCTCATGGCCATTGTTGAAATGATCAGGTACCCTATCGCAGTACGATCATCCAGTTTATTGGAAGATTCTCAATATCAACCTCTTTCCGGTGCTTATGCCACTTATATGCTACCCAATAGCAATCCAAAAAAGAGTGTCAGGTTTAATCAGCTCTGCGCTGCTGTAAAACTAGTTTATGCTTCCATGTTTCACAAAGAAGCAATTGCACTTATTGAATCTTCCGTTCATTCTCTCGAAGAAGAAAAAATGGCAGTAATCATTATGGAATTGATCGGTCAAGTTCATGAAGATCGATTCTACCCCACATTCAGTGGAACTACTCAAAGTTTTAATTATTATCCAGTATCTTACATGGAACGTAATGAAGGCGTGGCCTTTGTAGCGCTAGGATTGGGACGCACCGTTGCCGAAGGTGAAAAATCATTACGTTTTTCACCAAAATACCCAGCCATTCTACCCCAGTATTATTCCATCAAAGCAACTTTAGCTAATTCACAAAATACCTTCTACGCACTGGATTTAAAGAAAAACACTAAAATACTATTAAATAACGAAATAGATAACCTTGATTCTTTCGATCTCAAAATAGCTGAAAAAGATAAAACCTTATCCTGGGTAGCCAGTGTCGTTTCCAATGAAGATAATGTTATTCGTGATTCATTAAAATATAAAGGGACACGTGTAATCACGTTCGCCTCCATTCTGAAATTCAGGCTTTTTCCTCTGCCGGATATTTTGAACAGATTATTGGAATTAGGCAAGCGTGCATTGGGCTGCGAGGTCGAGATCGAATTTGCTGTGAACCTATCTAAAAAGGAGAGACCAGAATTCTGTATCCTCCAGATCAAGCCCATGGTCTTGGGCGTAGCTGAAGAATTAACCCAAGACATTGAATTGACTAAGGAGAATATTATCTGTCACAGTTCATTAACGTTAGGCAACGGACAATTCAACGATATCAAGGATATCATTTACGTTGACCCAAAAACATTCAAATCTAATCAAACAGAGACCATTGCTAAGGAAATAGAACAACTAACAAAAAAAATAAACTCCAAACATCCTTATATATTGGTCGGCCCCGGTCGCTGGGGCACTGCTGATCCGTGGCTCGGTATTCCAGTGAAATGGCAGCAGATCAGCGGTGCAAAAATTATCGTGGAAGTTGGCTTACCTGAATTCCCGGTGGATCCATCTTTTGGGAGTCACTTCTTCCAAAATGTTACATCCATGAGGTTAGGTTATTTTACTGTAAATCATAAATTAAAAAATGACAAGCTCGACAATAAATGGATGCAGGGACAAAACATAGTTAAAAAATTAAAATTTACGCAGTGGATCCAAACAGAAGATCCATTAATTATTATGATCAATGGTCAATCTGGTGAAGGACATATTCTAAAACCACTGTCGGTAATACCAGAACTTATGGATGAGCACGAAGCAACTGGGATATAATAAAAGGACTGACGCTCCTTTTATTTTGGAACACTTAATATATATTATACAACGCCCTGATCCAGCATGGCATCGGCAACTTTGATGAAGCCCGCTATGTTGGCACCTTTTAAATAATTTGTAAAATCACCTTCACTGCCATACTCAAGACATTCAGCGTGGATCTTTCTCATGATCTCATGAAGTTTGGAATCAACTTCTTCACGACTCCAGTTAATGCGCATGCTGTTCTGGCTCATTTCCAGCCCGGATGTTGCAACACCTCCGGCATTGGCCGCCTTCCCGGGTCCAAAAAGTATTTTACTTTCCAAGAAAACATCGATGGCTTCCGGTTCTGTGGGCATGTTTGCACCTTCTGAAACACAAATGCATCCATTTTTAACCAGCATTTTAGCTTCTTTTCTATTGATCTCATTCTGTGTAGCAGATGGTAAAGCAATATCACATTTCACGGACCAGGGCCGCTGCCCTTCCATGTATTCTGTGCCGTACTTGTTGGCATATTCCGTAATACGACCCCGTTTTACATTTTTCAGTTCCATGATAAATTCCAGTTTTTCATCATCAATACCATCAGGGTCATACACTGAGCCATTGGAATCTGATAAGGTGATGACTTTCCCCCCGAGTTCATTTACTTTTTCAACTGTATATTGAGCAACATTTCCTGATCCGGAAACGGTAACTGTTTTATCTGCAAAAGATTCGTTTTTTGTTGCTAACATTTCCTTGGCAAAATAAACATTGCCATAGCCGGTTGCTTCCGGACGAACAAGGCTGCCGCCCCAATTCAATCCTTTCCCGGTTAACACACCTGTAAATTCATTTCTTATCCGTTTGTATTGCCCAAAAAGAAATCCAATTTCCCGGCCGCCGACACCAATATCCCCGGCTGGAATATCTGTCTCGGGGCCAACATGACGGCATAATTCAGTCATGAAAGACTGGCAAAAACTCATCACTTCATTATCTGACTTCCCTTTGGGATCGAAATCGGAGCCGCCTTTGCCACCACCCATGGGTAATGTAGTCAAACTATTCTTAAATACTTGTTCAAACCCAAGGAATTTTAGAATGCTTAAATTAACTGAAGGGTGAAAACGCAAGCCGCCTTTGTAAGGACCAATCGCCGAATTGAATTCAACACGATATCCGCGATTCACCTCCACTTCGCCACGATCATTCCTCCATGGTACACGAAATATGATAACCCGTTCAGGTTCTATGATGCGATCTAAAATCCGGGCATGTACATAATGGGGATTGTCTTCCAGGAAATCCCAGATACTGCTGACCACTTCTTCGACCGCCTGGTGAAATTCATTCTCCCCGGGACAACGCACGAGGATAGAATCCATGAAATCTTGAACTGATGAGTACATATTTACTCCGCTAGTTGATAGAATTTTCAGCGGAAATTACGGTGCTAAAAGCATTGCACAATCAATAAATTATTGTCTTTTGCCTTTGGTTTTCCTAAAGGGAAATTCTAATTTTGCGCGCTTCTTTAAGACGAAAATTGCGGAGTAGCTTCCGCCTACATCACCTAACGGTAATTACGGCGGACAAGCAGTTTGTAGTGAATTTGGCGGAGTAGCTCAGTTGGTTAGAGCAGCGGAATCATAATCCGCGTGTCGGGGGTTCGAATCCCTCCTCCGCTACAAAAAAAACCCATCCAAACGGATGGGTTTTTTTATTATTACTGTAAAACTAAAGCTTAATTCAGTTTAGTAACATTAGCGGCTTGATCACCTTTGGGTCCTGAAACGACTTCATATTCGACTTCATCACCTTCTTTGAGTGTTTTAAAACCCTCTCCGCTTATGGCGTTGAAATGCACAAATACGTCTGTGCCTTCATCATTGGAAGTGATAAATCCAAAACCTTTCTTGTCATTAAACCACTTAACTTTACCTTGTACCATTAAAAGTACCTTTCATTTTGTTGCAATTAAAAGATATGTTTCTAAACTTAACTAAAAAAAAACCGCGTTTGTTGTGAACCGCGGTAAAATTGAATCTTTTAAACCAAGTTTCTTAAAACAACTATCTTAACTGTATAGAATTTATTGCTTTAGTTAAATACAAACATACTTTTATTTATAATTAACTTTTTTCATTTATCAAATAAATCTAGAGGATAAACCCCTTTGTCAACCAATTTTTGAATCTCTCCTGTAATGTATGGCATATCTTCCTTATATGTTACTCCAAACCAGGGATCGTTACTGTACAGCACACGAACTTTTTCTCGGCCACTTTGAATAAGGTCATTGATCACAGTTGGAATCAGGAACTCGCTTTTTAATTCCATGCCTCTTGTACGTAGAAAATCAACAAACATTTTACGGAGATAATCAAATAATGCAGGTGTAAAACCCCAAAAATTCATGGACACTGGTTCATTACCATTCAATTCAATTTCCTGATCCGAGGAAACACCAAATTCCGTTTTTTGAAGATTGTCAGTTTCAATGACTGTGTCCAATTGCCCATCCTTCAATGTACAGAGGCCACGAGTAACACCCCCAAATGTTGATAGTGTTTTATCCAATTTAAAAGCAACCATTGAAAAATCATCAGCGCCATTTTGGTAATAATTCGCCATAACCCTGAAAGATTCAGGTCCATAAAAATCATCACCGTTGATGGCAACGAAGGGTTCATGTATCAAATCAGCAGCGGATAAAATGGCGTGGCCGGTTCCCCAAGGTTTTTCGCGTCCTATAGGACAAGAGAATCCATCCGGAAGATGATTACTATCCTGGAATGCGAATTCCACATGGATATGACCTGCATATTTATTTGCTATTTTTTCCCTGAAATCTTTTTCAAAATCACGACGGATAATAAATACCACTTTATTAATTCCAACTGCAATGGCGTTATATACGGAATAATCGATGATAGTTTCACCACTAGGACCCACTGCCTCCAGCTGTTTCAGCCCGCCGAATCGCGAGCCCATTCCCGCTGCCAT
>MPMF02165710.1_pt1 | contig 23353 bp, 15 predicted proteins | sample 1617271 | NCBI WGS metagenome assembly MPMF02 (sample SAMN05944812, study PRJNA350692) | marine metagenome | biome: marine; feature: ODZ; material: water; isolation source: 120 m water sample prefiltered with 30 um filter, filtered on to 0.2 um... | place: Pacific Ocean | collected 2012-04-09... | reverse complement strand
CGACATCCGTCAGAAACTCACCAACTCCCGCTTGGCCAAGCGCAAAAAGGGCGTGCGCTGTTTCGAGGCTTTGCCTATGCTGCGGCGCACACCGATTGTTGAGGGTGGCCACGCCGCCTTCCGGTATTTTTTAACTAGCAAAACAAAATCAACATCATGTCTCAAAAAGTAGGATTTGTCGGAGTCGGCCGCATGGGCGCCAACATGGCCCGCCGGCTGAAGGATTGCGGATACGACGTCTCCGCCGTATACGACATCCGCAGTGAAGCCGCCGCGGAACTGGCCGCCGAACTCGACACCACCGCCGCCACGACACTGGCGCAGGTGACCGAGTTGTCGAATGTCATCATCACCGTCGTGATCGACGACGCCTCAATGCACACAATCTTCGCCAGCGAGGGCGACAGCCTGCTCACCGGCGCTGAGGGCCGTGTATTCATCAACTGCGCGACGATCAGCCCGGCGGTGCACGTGGAGGTCGAAGCCCTGGCCAAGGCAGCTGGGGCGGAGTCGCTCGAGGGCTGCATGGCCTCCAGCATCACCCAGGCACGCGAAGGCACGCTGTACCTGATGCTCGGCGGCGACAAGACGACCTACGACAAGGTCGAGGAACTGCTCGGCAAATTGTCGGTCAACAAACGCTACGTCGGCGAGGCCGGCAAGGCGGCCCAGGTGAAGGCGCTGGTCAACATGGTGATGAATATCAACACCGCCGGGCTGGCCGAAGGGCTGGGTTTGGCCGATGCGCTTGGCCTCGACCTGAACATGGTCATGGAAATTTTCTCACAGACCGGCGCCAATTCCCGCGTGCTCGAGACGGACGGCGAGGACATGCGCGACCGCGACCATGAATGCTACTTCTCCGGCGCACACGCCGCGAAGGATTCCGGCATCGCGCTGGCGCTTGGTCAGGCGGAGGGTATCAACCTCCCGATGGCCGCCGCCTCCAAGGGGCAGTTCGACAAAATGATCGAGAAAGGCATCGGCGAACTGGACAAGTCCGGTGTAGCCGAGCTGACCTTCAAGGGTCGCACCGCCTGAGCAGAGAAGTCTGTTTCCCGAAAGGCGGCCAAACAATTGGCCGCCTTTTTTTGTTTTTTCGCTTGCACCAATGGCTGGGATTTGGTTTTTTCCACGGCCTCTGCGGCCAAGGTCATTGGGATGGCTCTTTCGCCGGGCTTTTTGCAAGGATGGACAACATACAGAACAACGGTAACGGGCGATATTCGGCCAAAGGAATGGCCAAGCCGATCAATTTCCTCTGCATCGCACCGGACGCGCAGGAGGTGTCCGTGATCGGTGATTTCAACGACTGGAACGGCGACGCGCACGCCATGAACCGGCAGTTTGACGGCTCATGGATCACGCAGATCGACCTGCACCACGGGCACCACCGCTACCAGTTCCTTATCGACGGCAGACCAGCGCTCGATCCCAGCGCCAACGGCGTGGTGCGCAACGAGAAGAACCAGCGCGTCTCGCTCATCGCTGTGAGCTGATCCCATGTTTCAAGCAAAAGAGGCGGCCATCTGGCCGCCTTTTTTGTATCAAGTTTTGCCGGAGAGGATCAGTTGTTCTCCGGATCCGGCGGCGGGGGCTGCTCCTTGAGGCCGACCGACTCGGCGATGTCCTTGAACTCGGTGTGATCCACCGTGTTAAGGCACTTGCCGCGCTCGGTGAGCTTCTCGTTGATCTTGACGACCTTCTCCGTCATCTGGTCGTGCGTGTCCTGAGTCCCCCCGGCAACGACAAAATTGTCGCCGGTGGTGACACGCTTGTGACCGTCGGAATCCATCCCGAGCCCCAGCATCACTGATTTTTTTTTGTCGCCGCCCCTTGGCACGCCGAAAAGGTAACGCCTGCTAAAGGCGGGTCAAGAGACAAAATCGCGCATCCGACGGCTGGCCGAGCCCGCGATTCTGTCTTTCTCCTCATACGGTTCGCCGATAACCTTGGCCAAGCGGCAGATGAAGATTGCCATTGCCCAGATCAACTCCACCGTCGGCAATTTCGACGGGAACGCCGACAAGATCGCCAACGCATGGCGGTGCGCCGACGAAGCTGGGGCGGGGCTGATCGTGCTGCCGGAGCTGGCGCTGTGCGGCTACCCTCCTCGCGACCTGCTGGCCAAGCCGGCGTTCCTCCGGCAAAACCAAGCGGCGCTCGAGCACCTGGCCAGGTGCGGCAGCAAGGCGGTTGCCGTCGTGGGCTACGCCTCCACCAACGAGACCGACTCCGGCCGCCCGGCCCGCAACTCCGCCGCCGTGCTGCACAACGGCGAGGTGGCCGCCGTCCGCCACAAGACGCTGCTGCCGACCTACGACGTTTTCGACGAGGACCGCTACTTCGAGCCGGCGACCGACAACACGCCGGTGGAAATCCTCGGCAAAAAGGTGGGCCTCACCATCTGCGAGGACATCTGGAACGACGAAGTGTTCCTGCACGACCGCCGCTACGAGCGCCGTCCCGCCGAGGAACTCGCTGACGCCGGCGCGGAGCTGCTGCTCAACCTCTCCGCCTCACCGTGGAGCCTCGGCAAGGAGCACAGCCGGCATGAACTGCTCTCACAGCTCTCAGCCAAGGCTGGCTGCCCGCTGGTGTACTGCAACCTCGTCGGCGGCAACGACGAGTTGGTGTTCGACGGCGGCAGCCAATACTACAACGGCCACGGCGTACTCGGCGCCAGCGGCGCGATGTTCGCGGAGGATCTGCTACTCGTGGACACGGAGACTATCGAGTCGAAGTCGGACGATACCTCGGATGACGACGAGAAGATTCACAGGGCGCTCTCGCTTGGCGTGCGCGATTATCTGCACAAGTGCGGCTTCTCGTCGGCCGTCATCGGATTGAGCGGCGGCATCGACTCAGCCGTCACCGCCGCGATCGCCGTCGATGCGCTGGGCGCGCAGAACGTCCGCGGCGTGGCCATGCCGTCGCAATACTCGTCGCAGGGCAGCCTCGAGGACGCCGAGGCCTTGGCCAAGACGCTGGGCATCCGGTACGACGTCGTGCCGATCGAGCCGGTGTTCGGGCAGCTAAAGTCGCAACTGGACGGCATCTTCGAGGGGCTCGACGAAGACACGACTGAGGAAAACATGCAGGCGCGCATCCGGGGCAACATCCTCATGTCGATGTCCAACAAGTTCGGCTCGCTGCTGCTGACCACCGGCAACAAAAGCGAGCTGGCGGTCGGTTACTGCACGCTCTACGGCGACATGTGCGGCGGGCTGGCCGTCATCAGCGATCTGCCCAAGACGCGGGTTTACAGCCTGGCGAGGTGGATCAATCGCGAGCGCAAAATCATCCCGGAGGCGACGATCACCAAGCCGCCCTCGGCGGAACTGCGGCCCGGCCAGGTCGACCAGGATTCACTGCCGCCGTACGACGTGCTCGACAGCATCCTCGAGGCGTACGTGGTGGACGGGCGGGACGCCGAGTCGATCATCGACTCCGGCCACGACGCCGGGACGGTCGAGCGGATCATCCGGCTGGTCAACCTCAACGAGTACAAGCGGCGACAGGCCGCGCCCGGCATCAAGGTCACCAGCAAGGCATTCGGCATTGGCCGGCGCATCCCGGTGGCCAAGCGCTTCCCGTGAGCGATTTTTCAACCGCGAATCAACGCGAATACACACCCATTTGGCCAAGCGGGCTGTGAACAGGTTCTGCTTGTATTTCCTAAACGCGGCTGCACGCTCGCGCATCCCTTGGTGCAGCCCGGCCGTGGCTGATACTGTTCACCCTGAATGAGAAATCTGTTTTACCTTGGAGCCGTTCTGACCGGCTTCGCCGGCTTTGCCTTGGCCGACGACGAGAAGGTGCCCAAGCCGCGCCCCTCGATCACCGCCGTTCGCGTTGAGCAACTGCCGGTGATCGACGGCGTGCTCGACGAGGCAGCCTGGCAGGCGGCCCCGGTCGCGGGCGACTTCGTGCAACAGGATCCGGACAACGGCGAGCCGATCACGGAACGCACCGAGTTTCGCGTGCTCTACGACGACAAGGCGCTGTACATTGGCGTGTGGTGCTACGACTCGGAGCCGGACGAGATCATCGCTCGGAGCATGATGCGCGATGACTACCCGTACGAAGATGACCACCTCTACATCGCCATCGACTCGTTCCTGGATTACCGCAACGGCTATGCGTTCGCCACCAACCCGAACAGCTGCCGCTGGGACGGCCTGATTATCAACAACTCCTACACTGGCGGCAGTTGGGACGCGATCTGGGAATGCAAAAGCCGCATCACCGGCGAGGGGTGGTTCAGCGAAATCGCCATCCCGTTCAACTCGATCTCCTTCGACCCCAATCAGACCGCCTGGGGGCTGAACATCTCCCGCACCATCCGCCGCAAAAACGAGACCGGCCGCTGGCACAACCCACCGCGCCAGCTCTGGACATCGAGTGTATCAGACGCCGGCGAGATCCGCGGCCTCAACAATCTCAGCCAAGACTCAAAATGGGAGCTGCTGCCTTACGGCATGGGCAAGTACCGGCACAATCACGACCTGAACGATGGCAGCACGCTGGGCGATTTCGGCGGCGACATCAGCTACAAGCTGGCGCCGAACCTTTCCGCCAGCCTGTCGGCAAACACCGACTTTGCCGAGACGGAGGTGGACTCCCGCCAACTCAACTTCAGCCGCTTCTCCCTGTTCTACCCGGAGAAGCGTGACTTTTTCCTCCGGGACTCCGGCATCTTCCGGTTCGGATCACTGTCACGCAGCAGTTCCGTCCCAACCATTCCGTTTTTCAGCCGCCGGATCGGGCTGACCGAAAACCAGAGGCCGGTGCCGATCAACCTCGCTGCCAAGGTCACGGGGCGAATCGGCAAATACAGCATCGGCATCATCGACGCGCAGATCGACGGACACGACGGCATCGGCAGCCAAAACGCCTTTGTGACGCGTGTCTCCCGCAACGTGCTCGAGCAGTCGTCGGTCGGCCTGATCACCACCATCGGCAATCCCAACTCCGAAGAGGACGCCTACCTGATCGGGACCGACTTCAACTACCGCACCACCCGCTTCCTCACCGACAAGACCCTGCGGGCCAGCGTCTATGCTTTGGCCAACTATGACGAGTCGTCCGACTGGAGCGAGGTCTACGGTGGCAGCCTCACCTACCCCAACGACCTGCTTGATGGCGGGCTGGCTTTCTACGAGGTCGGCGAGGACTTCCAGCCCAAGCTCGGCTACACCCGCCGAACCGGTGTCCGCAATGTCAGCTCAAGGATCTCCTACCGCCCGCGACCGGAAAACATCGAGTGGCTGAGAAAATATCATCTGAGCTACAGGAATTCCTTTTACACCACGCTCGACAACGATATCGAGTCGCAGCAGCATAGCTTCTACATTCCATACTTGGATTTCGAGTCCGGCTACGAGCTCTACTTCAAGATCGACCGGGAATATGACCGGCCGGAGCAGGACTTCGAGATTTCCGGGGGTGCCATCGTGCCCGCGGGCGAATACTGGACGACCGACTACACGATCGACTTCGAACTGAAGGAATCGGGCATCCTGCGCGGCGATATTGGATACACCTTTGGCGAGTGGTACCACGGCGACAAGCAGACTGCCTATCTCGAGCTGGGCTTCAACCCGGCAAAGTGGCTGGACCTGCGCCTCGAATATTCCTACAACCAGTTCGAGCTGCCAGAACTGGATTTCGACGCTCACATCGCCTCCGGCCGACTGCGGATCAACTTCACGCCCGACATGGGCTGGTCGCACCTCGTCCAGTACGACTCCGTCTCCGAGTCGGTCGGCTATAACACCCGCTACTTCTGGGAATTCCAGCCCGGCAAAAAATTTCACGTTGTCCTGCGCCAAAACTACGGCAACGACCACCATCTGTTCTCGTTGCGCGAAAGCGAGTTCGTCCTGAAGGCCGTGACCACCTTCCGGCTCTGAGCCTGGCCAAGCGCAGCCCGAATCGGCATAAACCATTGACTCGAAAACCGGGTTTCGCTAAAAAGTCCGCCCCTTGGCCAAGCCAACGGAAAGGCTTCACGAAGATCAAGCCATACCTGCGCGTCACACCGCAGCCGAACAAGTAACCGGTCTTTCACAAACGAGGGGCTGCCGGATGGCGGCTCCCTTCTTGTTTCCGCAGCCAAGCGCCACATGCAGCCAAACGACATCCAGATCATCGGCGAGGAATTGGCCGTTAAGTGGGACGACGACACCGAGTCGTTCGTGCGCCTGGCCAAGCTTCGCAAGGCCTGCCCCTGCGCCGGCTGCAAAGGCGAGACCGACGTGATGGGCAACCTGCACAAGGGGCCGGAGCGGCCTTACTCGCTCTCTTCGTTCCGGATTAGGTCGCTGGAATTCGTCGGCGGCTACGCCGTCAAGCCGGTTTGGGAGGACGGCCACAGTTCCGGCCTGTTTGCCTTTGACTACCTCCGCGCCGTCGCCAATTCGCCCGACAACGAGTAGCCACAAATGGTTTGTGGCCAGGCGCTTGGCTGACTAGCCTCGGCCATGCGCTTCGTGACCATCGGCCTGGGCTTCGCCCTGCTGGTTTCCTGTTGTGCAGCCGCCCAAGCGCGCGTTTACCTCGGCAACGAGGTGCTCGCCATGCGCGGCTATGAGCCGCTACGCGGCAAACGCGTCGGGCTGCTCACTAACCCCTCCGGCGTCGACGGTCGCGGTCGCTCGATCATCGACATCCTCCACAAGTCGCCCAAGGTCAATCTCGTCGCGTTGTTCGGCGCGGAGCACGGCGTTGATGGCCGCGTACCGGCCGGCAAGGAGTTCCCCAACAGCACGCATCGCCGCACCGGTTTGCCAATCTATTCCCTCTACGGCCCCGGCCCAGTCCGCAAACCGACGCCGGCGATGCTCCAAAAAATCGATTGTCTGGTTTACGATATCCAGGATACCGGCGCGCGATCGTACACGTTCATCAGCACGATGGGGTTGTGCATGGAGGAATGTGGCAAGGCTGGCGTGGAGTTCGTCGTGCTCGACCGCCCCAATCCGCTCGGGGGCCAGCGTGTCGAGGGGCTCATCCTCAATCCGCGCTTCAAGTCTCTAGTCGGCCAATGGAAGATCCCGTACGTCTACGGAATGACCCCCGGCGAACTGGCCTACATGATCAGCGGCGAAAACTGGATCAGTCACCGACCAAAAATCTCCATCATCAAGATGAAGGGCTGGACCCGCTCGATGAACTGGCACGGCACCGGTCTCAAGTGGGTACCCACCTCGCCCAACATCCCGCACGGCGACTCGCCCATGCACTACGTCTCCACCGGCGTGCTTGGCGAACTCGGTGCCGGCAGCGGGCTAAGCATCGGCATCGGCGAAGGGATGCCATTCGAGTGCGTCGTCTCCACCTGGATGAACACCGACGGCATGGCCCGTTACCTGAACAGCAGGCGATTGCGAGGTGTGCGCTTCGAGCCGATCCGCTTCAAGAGTCGCCGCGTCAAGAACCGCACTTACTCCGGCGTCCGGATCCGGTTCAACAACCGCTCCATCGCCCCTCTCATGGCGATCAACTACCACATCGTTGATGCGGTGAAGGCCGTGGCGAAGCGCGACCTGTTTGCCACCCGAACAAAGAGTGGTCGCAGCTTTAACATGTTCGACAAGGTCAATGGCACCGACATGATTCGGCGCGACCTTGCCGCCGGCCGATCCGGCGCTCAGATTATAGAGTCATGGGCCAAGGACGAGGCGCGCTTCCGCCAACAACGCGCCAAATACCTCCTATATAATTAACGCTTGGCCAAGCGAACTCTCCATCCCCAAATCGAATTGTCAGCCACGGTTTTTGTCTCTAAGGTCCTCTATTTACCCTTTAGAAACTTATCAAAACACAGAATGATGTGATACCACACAAAGTTTTCATTAACCAAATCGTCATGAAAAGCAATCAACCCGCCGAATATAACCGAGTCATTCCCGTCTTGGCCGTGGCCTTGATGACGGGTCTTGGCTGCAAAACCACAACCAGTCAACCGTACCTCACAACGCAATCGCCGATGACGTTGGTCAGTTCCAATGACGGTGAATACAACCAGTTGTTCCAGTTGACGGACGACCGGACCACGGACTGGGAGTTGAAAACGAAAGACTCATTCACGGTCATTCACCTCGGGCCGGATCATTCACCGATAATCAAGACGGTTTACGACACGGTGCCCTGTACGATTTACGGGACACCCACGATGGCCATGTCCAGCGACGGCCGCTACGCCCTGATTGCCAATCACAGTTGGCGTCCTGAAAATGCGCAGAAACTGAAACTGCCGTCCGGACCGCAGACGAATGCCGACCTCACACCGGAGATGCTCAAGCATCCGAAGATGACGGCGCAGCGTGTAAACATGCTGTCCCTCATCGACCTGTCGGCGCCGGAATACGGCGTCGTTGATCGCGTGCTTTTTGACGATCGCCCCATGCATGTTCTGGCTCATCCGGATGGGCAACGCTTCATCACTGGTGGCGACAAACATTTCTATGTGCATCGCATTGAGAATGGAAAGCTGGTCCAACTTAGCCAGAACCCTCAACCGCATGACTTGGCTTGTTTTTGGATTCACCCGAAAGGCCATCGACTGATCGCAACTCAGGGAGATCCTTTGAGTGGCGCCCCTGCCACAGTCCAATGGTATTCCATTCAAGGCAACCGGATTGAGCACTTGAGCGAGGTTAAGGTGGCTTCCGGAGTCCCCACCAAACTTTTGGACACCTCCTTTATCCTTCGAATCAGCCCCGATGGAAAACAGGCACTGATTTGCCAACGTTCGGCCGGAAACGGCATTGACCACTCCGACATTCTCTTTGCAGATCTGACGCTGAAAAAACCCGTCATCAACGCTGTCATCAAGCAGGTGTCCGATGGTTCCGAGAGCTTTGCCTTTCACCCCAACGGCAAGATGGCCGTGGCCACTGCATTGGGAACCGACCACAACTGCATCGTTGTACTCGACATTGCCTCCAATCCGCCTCGGCTTCTCTACACTCTCGACACCAAGGGCAGAAGCCAAGGCATCGAATTCACACCCGAAGGAGACAAACTCTTCGTCGGCTCCCCCATGGCCGGCCGCATCGAAGTGTTTGACGTGCTCGGCGAGTACGAACTGCGTAAGAACCCGAAGTTTCTCAACATCGGCTTCGGTCACAACAGCCTCACCATCGGGCCAAGGTATCAACCCACAAAAGACGTCGCCAAATAAACTTGGCCAAGCGCTTGGCCAATTTTTCTTTATTTTTGGGTATTGGTGTTTAGATTGCCGCGCTGTTTTGAAGTGATGGGTTTCCCCTTCCCTTACACAAACATTATTTTTTATGAGTAACTATTCAGAGGGAGCCGTTAAGGCTCAACAGGAACGCAACGACCAACTGATCGCCGGCTCAACGTACATGCGGCCCAGCGTCACCTCGCAGGTTTTGCCGCTGCAGATCGACGTGGGCAGCACCAACGCGCTCGACGACAAACAGATCGCCACATTGCAGGCGCTCGAGATTGAGGCGGCCCGCATCTCCATCTCCTCGCTTGCCTCGCTTGCCGCGATCGGTGAACTTGACCACTTGGGCGGCGGCCTGGACTTGATCCCGAGCCTGATGCTCACGCTGGCGGCGACCGATTACGAGAAGGTCCAGTTCACTATAGAGAACGCGCACGCCAGCATCGGCTACTACTCGTCGCTCGCCGCGCTTGGCTTTGTTGACCGCGACTCCGTGGTGCACCAATTCCGGCGCGGACTCGACATTCCGGGCCATGTTTCTTGGGTGCCGGGTGGCACGCAGCTCAACGGCGGTCGCCTCGGCGTGATGATCCCGGTCGCCGCCGGGCAAGCGATGGGCATGCGCGCCCGCGACCCGCAGTCGTGGGTCATCTGCCATTGCGGCGATGCCGGCTGGATCTCCGGCCAGGCGCTGAACGGCTTCAACGCCGCCGACATCGGCAACCTGCCGCTGACGTTTGTCATGCAGCGCAACGGCATCCAGCTGTCCGACTCGAACAAGAACGTGATGGACAAGGACCTGCGCCCGATCGTCGAGGCGATGGGCGTCGAGATCATCGAGACCAAGTCGTTGTTTGACACCGGCGAAATGTTCCAGGCGTACAAACAGGCCCACAGCCGCGCGATGGAGGGCCGCCCGACGATGATATACCCGACCGGCTACTCCTCCGGCGATGGCGAAAAGGTGGATTTCAACTGGCTCGCCAAGCGCTTCGGTATCGGCACCGAGGTCGAGGCCATCACAGGCAAAAATGGCGTCTCGATGGATCAGGAAATCTGGGTGCCGGGCGCGTTGATGAGCTACCGCGATATCGTCCCAATGCTAGAGTGTGTTCTGTTGGTCAACGATCTGCCGGGCGGTGCCGGGCATCACGACGGGCACATGAAGGGCCGCGCCGAGGCAGAAGTTCTGGCCAACCCGATGCTCACCCGCAACTCAGCGCAACAGGCTGCATTCGACGACATCCACACTGCCACCAAGGCAGAAGTAACCACCAACGCCCGACCAGCCGCCGGCACCAAGAACCTCACGCTTTCCGCCAGGCAACTGGCGGAAGTGAGCCTGCCGGACGCCGGAAAAAAAACCAGCGCCCGCGCCGGATCAGAGACCGCCTACCTCGCCGTGGCCAAGGCGCACCCAAATGATATGTTCGTCGTAAGCTGCGACCTCAACCCCTCGACCAAGCTCGGCAAGGCCTGCGCCGAGTTGCCTGCGCAAAACCAGGTCGAGTTGAGTATCGAGGAGCAGGCCGCGCTGCTCGTCGCCGACGGCCTGGCGATGAGTTCCAGCAAGCCGCAGGTCAATGTCGTCTCGACGTTTGCCGCGTTCTTCGAAGGCATCGCCCGCGAAGGGTTGGAACTGTGGCGTTACCAGCGAAACCTCAACGGTGTCAACGAGGGGCTCAACGTCATCATGCACATGAGCCACGTCGGTGCCTGCACCGGACGCGACCACTTCTCCGGCTGGAGCCTCGACTGGGTGACACTGGCCATCGGGTACCTGCCGTACATCGACCGCTTTTATGCGCCGGCCGACGCGCGCGGCGCGTTCGTCGCCGTGCGGGATGCCTGCGCCCGCTACGGCGCGCACATCGTCGGCATCCCGCGTGACAACCTAGTCGTGCTCTCCAATGAGAACGGCGACGCGCTGTTCAACGCTGACAGTGAGTGGGAGGCCGTCACGCCGCTTCGCAAACAGGACGGCGCGAAGATCGCCATCCTCGCGCTCGGCGCCACTGCCGGCATCTCGCAACAGGCCGCCGGGGAACTCGGTGGCACAGCTGACGTTTACGTCGTGAACGGCCTGCCGCTGCCGGAAAGGTTCCTCGACAGCATCTTTGGGCAATACGACGGCGTCGTGACGGTGGAGGATGGCATCATCGGCACCCGCTACACCGGTGTTCGCGGTTTCGCCGGCCTCGTGCTTTCCTCCGCCAGTAACTCCGGCACGAAGACCGAGCACATCGGCATCGTCGATCCGCGCATCGCCCCGTCCGAGGGTCACGACGAGGTATGGGAACATTTTGGGCTGACCTCCGGCGCGATCATTGATGCTGCCAAGTCGCTTGTCTGACTCCCACCAAGTTACAGGGAATCACTCCACCAACCGAATTCGATAGAAGCGGACTTGGCCCATCGGGACGTCGCTCTCGACATTGGCCAGGCGCTGCCCCAAGTCGGCGGTGAACTCAGTCAGCTTGCTCCAGCCGTCACTGACGATATCGGAAGACTCGACGCGGTAACGGCGCCCAGGTGAGACGTGCACGGAGATCGTCACGAGCCCACCTGTGACGCCGATCGACTGGATGACGAAACGGCTGTCCGCATCGTTCGGGTCGGTTTCGCTTCGGAACTCGCCAAGGTTTGTGACCCCGTCGTTGTCGGCATCGGCCATCGCGTCGGCGGCGTTGGCAGGATTCAGACTGTGCGCCAATTCCCACGCGTCATCCATGCCGTCGGCATCGCGGTCGCCGGCTTCGGCGCTGGCGTTCGGCCGCCCGGCTGTCGGTGCGGCGGCGAGCCAGTTGTTCGGCTCGTCGACAAACTTGTCGTCCGCCTTGCGTTGCAAGGAAAGCCCGGTGCCGTCGGCGTCGCTTGGCCAAGGTTCACGGTTGTCATATGAGATTGTTTCCACCGGCAGGTAAGGCACGTACCCGGCGTCCTCGTGGCCGAGGCCCTGAGTCTTGTCGGGCCGAAGCAGCCGTACCGTCTCGCCGCCGTTGGCCAGGCGCCCCGCGAACGGCCCGACAATCGGCACGCCGCTTGGCACGTTGTAACGCTCGCGGAACCGTGATGTGAGCACCGGCTCGGCGGCAGGATCGAATCCGATGAGCAGGAGGTAGCCGCTGGGCGGCAGCGTCGTGTTTGCCGGGAAATCCAGCCTCACGCCACCGCGCATCCGCCACGTGTTCTGCGGCTCGAACGGATTGAATAGCGGCACAGCCTGCCCGCTGATGTTGTGCAGTTCGACAAACTCAAGCTGCGCCTGGCCAAGCCCGACAATATCCGGCTGCCCCTCGTACAGAATTTCGCTGATGACGACCGGGCCGACTTGCGGGCCGACATTAGGCGCGCCCCCGCCCTCGCGAAACGCGACAACCGACCCGGGGGAATCGACGCCGAAAGTGCGCCTGGCCAATGGCACGAACTTCACTCCCGAACGGGTCGTCACGCGGCCAACGGAGACACCGTTGGCCATCGGTGGAACCGCCTGCACGGCGCGAAAGCCGCTCGGCTTGCCACTGAGAAAGCCCGCGCCGATGGCCGAGAGGTAAATCGTGTCGCCGTGAGCGGAGTTCAGGCTGAAGCCAGCGCCGCCCCGGTTGAAGTCTCCCTCGTAGATCACCGTGTAGCCGCCCGACGCCAAAACTGTGTCGTCGGGGATGACATACTGCGTGGATGACTCGAACGAATCTCCAAGCAGCCAGCCGCTGATGTCCACCGGGGTTTCTCCGGTATTGTGCAACTCGATGGCGTCCTCGAGCGGCGCGTCGCTGTGCGACAATACCTCGTTGATCACGACGGTCGGAATGGGCAAATAGTTGCCGCTGCCCGGCGTGGGGGTGAGCGGAAAATCCTTCAGCCCCTCCGCACCGTCCGGTAGTCTTCCGCGCGAGATACCCTCGGCCTGGTTGAAAATCTCGACCTCGTCGACCACACTACGCTGTTTCCCGTATAGGCGGAGCAACTCGCCACGGCCGCGCAGGCTGAAGTTCACATGCCCCGCCTCGGCACCGCCATCGGCCAGCCATCGCACCCAGCCCCGTGCAGGGATGAAGGTGCGATCCGGAACGGTGAACTTGGCACGCCCCACCGCCGTGGGATCGTCGGAGAGCGTCATGCCGCCGATGTCCACCGGCTTGGTTTCCGGATTGAACAGCTCAAACCAGTCCGCGCCGGAAGCCGGTTTTGCCATCCACTCGTTGAAGACGACATTGATCGGGTTGGCCAGCGCGACTGCGGCCGCGTTCGGTTTGCCGGGCGTCGGCCCGCTCAACAGTTGCCAGTGGCCAGCGCTCATGCCGATCGACCGGTCCGCCACTTGAAAGCCGTACTCGATCGAATGGGCGAGAAAGCCGTCTGGATCGAACAGGTAAACACCACCACCCTCGGCTGCTAGCGGGACGCCTGTGTTGAGATCACCAGCCGGCTGGCTGCCATCGAACCGCACAATGAGGTAGCCGCCCATCTTGATCGTTGTACCCATTGGGAAAATCCAGTCGCCGACACCATCGGCCCGGCGCGACAGGCTGACGCCGTCGAGTGAGAAGCTCGACCCGGTGTCGTTATGAAGCTCGACCCAGTCGGACGCGCCGTTGCGGTTGAACGCGAGCACCTCGTTGAACCGGGGACCGTCGTATGACGGGAGGATGTTCGGCGCACCGGGCGTTGCGCCCTTTGTGAACTTCAACTTTCGGCTGCTGCCATCCGGTCGGCGGCCCTCCGAGACACCGAGCCGCTGTTGGGCGTAATTCATTGTCGCAAACTCCACACCCTCGGGCGTGATCAGCGTGAGCGTCGCGCCGTCGGTGGGCAGCGAAAGATCGACATGACCCGGGCCGGGCCGGGTGTCGAGCCAGACGCGCATGTAGCCTTTCGGCGGGATAGTCGCGATCCGATGTAGTCCGGCGACCTGTTGATCGACCCGGATGTGCAGGCCGGTGATGAGCGCCGGAACGTTGGCGTCGGGGTTGTACAACTCGAGCCAGTCGCGCTCGCCCTCCGCCGGGTCGGCGAGCCACTCGTTGATGACGAGTTTCGTAAGGGCCGCCGGTTGGACGGTTTGATTCAGCTTGCCGAACGTCGGCTTGGCCGTTGTCCAACCGTTTGCCGTACGGACAATCGACGAGCCGATGACACCAAAGGTCACGGCATCGATGCGACGGCCTTCGGCATCAAACAACCCCACCGAGTCGCCGCCTTGGCCAAGGCCAAAGCCGGCCCGCAACCCGTCGCCCTCGCCTTCGCCGCACCAGACACCGAGCAACCCAGCTTGGCCAAGCTCGGTGCCGTCGGGGAACTCAAACGTGTTGCCATCGCCGTCGCTCAACGTCCAGCGGGAGAGATCGGACGTAGCTTGGCCAACGTTTCGCAGCTCAACAAAATCCTGCTCGGGCGAGAGCGGCGACTGAACGTGCACCTCGTTGATGATGACCGTCGGTGGGTCGGACGCCGCACCGGCAGTACCGGGCGAGCCGGCCTTGGCCGCGCTGTCGCGCCAGTTCGACGCCGCGCCGGGGTCGGCCAATAGATCGATCAGCTCGAGTGAATGACCGTCGCCGTCGGCCAAGCTTGGCCAGGCGTCGCCGTCGCTGTAATCAACCTCGACAACCCGCCACCATTGGGCATCGAGCAGGGCCAAGCGCTCGCCGTTGTTCGACAAGCTGCCCCGGAACCAGCCGTCCACAGCCAAGCCGGGGTAGCGCAGCTTGAAAGCGTCGGGATCATTGTCGGATGCCAGCACGAAAAATTCGCCAGGGCCAATGACCTCATCGCCGGCAAAGGTGAAGTCAATACCATCGAACCGATGCCAGCCAAGCGGCACATCGAAGGTGCCGCTGTTGTGCAACTCAACGAACTCGTACTCACTGCCGCCGGGCGGGTTGTACATGATCTCGGTGAAGCGCAGCGGCGTACCCGCGTGCCCGACCTGGAATGAGTGTTCAACCAGCGCGCTCCATTGGCCATTGAGCATCGATCGGGCGCGAATCGTGGTGTCGCGGATCAGCTTGATCGGCTCCGCATATTGAACCACGCCGTCAGCCACCTCGGCACCACTGCGTTGACCAAGCGACAACTCGGCGTTAATGAGCATGTCGGAACTACCGAGGCCGGAGTTAAGGCCGTGAATGGCGAGAATATTGTTTCCGGTCTTCAGCCTGTTAATGTGCTTGCCGACGTCGAAGCTAACCCAAGTCACCGCCGATGCATCGTCGTGCCCACCGTTGGCGCCGGCGTTCCAGGCGGGGTTGAGTGCGGCGTTGGCGTTGGCGATGCGGGTGCCATTGAGGTACGCGACGAAGCCGTCATCATACTTCATCCAAAGCATCATGAAGTTGGATTCTTTTTTGTCCGATGCCGACACGTTGAAAGGGATGCGCACGAACACCGACTGGTTGATGTCGTTCATCTCGGTGTCCACGTCGATGCCGATGTGCGCGTCGTAATCAGCGTTTTGGTCGTAGCCGACACCGTCGTTACCACTGTCCCAGTCGTCATGGTCAAACGGCTCACTACCGCCGTGCCAAGTCTTTCCAAGGTCATTGCCACCATTGTCCGCAGACGGAACCATTGCCCATTTTTCTGCGCTACCCGAAAGAACAGTTTTACCTGTTTCTACCATCGCTCCCGGGCGGCGCGGATCGGCGCCATCGACCATGTAATACACCTCGCCCTCGGATGCACTTAACGTGAGTTGATAACCTGTCGGGACAGCCCCACCATTCTGGCTGAACTGTGGCGCATTATCCGAAAACTGAATCTTTTGCCCGGCCATTTGGCTCATGACGATGGCGCGGCGACGCGGTACCCAGGTAGTCTCGACATGCGAATTAAGATTTCCCAGAACGCCGGACATTTCCACCTTCATTTCGCGGAAGCGGCGTAGCACGTTCTCGTCGGTCAACGCGCCACCGTTAAAGTAGTGAATCTGTACCCGGTCGGCAAAACGCATCCGAAACTCGGGATTCTTCTGCAACGCTCTATAAAAAACAGCGATGTCCGCTCCGCCGGCGAGCGGGCCGCTACTGAGATTGTTGCCGGTGACACTGCGACCGTTGTTGCCGAACGACCACTCGGCGTCCCACACGAGGAAGCGCCACTTCGCGCCGGGCACGCGCTCGCAGGCGGCGCGCCAGTTGTTATGCGGCCAGTCGCCGGTGTTGGCGTAAACATTGAGCATGATGTAGTCGATGAAATTGTCGATGTCCAACAACCTCTCAACAGCCGAATAGTTTTGCGGGATGGTGAGATTTCTCTGTAAAGCGCTCTTGAGTTGGTTCCACTTCACCATGTTGCCTTCGCGAAGCTCACCGAATTGCGCGATGATGTCCCACTCCGAATCGCTACCGTTCCACGAGTTCAGAAAGTCGCTGTCAATACGCTCAGTAGGGTTGTAGTAGCCCTTGTTTGAACCGTTTAAATAGAGGTTCATGAACGTGCCTCGGGCGGCGACCTGCCCCATGTCCGCCGAGAGCCGACGAACCAGTTCGTCGATAATGAACGGATTCGAATGGTCATTCATCCCGGCTCGCAAAACAATGTGATTGAAATCCTGAACCTGCAGCCCTGGGAAAATAGCATGGCGCAGCCTCCCCGGCCCGTAATCGCCGCGGAAGTAAAGACGGAAGGAATACTTCCCAGCTGGCGGTCCAGAGTTTGGGTTGTAGCGCCCGCGAATATAGTCGCCGCCCTGCACGCGCAGACCTGCGTTGGCCTGAAGCGTCTCGCCTGTGTCGGGATAAATCAGTTCCATTGAGACTGGTCGCTCCCAGGCAATACCACGCTTGGTCGTGTTGCGCGGGTTTGTTTCCATGATACCGGTGTTTCCCCGCAGGTTGGACTGCTCCGTCACCAGTGACATCAATGGAAGCGATGTCACCGACTTGCCCAGGTTGTACGCGAACGTGTGCGTCTCCACACGCGACGGGAGCATGCCGCTCTTGAACACGGCCGCCCGTACCACGGTCGTCCGCCTCACCGCCACGGGACTGACGTACTTTTTGCCGTTGGCTGCAGTCGGCTCGGAATAATCGGTCGTATACCGGATCACGGCATTCGGCTCGTCAGTGGTAATGTGCACCCGGAATTGTGCATCATAAATGCCCCGCTGCGCGCTGAACTTGGGCGGCGCGAGCATCCCGCTAACAGTGCTGCCACGGTTGGCCTGACCCGGCGTCGGCGACTCGAACCAGGCCCAGTCGCCCTTGGCCAGGCGACCGTACGAAATATTGCTGCGCTGCTCCGGATACGCCGGCGCAATCTCGTCAGCGACACGCCGCGGCAGCTCCGGGCTGAACAGGCCAATGTACTCGCCCTCGACACCCAGTTTGAAATTCGTGTGCAGCGTCTGGCCAAGCGCATGACGGTTTTTTCCCGTGGCGTGCACGACGAGCAAACCGCTTGGCCGGATCGTCACGCTAGGGAACATCCACTTACCCGGCTTGGCCGCGTCGTCGCTCAACGACCAACCGGCGAGGTCAACCGTGGCATCACCGGTGTTGCGCAGTTCGATCCAGTCCCCAGCCTCGCCCTCCTCGTCCTTCAGGCCGTCGCGGTTGGCCGCGAGGATTTCGTTGATCACCACTTGGCCAAAGTCGTGGTTGGCGTCCACGTTGTAATGCCAACCTTCCGCGGCGAGCCTGTTCGGCTCTGCCGCCAAGTCGGTCACGCCGTGGTCCACCACCCAGGCGATCGTCACGATGCCGCTCCCAGCCGACTCGAACTCAATCTGCCACGGACCGCTCGCCACGCCGGCGATCGACGACGGCGCCTTGCCGTTCACCAGCAGATCGGTCGCCTCAAGCCCACGAATCGGTTCGCTGAAAAACAGGCGCACGCGGTTGAGCCCGCGCACTGTGCTGCCCGGCGGCGGCAGGATGGTTGTCAGCGCAGGCGGCATGTCATCAACGATGCGGTATTGGTGCGTGGCCGCCGCCGAGGCGGCGTCCATCAGGTTGGGCGGACGCGCTGTGTCGGCGATGCCGTGGTCCGGATTCCACGACAGAGTCGCCCCGCCAAAGTCGCCCGGCGCGAATGTAAATGTCCACAGGGCACTCCTGCCGCGCAGTTGCACCGCCGGGTCGCCGTTGAGCCAGAGATCATCGGCGTCCACCCCCGTGACCTCCTCGTCGAAACGGACCGTGACCTCGCGCAGCAGGCTGACATTGCCCGGTGCAGGATCGATCGACGCCACTTTCGGCGGCGACTTGTCCGGCTGAAAACTCCGAAGCTCAGCGTTCATCATGAAGTCGCTGCTGGTCAGGTTGGTGTTGAATCCCATGATGGCGATCTGGTTTTTGCCATCGACGAGAAACTGAGCAGGATTGTCCAGGGCGAACGTCTCGAAATTGCCGGACTCATGACTGATGCTCGCAAAAGAATCGTGCGACAGATCAGCCGCCCCCCCGACATTGAGCACCTGCTCACCATTGATCCAGACAACGAACCCGTCATCATAATCCACCAGCAGGTCGAGGGCGGAAACCTGATTGGCATTTGCCAAGGTGAAGGTGCGACGAAAAAATATCGTGGAGTATGTGTTTTGCATGTCGCCTAGCACCGTACCGCCATTGCCGTCTCCGTAACGGATTGGCGAGGCACCGCTTGGCCAATCGCTGTCGTCGAAGTCCGGCTCAGTCCACTCCAGGTCACCGCCAGAGGGATGATCGTTGCCCTTGTAGTAACTCCACTTGGCTCCGCGCGCAAAAAGTGTTCCGGCGTTGGCCTTGCTGCCGAACCAGACACCCGCCAAGAATGCCAACGCAACCAGCACAAACGGATTTATTTTCATGGCTGGGGGTTTATTTGCCCTTCTTCCGATTCATCGCCATCACACTAAGCCCGCCAAAAATGGTGCCGGAGCCACCGGTGATGATGCGCTTCACCGGCAGACCGGTCTTGGGATCCTTTTTCAGCGGATCGTCACTCATACGCTGCTCGACCTCAAAGCGGCGAACTTTTTGTCCCTTTTTCTGAGGGATGCTTTCATACGTATAAATGGGCATAATAGGTTATGCTATAAGTCGTCACGAAGCTTACCTCATTACGGGTATTGATCAATCACTTTTCCATCAGCATCGTAGGCCGTGAATGAAGGCTTGCCCACGTTCAGGGTGACCGAAATCAGGTGTCGCTTGCTCACAGCCTTGGCCAGGTACCACAACTCGCCCGGCTTGGGCACCGTACGGGTATCAACACCCCAGCAACCGTCGCCGAGGTAAAGGATGCCGTTTTTCTTGTCGACCTTGTTGGCCAGTAGCCGGTGGGTGCGTTTGTAGGTATGGTGGTCGTGCTCAAAAACCGCCGTCACGCGAAACCGCTCAAACAACGGACACCAGTTTTTGATTATCCGCTGCGCCAAAGGATCCTTGGATGAATCGTTAGTCCCGCTGGGCGGCTTGGCCGTTCCGTAGGCTGCCTTGTGATAGCAAGCGAAAATAAAGGGGAATTTTCCAGCGCGCTTGACCAAGACCTGGTTCAACCAGGCAGCCTGTTCCCCCTCAATCCGCTCGGTGTGGTCGGAGTCCAGCACGATCAGGCTCAAGTAGTTGCCAAAGTCCATCGAATAGAAGGCGCGCTTGGCCGGCAACGGAAACAGGCTGTAAAAATACTTCGCGTCCTTCGGCTTCTTTCCTGTGCCCCCGGCAACCTCGTGATTTCCAATCGCCACGACCATCGGAATCAGGCAGCGATCAGATTTACGCACACTGTTCAGCATCCACGACTCAAGCCAGTCATCCCACCTGCTCACTTCCTTGGAACTGGCGTTGGCATAGGCCAAGTCGCCACCCAGCAACGCAAACCACGGGTTCAACTGGGCTGCGCGCCGATTCATGACATCAAGGTATTTACGTTTGTGCATCATGTCTCCACCGCTCACAAAACGGAAATTGGGCGGGAGAGTGCGTGGCAGGGTGCGGAACTTGAAGTATTGCCCACCGCGAGTCGTGGTCTGGGAACGGATCGTGAAAATATACTCGGTATCTGGTTGTAGCCCCCGGAGTTCAACGTGATGAACTATCCGTTTTTTCTGATCAGCGAACATATGCTTGAAACCCCGGGCAAGCGTCCACCGACTCCCAGGCTGAGCGGCAAAGCGACGGTACATCACGTAATCGGCACTGCGTGCGTCGCCGTCCATCCAATTAACCACAAGCGTGGTGGTGGGATTGATCCGCCAAGTGAGGTACACCAGCGGCCCCTTGCTCAAGCGCTTGGCCATAGCCCGGTAAGGCACTGTCACCAAGGCAGATAGCACCAACAGAAAAAATCGGCGTCCGGTTTTTAACGGCTCAAATCTCATAAAAACAGAAACAGCGCGAAAAATAGGCGTGAGTACTTATGAGTCAATACGGGGATACAGTTTTTTTGTCGGAAACAGCCCAAAAAGGCGTTTTTTTCTTTAAACAACATGTTGACTCGCTTTTGCGTTTTGGTACTGTTCCCGCCCCTTTGCTTCCGGGGGGTTCTGGATGAAGACCTATTTACCAAAGATAGACAAGCTGAACCGTACTGTTGACGAGCAGCCGCGCAAGTGGCACGTGATCGACGCCGACGGCGCCGTGCTGGGCAAGGTGGCCACGACTGCGGCCGACCTGTTGCGTGGCAAAAACAAGCCAACCTTCACGCCGCACCTCGACACGGGTGACTTCGTCGTGGTGATCAACGCGAAGAAGGTCGTGCTGACTGGCAACAAGGAAACCGGCAAAGTGATGACCTCCTTCTCAGGATGGCGCGGCGGCCAGAAGCATTTCACCCCGGCGGACGTCCGGGCCAAGCATCCGGAGCGGCTTGTCGAGCGGGCCATCAAGGGAATGATCCCCCGCAACCGGCTCGGTCGGCAGATTTTCAAGAAGCTCAAGGTGTACGCCGGGCCGGATCACCCGCACAAGGCGCAAGCCCCGGCCGAGATGGAACTGGCCTGACACGGATTTTTTACATGGCAAAAACCGAGGAATTTTTGGGAACAGGCCGCCGCAAGACTGCGGTTGCCCGTGTGCGCCTGTCAGCCAGCGGCTCCGGCAAGGTCACCGTCAACGGGCGTGACGTGGAGAACTACTTCACTGTCGAAAACCAGCGCTCACTCGCTGTCGAGCCGCTTGAGACCGTTGAAATGAACGAGAAGGCTGACGTCCGCGTGAAAGTCGCAGGGGGCGGCATCGCCGGCCAGGCTGGTGCGGTGCGGCTGGGCATCGCCCGCGCACTCGAGAAATATAACGGCGAACTGCGCCAACCGCTCAAGGACGCCGGCCACCTCTCCCGCGATCCGCGAAAGAAGGAGCGAAAAAAGCCCGGCCAGCCCGGCGCACGGAAACGTTTCCAATACAGCAAACGCTAAATTGTAACCCTTTTCGAGCCCCGCTGGTTCAAACGCTGGCGGGGCTTTCTGTTTTCAGATACCGTCATTTCAAGCAACCTTGGCCAAGCGTTGGCCGCAAAAACAGGCAATATGTCAGACAGAAAAATCAACACCGCAATCGTGGGCGCCTCCGGTTACTCCGGCGAGGAACTGGTGCGCCTGCTGCTCGGACATCCGCACGTCAACCTGTCGATGCTGACATCGCGGCAATACGCCGGCCAGCCGCTGACATCTGTTTTCCCTCGCTTCGCCGGATACACCGGTGCAAGAGACTTGTCCTTCTCCAAGCCGTCGATTGACCTTTTGGCCGTTGAAGCCGAAGCTGTTTTTCTCGCCCTGCCCCACGGCGTCGCCGCCGAGTTTGCTGTGCCGCTGGCCGAGCGCGGCGTGACGGTGATCGACCTCAGCGCCGACTTCCGACTCAACAACGCCGACATTTACAAAGAGTTTTACAGCAGCGTACACCCTGCGCCGGAGTGGCTGACCAAGGCTGTTTACGGCCTGCCCGAAATCCGACGCGACGCCATTGCCGACGCGACGCTCATCGCCTCACCCGGCTGTTACCCGACAAGTATTTTGCTGCCAGCCATTCCACTGCTCGAGGCCGGTTTGATTGATCCAGAGCAAATCATCGCCAACTCGCTGAGCGGCGTGAGCGGCGCCGGGCGGAAGGCCGACGTGCCACTGTTGTACGTCGAGTGCAACGAGAGTCTCCGGCCATACGGCGTGCCGAAGCACCGACACTTGTCGGAGATCGAGCAGGAATTGAGCCTGGCCAACGGCTCGCCGGTCACCGTCCAGTTCACGCCGCACTTGGTTCCGGTGAACCGCGGCATCCTGACCACGATTTATCTCGCCCCGGCGCCTGGCCAAGCGGAGGACTTTGGTCAATGGACGGACGCCATCGCCGGCTGCATGGCCAAGCGCTACGCTAACGAACCGTTCGTGCGGCTCACCGGCAGCGACAGGTTACCCGACACCAAGAATGTGACCGGCACGAACACGATCGAAATCGGCTGGGCCGCCGATCCACGCACCCAGCGGCTGCGCGTCTTCAGCGCCGAGGACAACCTGGTGAAGGGTGCCAGCGGCCAGGCGTTGCAATCGTTCAACATCCGGTTTGGCTTCGACGAAACCGCCGGCCTGCTGATCTGAGCCATGGCCAAGTTCAAAAAAATCAGGGGATCTATCACCGCGCCGCTTGGCTTCCGGGCGGCTGCTCTATTCTGTGATGTCAAGACACTCGGCACCGGTAAAGGCAGCGACAAGGGGCAAAAACGCGACCTCGCGCTCATCGTCTCTGACGTGGCGGCCAAGGCCGCCGGGATGTTCACAACGAATCAGATTTGCGCCGCACCGGTGAAGCTCTGCGTCGAGCATCTGCAAAACAACAGCGCCCAGGCCGTCGTCGTCAACTCCGGCAACGCCAACGCCTGCACTGGCCCGCAGGGCCTGGCCGATGCTCGCGAGATGGCCGCGCTCACCGGCCAGGCGCTTGGCCTGAAAACCACCGACGTGCTCGTCGGCTCGACCGGCCGGATCGGCGTCCCGTTGCCGATGCCAAACCTCCGCAACGGCATCGCCGCCGTGGCCGAGCAACTGAAGCCCACCCAGGCCGCCGCCGCGCAGACCGCCGAGGCCATCCTGACCAGCGACACGCAGTCCAAGCAAATCGCTGTCATGTTTCAGCTTGGGAGCAAAACAGTGCGACTCGGTGGCATCGCCAAGGGCGCGGGAATGATCCAGCCCGGCATGAGTCCGACCGGCACGCGACTCGCCTCAGCGACGCAGGG
>MPMF02362553.1_pt1 | contig 23378 bp, 24 predicted proteins | sample 1617271 | NCBI WGS metagenome assembly MPMF02 (sample SAMN05944812, study PRJNA350692) | marine metagenome | biome: marine; feature: ODZ; material: water; isolation source: 120 m water sample prefiltered with 30 um filter, filtered on to 0.2 um... | place: Pacific Ocean | collected 2012-04-09... | reverse complement strand
TATTGATACAGTTGGTTCTAGTAATACATTAACAGTATCAATAGATTCAACTGTTTCAACTTTAACTGGAACACAAACTTTAACAAACAAAACACTTACAACACCAACTATAACTACTCCAATAATTAATACTGGCGCAAGTTTAAAAAATGGTTCATCAAGTGCTGGTTATGCAGATTTTTATGAAGATTCAGATAATGGTACAAATTATGCTAGATTAATTGGACCTGCTTCAACAGCAACTGTAACTCTTACATTACCAGCTGCTACAGATACACTAGTTGGAAAAGCAACAACAGATACATTAACTAACAAATCAATAGATTTAGGAGACAATACTTTAACTGGTTCTTTAGCAGAATTTAATACTGCTTTACAAAGTGATAGTTTTGTTTCATTAACTGGTACAGAAACTTTAACTAATAAAACTTTAACCACTCCTGTTATTGCTGAAATAGATTCCGGTTCAACAATTACTTTAGACGCTACTACTGATATCGTATTAGACGCTGATGGTGGAGATATTTTCTTTAAGGATGATGGCACAACTTTTGGTAGTGCAACTAACAATTCAGGAAATTTAATAATTAAATCAGGTACAACTACTGCTGCTACTTTTACTGGTGCAAATGTAAACCTTGCAGGTAACTTAATAGTTACAGGTGACTTAACTGTTTCTGGTGATACGACAACTGTTAATACTTCAACATTATCCGTAGAAGATCCATTAATTATAGCGGCGTCTGGTAATAATTCATCCGATGCTGTTGATATTGGTTTATATGGATTATATGACACAAGTGGTTCACAAGATTTATATTCAGGACTGTTTAGGGATGCTTCAGATACTAAATGGAAATTATTTAAAGACCTTCAGGCAGCGCCAACTACTACTGTTAATACAAGTGGTACTGGTTATGCAACTGGAACATTAGTTGCTAATTTAGAAGGTAATGTAACTGGTGACGTAACAGGTAATACATCTGGTACAGCTGCTACGGTTACAACTGCAGCTCAACCTGCAATTACTTCATTAGGAACTTTAACAACTCTTTCTGTTGATAATATAACTATAAACGGTAATGATATTTCCTCTACAGCAGGAACAGATTTAACAATAACTCCATTATCAGGACAACAAATTGTATTAGACGGAACAATAATAGTTGACGCTGGTGTAGTTACTGGTGCAACAAGTATTACATCAACTTCATTAGTTGGTGCTTTAACAGGAAATGCTGATACAGCAACTGCGTTAGCAACTGCTAGAACAATCGCTGGTCAAAGTTTTGATGGTAGTGGTAATATTACTATTGCTTCAACAGATTTATCTGATACAACTTCTATTGTATTATTAACATCTTCACAAACTTTAACAAACAAAACTTTAACAAGTCCTGTCTTAAATACAGGTGTTTCTGGTAGTGCTATTAAAGATGAAGATGATTTAACAAGTGACTCGGCAACTCATTTAGCAACACAACAAAGTATTAAAGCGTATGTAGATTCACAGGCTCATTTATCATTAATTGATGAAGACAATATGGCAAGTGATAGTGCTACTCGTCCACCATCTCAACAGTCAGTTAAGGCTTATGTGGATGCTCAGGAACATTCTGTCACTGCTACAAGTACAACTACATTTACTAATAAAACTATTAGTGGGGCTTCAAACACAATTACAGCATTAAATGCTACTAGTATAGGTGACGGAAGTATTTCAAATACAGAATTTCAATATTTAAATGGAGTATCAAGTAATATACAAACTCAATTAGACAATCAATCAACGAAAGGTTTTGCTATTGCGATGGCAATTGCATTATAAATAGTATAAATATAGAGAGAGAATATGGCACAGAATTTTAGAAGATATGTATCAAAGAATGTAGGCAAATCAGCCGTACAGGTTTTTACAGCTAATAGTTATGACACAATTATTGGGATATCATTAGCAAATACTACAAGTTCACAAGTTTTTGTGGACGCTTATATTGAGGATGCTGATTCATCTAACAATATTTATTTAATCAAAAACGCACCGATTCACGTTGGTTCGCAATTACAATTAATTGATGGCGGAGCAAAAGTAGTAGTAAAAAGTGGAGATGTATTAACAGTAATATCTGATTGTGCTTCTTCAGTGGACGCAGTTGTGAGCTGTGTGGATGCGATTTCAACATAGGATAATAATATGGCTTATATAGGAAATACATTAGAAATTGGGCTTACTCAATTACAACAAGATAGAGCACATTTTTTAAGTGATTTAAATAAATTAAATGATCTAGTAACTAGTTTTGATTTAGGTGGAGGAGAATCAGCACCGAGTGCTACACCTACTGATGATTTTGGTGAAACACTACAAACAGATACATTTGACACAAATAACTTTAAACACTTACTAACGATAGATTTAGGAAGTGTTGCATAAAAAATATAAAAAAAGGAGATTTCAAATAACTTTATATTATAAATAAATAGAGTTACTTTGTTACAAGGGAGAGAACAAAAATGCCGACAATATTACAACTAAGAAGAGGAACTACCGCTGAGAACGCTGCTTATACAGGCTCAGTTGGTGAGTTGACTGTAGATACAACTTTAGATATAGTTAAACTACACGATGGAAGCACCGCTGGTGGTTTAAACACTGTCGGTTCATTACAAGGAAATATTCAATTAGGTAAGACTGGAGACAATGAAATAGATACGGCTTCAGGAAATCTTACAATAGATTCAGCTGGTGGAACAGTTACAGTTGACGACCATTTAACTGTGTCAGGAAACCTTACAGTTTCTGGAACAACAACAACTGTAGATTCTACAACAATTAATATCCAAAATAGTTTTGTATTTGAAGGTGCAACCGATGACGCTTACGAAACAACACTTACAACAGTTGATCCTACAGCAGATAGAACATTATCATTACCAAATGCAACAGACACATTAATAGGTCTTGCAACAACAGATACACTAACAAACAAAACATTAACAAGTGCTGTTCTTAATACAGGCGTATCTGGAACAGCTGTATTAGATGAAGATAATTTTGCTTCTGATTCAGCTACAAAATTAGCAACTCAACAATCTATTAAAGCTTATATCGCTACACAAGTAAGTGTAGGAGATATTACTTCCGTTGTAGCAGGATCAGGTTTAACTGGTGGTGCAACGAGTGGAGATGCAACACTAAATGTTATTGGTGGTACAGGTATCACAGCAAACGCAAATGATATAGCAATCGATTCAACTGTAACAACTTTAACAGGAACTCAAACATTAACAAACAAAACACTTACAACACCAACAATAACAACACCTATTATTAATACAGGTGGTGCTTTAAAGAATGGTTCATCAAGTGCAGGTTATATAGATTTCTATGAGGATTCAGACAATGGTACAAACTATGCTAGAGTAATTGGACCTGCTTCAACAGCAACTGTAACTCTTACGTTACCTGCTGCTACAGATACAATTATTGGTAAAGCAACAACTGATACACTTACAAACAAATCAATTGATTTAGGTACTAATACAGTTACAGGTTCATTAGCTGAATTTAACACTGCATTACAAAGTGAAAGTTTTGCTGGACTAGCTGAGGCACAAACATTAACTAATAAAACTATTGCATTAGGAAGTAATACTGTTTCTGGAACATTAGCTGAGTTTCAAACAGCAGTTACAGACGCAACTTTAGTTGATTTAGATGACGCACAAACTTTAACAAACAAAACTATATCAGGTTCTTCAAACACATTATCTAATATTGCTAATGGTTCATTAACCAATTCTGGAATAACAGTTTCAGATGGTTCCAATACTACAGCAGTTGCTCTAGGTGGAACAATGACATTTGCTGGAACTACTAACGAAGTTGATGTTGCTGAAAGTTCAGGAACAGTAACTATCGGTCTTCCAGATGATGTAACAATTTCTGGTGACTTAACTGTTTCTGGTGATACGACAACTGTTAATACTTCAACATTGGCAGTAGAAGATCCATTAGTTTCCCTTGCAACAGGAAATAATTCATCCGATGCTGTTGATATTGGTATCTATGGGTTGTACGATACATCTGGTTCACAAGACCTTTACGGTGGTATCTTTAGGGATGCTGGCGATGGTAAGTGGAAAGTATTTAAAGATAATCAAGCTGCACCAACAACAACTGTAAACACAAGTGGTACAGGTTATGCTGTTGGAACAATTGTTGCTAATTTAGAAGCAACAACTGCTACATTGGGTGGCGTAAATGTCTTATCTACAACTAATACTGAAACAGTTACGAACAAAACTATTAACTGTTCTAACAACACGGTTTCTAACATTGTTTCATCAATGTTTGCTACTGCTGTGTCATTACAGATAATTAATTCATCCGATGCTGTACAGAAAACAATATACGGAACTAGTTCGTAAGATTTAATTAATCACTTAATTAACTATTTTTTACATAACGCATTTATGCGTAAACTGGGATTGAGCCTTATTAACAGTTAATAAATAGTATAAATAGTAAAAAGGAACTATTATATGGCAGAACCAGCAACAAGAGAAACGTTAAAACAATACGCTTTAAGAGCATTAGGCAAACCAGTTATTGAAATTAATGCTGATGACGATCAGTTAGAAGATAGATTAGATGAAGCCTTACAATACTTTGCTCAATATCATTACGATGGTGTAGAGCGTACTTATCTTAAATACGAAGTTACCCAAGCAGATGTAGATAGAATAAAAACTCCAACAGGAGATACTGCTACAACAATTACTAAAAATTCAGTAACTACTGCATGGACCGAACAAAATAATTTTATAGTAGTACCAGAAGCTGTATTAGCAGTAACTAGAATCTTTCCTCTTTCTAATAGAGGTAATCAAAACTTATTTGATATAAGATACCAATTAAGATTAAACGACCTTTACGATTTTTCTTCAACATCAATTATACATTATGATATGGTATTAAGGCATTTAGATTTTTTAGACCATATTCTAGTAGGAGAGAAACCTATAAGATTTAATCAATATAATAATAAACTTTTTGTAGATATGGATTGGAAAACAGACATATCTGTAGGTGAGTTTCTTGTTATTGAGTGTTTTAGAAAATTAGACCCAACAACATTTACAGATGTTTATAATGACATTTATTTGAAAAGATATACAACTGCTTTGTTTAAAAAGCAGTGGGGGAGCAATCTTTCAAAATTTAATGGTGTGGCTATGATTGGTGGCGTATCATTAAATGGTCAACAAATATATTCAGAAGCATTAGAGGATGTTAAAAAATTAGAAGATGAAATAAGAGGCACATACGAAACGCCTATAACTTATATGATAGGATAATGCTATGCCAGTCAATCACTACTTTCAAGGCGGCGATGGAATCGGTAATGAAGCAGAGAAAAGATTACACGAAGATATAATTATAGAAGGCTTAAAGATTTACGGCCACGACTGCTACTATTTACCAAGAACAATTGTCAATCAGGATTTAATTTTAGGAGAGGATACTCTTTCTAAATTTGATGATTCTTATTTACTTGAAATGTATGTGGAGACAACTGATGGATTTGCAGGTGAGCAGGAGTTAGTTTCTAAATTTGGTTTAGAAATAAGAGATGATACAACGTTTATGATTTCAAAAAGACGTTGGCAAAATCAAGTTGATAATGCAGCTACATTAATTAAAGAAGGAAGACCTAACGAAGGAGATTTAATATATGTTCCTTTAATGGGTAGTTTCTTTGAAATACAGTTTGTTGAAGACCAAGAGCCATTCTTCCAATTAGGAAATTTACCAGTATATAAATTAAGAGCAACTAAATTTGAGTACAGTTCAGAAAAACTTTCTGGTGTTATACCTGAAATTAGTGACGCAGAAAAAGATTTATCTATAGATTTATTACAACATCAAGCATTATTAGAAACTGGTGGTGGAACATTATTAGAAAGTACAGATTCCGTTTTAGGTAATATGGATTATTTAATATTAGAAAGTGATACATTTAATTTAGCAACTCAAACAAGAGATTATGCTGACAATGATACATATGAATCAGACGCAGGTTTCGGTACAGCAAGTACAGATGATGATATATTAGACTTTACTGAAAGAAACCCATTTGGTGAAGTAGATGAGGAGAGTATTTAATGTTTGGAAGACGATTTTACCACGAGTCATTAAGAAAAGTTGTTGTATCATTTGGTACAATATTTAATAATATTGTTATTCATAGAACAAATAGCGAAGGCGATGTTGTACAAAAAATTAAAGTGCCTTTAGCATATTCACCTAAAGAAAAGTTTTTAACAAGATTAGAGCAACAGCCTAGTTTAGAAAAAAGAGAAATGGCTATTACGTTGCCTAGAATGGGATTTGAAATATCAGGTATTACATATGACGCTACTCGTAAGTTACAAAGAGTAGGAAAGTTTAAAGCAGTTAATACTACAGACGCTAATAAAATGTATTATCAATATAATCCTGTTCCATATAATATTAGTTTTAGTTTATACTGTTTTACAGCAACTGCTGAAGGTGGTTTACAAATTGTTGAACAAATATTACCTTACTTTCAACCAGACTATACAGTTACAATAAACGTAATCCCAAGTATGGGAATTAAAAGAGATGTACCGATTACACTAAATAGTGTTACTTACGAAGATACTTACGATGGTAGTTATACAAACAGACGTGCTGTAAATTATACTTTAGGATTTACTGCAAAAACTTATTTGTATGGACCTATATACTCTAGCAAAGTTATTAAAGAAGCTATTTCGGATGTATATACAGATACAACTACAACAGAAAAGAAAGAGGAACGAATTGTGGTCGTTCCAGATCCAACTTCTGCTGGCGCTGATGATGATTTTGGATTTACAACAACAATAACAACATATGATAGTGCTGAATAATTTGGAACAATATGACAATAGACGACAAAATAAATGAGGCTCTAGGTATCATACCAGAGAAGCCTGCTACAAAAGCAGTAGTTAAACAAGAATTTACTCCACCAGTTCCTAGATTAGAAGATAAGGACAAAGAAGATGTGGATAATGATTACAAATACAGTAGAGAAAATTATTACAATCTTATAGAACGTGGACAGGACGCAATACAAGGTATATTAGATATTGCAAAAGAAGGACAACACCCTAGAGCATATGAAGTTGCAGGCCAATTGATAACTTCGGTAGGTCAAACGGTAGATAAACTACAAGACTTACAAAAGAAATTAAAAGATTTAAAAGATGTACCTAATAAAACTACAGCTAATATTAAACAAGCTCTTTTTGTAGGTTCTTCAGCAGAATTACATAAAATGCTTAAGAATAAAAACAAAAACGGATTAGCAAAAGAAGATAAAGATTTTAAAAAGACTGATTGGCAAGATGAAGTAAAATACGATTAAGGAGGATGTATGAAATATAATAGTGAAGCATATTTAGGAAATCCTAATCTATTTAAAGCCAATACAAAGCAAGAATATACTGAACAACAAGTAATTGAAATTGCTAAATGTATGGAAGAGCCTGCATACTTTATTACAAAATATATTAAAATTGTAAGTATTGATGAAGGTTTAGTACCTTTTAATATGTACAAGTTTCAGGAAAAAATGGTTCATACTTTTCATAATAACCGTTTTTCAATTTGTAAACTTCCAAGACAATCTGGAAAATCAACAACAATCATCGCTTATCTATTACATCAAGTTATCTTTAATGATAATATAAACGTTGCAATATTAGCCAATAAGAGTTCTACTGCTAGAGATTTATTAGGTAGACTTCAACTCGCATATGAAAATTTACCTACTTGGTTACAACAAGGTGTTTTAAATTGGAACAAAGGTTCACTTGAATTAGAAAATGGTTCAAAAATACTCGCAGCTGCAACATCTTCAAGTGCAATTAGGGGTGGATCATTTAATATTATATTCCTAGATGAGTTTGCTTTCATACCTGCCAATATATCTGAACAATTTTTTAGTTCAGTTTATCCAACAATTTCATCTGGTAAAAAATCCAAAGTAATGATTGTATCTACACCACATGGAATGAATATGTTTTATAAACTTTGGAATGATTCTATACATAAAAGAAATGATTATATACCTGTAGAAGTACATTGGACTGAAATACCTGGTAGAGATGAAAAATGGAAACAAGAAACAATAAGAAATACAAGTGAAGCACAATTTGCTACCGAGTTTGAATGTGAGTTTGTAGGTTCGGTTGATACGTTAATTAATCCATCAAAAATAAGATTACTATCTCACAATATACCTATTGTTTCAAATGCAGGATTAGATTTATACGAAAGGCCTGTAAAAGGAAAAGATTATGTAATGACAGTTGACGTTGCTAGAGGTACTGTAAGAGATTATTCTGCTTTTGTTGTATTTGATGTTTCAAAAATGCCTTATAAGATAGTAGCAAAATTTAGAGATAACGAAATAAAACCTTTGTTATTTCCTCACACAATAGAAAAAGTAGGAAGGCAATATAATAATGCTTATGTTTGTGTAGAAGTAAATGATATAGGACATCAAGTTGCTGACGCTTTACAATTTGAATTAGAATATGGAAACTTATTAATGTGTATGATGAAAGGTAGAGCAGGTCAAATATTAGGTGGTGGTTTTTCTAAAAGAGGTACTCAATTAGGAGTACGTATGACAAAACAAGTAAAAAGAATAGGTTGTGGAAACTTAAAAACACTTATAGAAAGTGATAAGATTATTGTACCTGATTTTGAAATTATACAAGAATTGTCAACATTTGTTAGACGAGGTTCTGGATGGGCAGGTGAAGAAGGCACAAATGATGACTTGGTTATGTGTTTAGTTATATTTTCGTGGTTATCTAATCAAAGATATTTTAAAGAATTAACAGACCAAGATGTACGTGCTAGATTATATGAAGAACAAGCACACGCTATAGAACAAGATATGGCACCATTTGGATTTATGGACGATGGATTAGAAGATGATTCATTTGTAGATGATAAAGGTGAGAAATGGACACCTATAACAGTAAGAAAGGGAGAAATCCTGTAAAGATTATATTATTCATAAATATAAGTGAGATTTATGATACTTATTAGCTAATAAGATATTAAGAGGAGAACAAACATATGGCATTTCAAGTTTCACCAGGTGTTCTCGTACAAGAGAAAGACTTAACAAACGTTATACCAGCAGTAGCAACTACTATAGGTGCTGTTGCAGGACAATTCTCACAAGGCCCAATGGATGAAGTAGTATCTATTGCGTCTGAAAAAGAATTGGTAGAAACATTTGGTAAACCTGACTCTACAAACTTTGAATATTGGTTTAGTGCTGCTAGTTTTCTACAGTACTCATCAAGTTTAAGAGTGGTACGAGTTGCAAACACTTCAAGTGTAAACGCTGTTTCAAGCGGAACAGCTTTGCGAATAAAAAATACAGAACATTACTCTACAGGTGACGGAAGTACAGGACCTTATAACGATGGTTCAGCATCCGTTGGCGAGTGGGCTGCAAGAACAGCAGGCGCTTGGGGTAATAGCTTAAAGATTTCAACGTGTCCGAGTGCAACGGCTTACGAAGAAACAAATAAAACAACAACTGACGACTCTTCAACAGCAGTGGGAGATACAACTATCGTATTAACATCAGGAACTGATTTTAATGTAGGTGATATTGTTAACTTCGGCGAATCTGGTGGGCACGAATATAGAGTTACTGGTGTTTCAACAAACACTTTAACTTTCGTAAGACACCCTTCAGGTACAGGCGGAACACACACAGCTGTTGCAAATGGCTCACAAGTAAGAAGAAGATGGCAATATTATGACCTAGTAGATAAAGCACCAGGTACTTCAACATATACTTCTACAAGAAGTGGAGTAAATGACGAACTTCACATTGTAATTATAGATGAAGATGGTGGTGTTACAGGTACTGCTGGCGAAGTTTTAGAAGTTTATGATTCAGTATCAAAAGCTTCTGACGCTAAAACAGCACAAGGTGGCGTTAATTATTATCCAGATGTACTTTATAATCAATCACAATACATTTACTGGATGGATCACATTGCAACTGGTTCAAATTGGGGCAGTACAGCTTCTGGAACAACTTCCACAGCTCTTTCAGCACCATATAGTAGATCACTTGTTGATGGTGCAGATGGTTCAACAGCTACAACTGCTGAATTAAAAACTGCATATGAAAAATATAATGACGCTGATACAGTAGATGTTAATTTAATCATCTCTGGAAAAGGTGGCGCTACTCACGTAGATAACTTAATCACAATTGCTGAAAATAGAAAAGACGCTGTTGTATTTTGTTCACCTGAAAGATCAGACGTAGTTAACGTGACTAATTCTAATACACAATTAAGTAATGTTAAGTCATTCTTTAATAGTATTAGATCATCTTCATATGTTGTATTTGACAGTGGTTACAAATATACTTACGACAAATACAATGACGTGTTTAGATATATTCCATTGAATGGAGATATTGCTGGATTGGCTGCAAGAACAGATATGATTGCAGACTCTTGGTTCTCACCTGCTGGTTTCAACAGAGGAGTAATTAGAGGGGCAGTTAAACTTGCTTTCAACCCTGCCAAAACACAAAGAGATGAGTTGTACAGAGCTAGAATCAATCCAGTGGTAACTTTACCAGGTCAAGGAACAGTATTGTTCGGAGACAAAACAGGATTATCTACTCCGTCAGCGTTTGATAGAATAAATGTTAGAAGATTGTTTATCGTTTTAGAAAAAGCAATCTCAACTGCTTCTAAATTTCAACTATTTGAGTTCAATGATGAGTTCACTAGAGCACAATTTAGAAATATAATTGAACCATTTTTAAGAGATGTACAAGGTAGACGTGGAGTTACAGACTTTTTAGTAGTATGTGATACTTCAAATAATACTGCTGCTGTCATTGATAGAAATGAGTTTAAGGCAGACATTTTTGTTAAACCAAATAGATCAATTAACTTTATACAACTACAATTCGTAGCGACTAGAACAGGTGTTGCTTTTGAAGAAGTGGTGGGAGCGTAGGAGGAATAAATGCCAAATATAAATGATTTTAAAGCCAAATTAAGAGGCGGCGGCGCTCGTGCTAACCAATTTAGAGTGACTATGCCTTTCCCTGGATTTGCTGCTGTAGGTGGGGAGACTGAAACAATGTCTTTCTTAACTACATCAACAGCTTTGCCAGGTATGACAGTTGCGGAAGTAGCTGTACCATTTAGAGGTAGGGAGTTATATGTTGCAGGTGATAGAACATTTGCTACATGGACTACTACTATTTTAAATGATACTAACTTCCTAATACGTAACGCTTACGAAAGATGGTTGAATGGTATTAACAATATGTCAGATAACGAAGGATTAGTTAATCCTGTAGATTATCAAGTTGACTCATTTGTTGACCAATTAGACCGTAACGGTAACGTGATTAAATCATATACATTTAGAGGAATGTTTCCAACAACTTTAGATGATATTGCATTATCATATGGGGACAATAATACTATAGAAAGTTTTACTGCTACTCATAGATACCAATACTTTGAAACAAATACTACTAGTTAATACCATTATAAGTATTAATAGGAGAAAATAGATTATGGCTGAACTGTTTGGGTTTAAGATAGAACGACTGAAAAGTCCATCAACCGATCCAAGACAAAATATAGTTCCACCTCAAGCGGAAGACGGTACACAAACCGTCCCCGCTGGTGGGTTTTTTGCGTCTTATGGAGGATTTGATGCTACTGCTCGTAATGAGTTAGATTTAATTAGAAGATATAGAGAAGTATCACTCCATCCCGAGTGTGATCTTGCAATTGAGGATATAATATCTGAGGCAATTGTATCAAATGAAAATCAACAATCTGTACAATTAGATTTAAGTAAAATAGAATATAGTGATTCAATCAAAAAGAAAATAAGAGATTCTTTTGGTGAAGTATTAAAGTTATTAAATTTTGATATTAAAGGCCACGACATCTTTAGAAGATGGTATGTGGACGGTAGATTATACTATCACAAAATTATAGATAAAGATTCACCAAGACTTGGTGTATCAGAATTAAGATATATTGATCCTAGAAAGATCAAAAAAATTAGAGAAATAAGAAAACAAAGAACGGACGGTATGCCAAGTTCGTTTGCCTTTGAGAATAAATTTCAGGAATATTATATATTCAATGAAAGAGGAATACATCCATCTTCTACATCAAATGCAGGTGGGTTAAGAATAGCTACAGACGCTATTACTTATTGTCCTTCTGGTCTTATAGACCAGCAAAAAAATCAGGTTTTATCTTATTTACACAAAGCAATTAAACCTGTCAATCAATTAAGAATGATTGAAGACGCTGTTGTAATATACAGAATTGCTAGAGCACCTGAAAGAAGAATATTTTATATAGATGTAGGTAACTTACCTAAAATCAAAGCTGAACAATATTTAAGAGATGTTATGGCTAGATATAGAAATAAGTTAGTCTATGACGCTTCTACTGGTGAAATAAGAGATGACAGAAATTATATGAGTATGTTAGAAGACTTTTGGTTACCTCGTAGAGAAGGTGGGAGAGGAACTGAAATTACTACTTTACCAGGTGGACAAAACTTGGGTGAGATTGCTGATATAGAATATTTCCAAAAGAAATTATATCGTTCATTAAACATACCAATTAGTAGATTAGAAGGTGGTCAAGGTTTTAACCTTGGTCGGGCTGCAGAAATTAGTAGAGATGAAGTTAAGTTTACTAAATTTGTAGGTCGTTTAAGAAAGAAATTTTGTATGTTATTCCATGACATACTGAAAACGCAATTAATCTTAAAAGGGGTTATTGCGCCAGAAGAATGGGATGCAATGCAAGGAGATATTACATTTACTTTCTTACAAGATGGATATTTTGCTGAGTTAAAACAAAGCGAAATGATGAGAGAACGGGTATTATTAGCACAACAATTAGAAGGATACGTTGGTAAATATTTTTCTAACGAGTATATTAGAACCAAAATATTAAAACAAAATGAACAAGAAATTAACGACATTAATCAGCAAATTGAAGAAGAAGGTGCCGAGCCCGAGCAGTCTGAAACAGTCCCTGGCACAACGAATGGGGCAGGTGGGCCTAGGAAAGAAAAAGAAACGGCAACAGTAAAACAAAAAGATAGTATAAGCGTTAAACAAAAAGCAGACAAAAAAGATTTTAAAGACGCTGAAATGAAAGCTAGAGATTCGTATAAAAGCACTACATAAGGAGATAAATATATAATATGAGTAAAGAAAATTTAGACAAATTTGTAAATAACTTGGAAAAAGGCAACAGTAAACAAGCAGGAGAAGACATTAAAAATGCTCTTGCTGATAAAGTTTCTAGTGCCTTAGATGATGCTAAAGTTGATGTGGCTAAATCTGTATTCACAGGACAGCAAGGTGTACAAGCACCTGAAGCTAATCCTTTTACAGGTAATGATCAGGCTGCAGAAACACCAGCACCAGAGGTACCAAGTGATGAAGTGGCTCAGTAATTTTATAAAAGAACAGATTACTGAAGCTAACGACTACAAGCGTACTAGGCAGTATAATAAATTAACTCCTAGAATGAAACGTGCTGTAGATATGGTTTTTAAAGCCGCTGATAGGGACGCAGATGTAATTGCTAATTTTGAAAAAAATGTTAATGCAGCTGCAAAGAAATTTGGCGTACAAAAACAAGACTTAATGAAATATTTTGATAAAGAAACATTAACAATTTTAAGGAGATAGAAATGGCAGTAACACAAAGAGTTCTAACAGATAATGCTTATGGAACTAAAGTTTTAGTAAACTTTGATGACCATGGCTCGGCTGTAACTATTGACGCTTCAGCATTAGCAAATAAAGAAGCTTCAGGTGATAGACTAGATATTAAAAAAGTATCTTGGTCTTTAGATACAGAAGTGGCAATAACTTTTACTGGTACAAATGTTGTAGAGGCGATTGATCTTGCAGGCGGTACAACAGGTAGTTTTGATTCACACGTTATCACTAACGGTGCAACACAACCTGGAGATGCTACAGACGCTGATATAATATTAACACCAGGAACTAGTACAGACGGTTTTGTTTATTTGGAACTAATCAAATCAGTTGGCTTTGGTAACTAATAATGGCTGATACAATATCTACACAGGTATTAACAGATACTACAGGTGTCAAATATGCGGTTAAACTAACCAATTATTCAGATGGCACAGGTGAAACTTTAGTACAAAAGGTTGACGCTTCGGCAACAACTTTTATGACTGAAGACGGTAATCGTAAAATATCAAAAATATTTTGGTCAGTAAATACATCCAATTCAAAGTCTGCCGTTGAATTAATATGGGATGGTACAACAAACGCTACAGGTGTTTTGTTGTCTGGTCAAGGGTTTTGGGATTTACGTGCCGATGGTAATGAGATATTAAACAACGCAACAGCACCAACAGGTGATGTTTTACTATCTACTAAAAACTTTGCAAATGGAGATAATTATACGATTTTAGTGGTTTTTAGATAGTTATTTGTATAAATAATAAAGAGAAATTAGAGATAGATACAAATGAGATTAATAACCGAGGAAGTTACACAAGCAAAATACATTGTAGAAGAACGAGATGGCAAAAAAAATTACGCCATTAAAGGTGTTTTTTTACAGTCCGATGTTAAAAATAAGAATGGAAGGATCTATCCTAAAGAGATTCTTCAAAAAGAAGTTCATAGATATAATAGAGAGTTCATAGAAAAGAATAGAGCATTTGGCGAACTAGGCCATCCAGACGGTCCTACCGTTAACCTAGAAAGAGTTTCGCATATGATAAAAGCTCTACATCCCGAAGGCAATAATTTTATAGGCGAAGCCCGAGTTTTAGATACCCCATATGGAAAAATAGTGAAAAGTTTAATAGATGAGGGTGCAACACTTGGAGTTTCAAGTAGAGGAATGGGCACACTTATTCAAACAGGTACTGCCAACATAGTCAAAGACGATTTTTATCTTGCAACAGCGGCTGATATAGTCGCAGATCCATCAGCTCCTGATGCCTTTGTAGAAGGTATTATGGAAGGAAAAGAGTGGATTTGGAACAATGGCGTTTTGAAAGAGCAAGAAATAAATGAATTAAAATTACAAGCAGATCAAAAGGCACGAAACAATAGAGCACAAATTAATGCTAAAGTGTTTGAGTCTTTTCTTAAAAAGCTGTAGTTTTATAAATAGTAATTGACACTTTCCGTTAGGAGTAGTGGATCTATTACATTAATTAAAAAGTAAAAGTAAAGAAGGAGAAAATAACAATGGCTAACAATCAGGCAGATTTGCCAAAAAGAAACGCCGTTCCAGCTGAAGCACCCAAATCATTGGCTGCAACTGTTCAACAAGTGTTGACTAAAGCAGTTACGCACCCAAGTGATCCAAAATCGGATTTCGCACAAGGGGTCAAACATATTACAGGTGACCCACACCAAAAAAGTGCAGGCCAAGCTGACGCCGCAGGAAAATCTCTAAAAGCTGAAGATACAGAAGATAAAGAAAAAGAAGCTTTAAAAGCTAACGCTGATAAAGAAAAAGAAGCTGTAAAAGAAGCGGAAGAGAAAAAAGACGAAAAAGAAGTAAAAGAAAATCCATTAATGGCTTTAGGAAGAGTTGGAGCTGCAGCTGCAGGAACAGCCGCAGGAACAACAGCAGCAAATAGAGCTGCTGACGCAATAGGTGCTTCAGTTGATCCAAAAGCAAAAAAAGGAACAGTAAAAGAAGGCGAACTTCCAGCTGCTTTGCAAAAAGCAATTGATAAGAAAAAAGAAGACGCTAAAGAGTCTGACGAAAAAGAAGACGAAAAGAAAAAAGAAGACGTTAAAGAATCTGACGAAAAAGATTCTGACGAAAAGAAAAAAGAAGACGTTAAAGAAACTGAAGACAAGAAAGAAGATGAGAAGAAAGCTGAAGTCAAGGAAGACGATGCTAAAGCAGAAAAAGAAAAAGAAGTTAAAAAAGAAAACGAAACTGCTAAAGATAAAGTGAAAAACCTTGATATGAAAGAAGACGTTAAAGCATTAACTGAAGGTGAAGACCTTTCAGAAGAATTTAAAGCTAAAGCGGCTACAATCTTCGAATCTGCTGTAAAAGCAAAACTTGTTGAAGAAATTGAAAAATTAGAAGGCGAATACGAAACTAAAGTTGCTGAGAGAGTTGAAGAAACTAAATCAGAAATCGTAGAAAAAGTTGACGCATATCTAAACTATGTCGTTGAGGAGTGGATGAAAGAAAACGAATTGGCGATAGAAAAAGGTTTAAGAGCCGAGATTACTGAAGATTTTATCGGTGGTCTTAAAACATTATTTGAATCTCATTACATCAATGTTCCAAATGAGAAGTATGATGTTATTGAGAATCAAGCTGCTGAGATAGATAGGTTAAAAGAAGAAAATAACAAATCTATTGAAAAGAACGTTGAGTTAAATCAGAAGGTTGGTGAATTTACTAGAGAAGGAATTATAAATGACGTATCTAGTGATCTTGCTGAAACTGAAACTGAAAAACTTAAAGGTTTAGCAGAAGGAATTGAATATAAGGACGCAGACAGTTTTAGAAAAAGTATAGAAACTTTAAAAGATTCTTACTTCCCTAAAGCAGAAGCGAGTGATAAACAATCTAATGAAGTAGCGGACAATGATGCTTCTCCGAATTTATCGGAAAGTATGGCTGCATATACTGCTGCAATTAGTAAAACAAAGAAAAATCCTTATCTTAAATAGATAGGGGTTTTAGTTAATAACTAAAAAGAAGGAGAGATAGAAATATGTTTTTATCTGAATCAATACAACAAAAGTGGCAGCCCGTTTTAGATCATCCTGATCTTCCCGAAGTGAAGGACAGTTACAAACGTGCCGTTACATCAATGATATTGGAAAACCAAGAAAAAAGTTTGAAAGAAGATGCTCAGTTTTTAAGTGAAGCAGCTCCTGCAAACGCAACTGGTAGTTCAGTATCTAATTGGAATCCTATTTTAATTAGCTTAGTACGAAGAGCTATGCCTAACCTTATCGCTTACGATATTGCTGGCGTACAACCAATGTCAGGCCCAACAGGCTTGATTTTCGCTATGAGAAGCAGATATGCCTCTCAAAGTGGTGGTGAAGCTCTTTTTGACGAAGCTGATACAGACTTTAGTGGTAGAAATGCTGCTGGATCATCTGTAGCAAATAAAACTGGTCCTGCACACACAGGCGAAAACCCTGCTGTACTTAACGACTCAATCGGAACATCTACTGGCTATACTGCTGGTACTGGTATGACGACTGATTACGCTGAGGCACTTGGAGACGCTGCTGCTAACAGTTTTGCTGAGATGGCATTTTCAATTGAAAAATCAACTGTGACTGCGAAAAGCAGAGCACTTAAAGCAGAATATACTATGGAACTTGCACAAGATTTAAAAGCAATCCATGGTTTAGACGCTGAAACTGAATTATCAAACATCTTATCTGCTGAGATCCTTGCGGAAATCAATAGAGAAGTAGTTAGAACAGTTTACAGAACTGCTGAAGTCGGCGCTGCTGATAACGACAACTCACACGCTGCTATTAACACAACAACCGCTGGTATATTTGACCTTGACACAGACTCTAATGGTAGATGGTCTGTTGAAAGATTTAAAGGCCTTATGTTCCAATTGGAAAGAGATGCTAATACTATCGCACAAAGAACAAGACGTGGAAAAGGTAATATGATTATCTGCTCTTCAGACGTTGCTAGTGCTTTACAAATGGCTGGTGTGTTAGATTACACTCCTGCGTTAAACAACAACCTAAACGTTGACGATACTGGCAATACTTTTGCTGGTGTATTAAACGGTAAGTTTAAAGTTTATATAGACCCATATGCTGCTAATTTAGCTTCAAATGCAAGTCCTACTAAACAATACTATGTTGTTGGTTACAAAGGAACATCACCATATGACGCAGGATTATTTTACTGCCCATATGTACCTTTACAAATGGTAAGAGCAGTTGGACAAGACACTTTCCAACCTAAAATCGGATTTAAAACCAGATATGGTTTAGTTGCGAATCCTTTTGCTGGTGCAAGTGCTAGTTCAGCAATTGTTTCTGACGGTGTTGGTGCAATCAATGCTAACAGATACTACAGACGTGTTCAAGTTAAGAACATTATGTAATATTTGTTGAATAACAAATTAAGAAGGGCGGCTTCGGTCGCCCTTTTTTTTGGTCTAAATTCCAGATATAAATAATTATTAAGGGTAGAAGATTAACACAGACAATTCTACCCTTATTAAATAGATATAAATAGTAGTATGAAGAAATGGGTGAGAACAATATTAATAGAATATCTCTATATTTTTGTGTTTGCTATTATAATATTGGCATTAGCATACTGTACAGTTAACATATAAATAGTAGTATGAATGATTGGACAAAAGAATTTATAAAAAAACATACAGCAAAAGGTTCACATAGGTGGGCATTTTGGTGTGAAGGAATATTGATAGGTTTAGTAATAGGGTTATTATTATGACAACACTAAAAGCTATAGATAGACAACCGACTAAAATGGACTATGCAAGTCCAACGCAATTTAGATTTAGTATAGTCAAACTACCTAAAGTTGAGTATTTTTGCACAGCAGCTAATATACCAGGTCTTACAATGGGTTCAACTGAATTACCTACACCTTTGAAAGATATACCTATGCCTGGAGATAAAGTAGTTTATGATACTTTAGGTATTAGTTTTTTGGTAGATGAAAATTTAGAAAACTATAGAGAGATACACGGATGGATGACAGGTTTAGGTTTTCCAAAAGATTACTCTCAATATAGAACATTGCAAGGTGCTGGGACAGATAGATACCCAACAACAACAAGCGAAGATTATTCAAAAGAACACGGTGTTGTATCTAAACAAACTCCAGATGATGGTGGTTTGTATTCTGATTCTACACTTTTTATATTGACAAGTAAAAACAATGCCAATATAGAAGTCAGATTTAGAGATATATATCCAATATCACTATCTGGATTAGACTATAATCAGCAGGCCACAGACGTTGATTATTTAAATGCTACAGCAACATTTCAATATAAAATTTATGAATTTGCTAATGTTGGTGCTGGTAGAACTGTGGAAACAACATCATAGATTATTGACTTTTTAGTCCTAATCTGATATAATGGAGTTATTATGACATTTGATGAATTGCAGGAATTAGCAGATAAAGATTTAAAATTAAACGATACAGAATTAGACATTGAGTCGTTAAAAACACCTGCCTTACATAATAAGTATTGCAAATTTCACAATCAATATGTTAATCTCTTAAAAAAAGCAGAACAAGATAGAGATATAATGATTAGAGATAAGTGGGAATATTACACAGGTAAAGCAGACCCACAAGTCTATAGAGAAAATCCTTTTAATCTTAAAATTTTAAAACCAGACGTTGACAAATATCTAAAATCAGATAAAGACTTAATTAAGTTAGAACAAAAGGTAACTTATATTGAGAGTACTGTTAACTATTTGGATAAGACAATCAGATTAATTGCGAATCGTTCCTTTCAAATAAAGAACGCAATTGAGTGGCGTAAATTCACTTCTGGCGTTATCTAAAAAATGCAAAACATTATAGTTGACAAGGTCAATGATGTTTACATTCGGATTGATGCTGACGCTAGCATCCGTAGAGAATTGTCTGATTATTTTTCATTTGAGGTCCCTGGTTTTAAGTTTACACCCCAATTTCGTAATAGATTTTGGGATGGAAAAATTAGATTATATTCGTATGCTACAGGTCAATTATACGTTGGATTGTACCCTTACTTAAAACATTGGTGTAAAGAGAAAAATGTACATATCATTGAATCTAGTGATATTTTAACATTTAAAACACACACAGCCGCCGCCATAAACGATTTAATAGACTCTTATGAACTATCTATCACGCCGAGGGACTATCAAATTGAAGGTTTTAAATTTGCCTTGGAATATGATAGAGGCATAATATTATCGCCTACTGCCTCAGGAAAATCATTAATCATTTATATGTTGGTAAGACACTACCTTAATGTCATTGATAATAATATTTTAATTGTTGTTCCTACAACCTCATTGGTGGAACAATTATATAAAGACTTCAAAGACTATGGGTTTAATGTAGAGAAAAATGTTAGTAGAAAATATCACGGTTATGAAATAGATGAAAACAAACGAGTTGTTATATCAACTTGGCAATCATTATATAAACTTCCAAAACAATTTTTTAAAGATTATGGGGCTGTACTAGGTGATGAGGCACATTTATTTAAAGCAGTATCATTGACAAAAATTATGACCAAACTTGTTGATTGTAAATATAGAATAGGTTTGACAGGCACTTTAGATGATAGTAGAACACATAAGTTAGTATTGCAAGGCCTATTTGGTATGGTTAATAAGGTTGTATCAACAAAAGAATTGATAGATAGAAAACAACTCTCAAATTTAAAAATTGTCTGTTTAAATTTAAAGTATCCAGAAAGTGAATCAAAGAGTGTTTACGGTGTTAAGTACTTTGAAGAATTGGAGTATTTGGTTCAAAATAAGGCACGTAATAAATACATACGAAATCTTGCCTTGGCACTAAATGGAAATACTTTATGTTTGTTCCAACTAGTTGAAAAGCACGGAGATCAATTACATCAATTTATTAAAGAGAAAGCAGACCCTAAGCGAAAGGTGTTTTTCGTTTATGGTGGAACAGAAACAGATGATAGAGAAAAAATTAGAGAAATCACGGAGAAGTCTGACAATGCAATTATTGTCGCTTCTTTCGGGACGTTCAGTACTGGTATCAATATTCGTAATTTACACAACATTGTTTTTAGTAGCCCTAGTAAGAGTCCTATAAGAGTATTACAATCTATAGGCCGTGGCTTACGTGTTGGTGATAAGAAACAAAGCGCTACAGTATATGATATTTCAGATGATTTAACATACAAAGGTAAGAAAAACTTTACTTTAACACACTTCCAGGAACGAGTTGAATTATATAATAGAGAAGGATTTAACTATGAAATACATAGCGTTTCCTTGAATGGAAAAGATAAATAGTAGTATGATTAATAGAATTGATACAAAAGCTGTTAAGATAATAAGACTAGTTTCTGGTGAAGAAATTTGTTGCAAATTTCCTCTTAAAGAAAATCAACTACCTGATAGCTCAAAACTATTGAGATTACAAGAGCCGATGTTAATAAAATACATTCCTCGTATTACTGAACACGGCATATCTGATTATATTGCGCTAGTTAAATGGGTTGGTTTTACAGATGAGAGAATTGTAACTATACCTGTTGATAAAATTATCACAATATGCAATGCTACTAATGAATTTACACATAGATATGGTAAACTTATTGGTTCATTGAGAGAATCAAAACAAGCTTTACCAGGATTTATACAAAGAGATATGAAAGATGATGAATGGGGAGACGAAATTCCTCCATCAGGAGACGAACTTCCGCCATCAAATGATAACAATATTAATAAGAAGAACTTAAAGGATATGGCTAACTGGTTGAATATGCCTAGTAAAAGGATTCACTAACACGAGGTAGCTAGCTTTCTAGCAACAACCCACATAGGTATTATATCATCTATTTCCCACATGTCAAGCACCTATGAAAATAAAAAATTAAAAAAGACAATAATACAGGCTATGTAGAAGCATAAATAGAAATATGAGTTATAAAGTAAGAACTAAATATACAAAACCGAGTGCTGACCTGTCTTTGCATACAATGTCAGCAGGATTAACTGCACTAATCAACACTATGTTTGATGAGGGTAAAATTACACGAAAAGTTGTTGAAACAAGCGATAGAGATGGATTGAATTTTACTTATGAAATAACCTTTGCTAACGAAGAAGCTTATAATGAATATAATAATCAAGCAGTTGTAACTGAACATAACAATATTAGAGCAGATCATTGTTCAACAAATTCTATTTCACATTCTGTTGAAGTTGGTGTTTAGTTAAAGGCATATCATCCTTTGTAGCAGATATATTCTGAATACATAAAGGATTTTTCGGATCGCAATCCTAGTGCTGGATTTAAGCGAAAAAAAAATCACAAAAAAACCTGGAGAAGCTTGACAAATCCCAAAAATTATAGTATTATTATATTATGACTACAAAATTAAAAACAAAAAAGAAATCCCAACATTACGTAGATAATAAAAAGTTCCTATTAGCGATGATAGAGTTTAAGGACAAGTGTGAGAAAAACGACAAAAGAGGTCGTAAATCACCACCTGTAACAAATTATATAGGTGAGTGTTTTTTAAAGATTGCTAATCACTTATCTTATAGACCTAATTTTATAAATTATACTTTTAGAGATGATATGATTTCTGATGGTATAGAAAATTGCTTACAATATCTTAAAAACTTTAACCCAGCCAAATCAAACAATCCGTTTGCTTACTTTACACAAATAATATATTATGCTTTTATTAGAAGAATACAAAAAGAAAAAAAACAATCAAACATTAAATATAGGATGATTGAACAAGCAGGTATAGATGAGTTTGCTGTAATGCCTGGAGATACAAACAGCGGTTATAAAAATCAATTTTTAGAATTTTTAAGAAAGAATAAACCATCTACAGACGAACAACCTCAAATGAAAGATATAAAGGTTAAGAAAAGAAAGAAAAGAACCTACAAAAGCATTTTAGAAGATTATACCTAATGAGAAAAGCAAAACTGCCAATAGAGAGGATGGTATATGGCACACATTAGAGATATGAAAGAAATGATTAAAATTATTAAGACTTATGATGAGTCTATTAGTGATAGAGTGCTACAGGCAGTACAACAAGTACCACGACATAAATTTATAAAAGAAAAGGGTGCTGGTTATTTAGATACACCTTTACCAATAGGTTTTGGTCAAACAATATCACAACCTTTTATTGTGGCATATATGACCGATAAACTTAATATAAAACCTTTAGATAAGGTATTAGAAATAGGTACAGGTTCAGGTTATCAAGCCGCTATATTAGCAGAAATGGCTTATGATATTTATTCAGTAGAAAGAATTTTTAAACTATCGCAAAAGACTGAAAAGTTATTAAGACAATTAGGATATGTAAACATTAAATTAAAAGTTGGTGACGGCTATAAAGGATGGAAAGAGAATGCTCCTTATGATAGAATTATAGTTACAGCTATGTCAAATGAGATTCCACAAGAGTTGATTAAGCAATTAAATGTGGGTGGTAAAATGATTATACC
>MPMF02195022.1_pt1 | contig 23480 bp, 15 predicted proteins | sample 1617271 | NCBI WGS metagenome assembly MPMF02 (sample SAMN05944812, study PRJNA350692) | marine metagenome | biome: marine; feature: ODZ; material: water; isolation source: 120 m water sample prefiltered with 30 um filter, filtered on to 0.2 um... | place: Pacific Ocean | collected 2012-04-09... | reverse complement strand
TAAATAACCACACCCCGCCCCGATCCGCGTGGATTGGGTCACTTCTTCTTCTTAATCACTCCCTCAGCCTGGAGCCGGGTCATCAGGACAGCCCGTAGATCCTTCACAGGCTTGCCGCTGAGGTACTTGCCCCCGTCAGTGTCCGCCCAGAGCTTGCGAGCGATGTCGTGCGCTCTGAGGCGGTTGTGAGGGTCAGTATCCAGCGTCTCTATCTTGCGGAACAAATTCTCCAGCGTGACTGCTCCACCCGACCCAACCCCATCATCCCTCAAAAGACCCTTCCCACCCATCTCCTTCATGATGGACGCCACCTCTTCAGGAGAGGCTGGCTCACGAGGAGGTGGTTCACTGCTGTTTGGTTGGGTTAGGTCTTCTTTGGTCTCATGGGATTGGGTTGGGTTGGGTTTAGTAGCTAGAGCGTCCGCTTTAGCGTCCGCTTTAGCGCGTGCTTTAGCGTGTGCTTTAGCGTGTGCTAGAGCGTGCGCTAGGTTCTCAGCCTTCTTTCGCCCTCCTTCCCGCCCAAGCTCTCTCTTCTTCCGGTAGCTCTGCTCTGCCTCAAGGGAGTAGAAGCGCACTAGAAGGTCGCCTTCCTGCCACTCCCATAGCTGGGACTCCTGCTCTAGATCCGCACGTGGCACCCTTAGCGAGCGGTCAAAGAATGCGTCCTTTCTGTGCTTGGCCCCCTCGATGCGCCCTCCGTTCTCCTGGGCCGCACAGTAACTCATCAGGTAGACCCAGGCTCCGATTTGATCGAAACCCGACTCCGAGAATTCCGGGCCGTCGACGTCCACGCGCTCGGCGATAAAGTATCTCATGATTGAATTGCGTGGTTTTAGTTAGACTCTCTGATCCGGCTCCCCCTCCTCAAGCCGCTTCAGAAATTCTCCCACGTCGTAATAGCGAATCGCTCCGACCTTGCGGCTTTGGATCGTTCCCTTAAGGCGCCACCTGTAGACGGTCGCCTTGGATACTTGCAAGATGCTCAGTGCGGATTTTTCGCGTTGCCATGAAGTATAAATATCTCTCATAGCATTCATCTTCGCATGGGGTGTCTGAACTTTTTTGCCCGTGCCTCACGAAAGGGTGCGGAGGAGGCTCAGGGATTACCCAGAGGGCTCCAGAGTCCACTTCTCGGCGTATTTCCTGGCGTGGATTGGAGACAGGTGGCTGTAGGTTCTTGCCGCAAGGATTCCCCCGTCGCAGTGCCCAAGAGCAGCTGCGACAGCCGCCCAGTCGTATCCCTGGCGCACGCACTGGCTGGCAAAGAAATGCCTCAGGCCGTGGAGAGTGAGGTGTCTCAGTCCCAGACGTTGGCATGCCTGTGCCAGGGCCTTGCGCGGGGACTTTACCGCGAGGATGCGGTCTGATTCCCTGAGTGGATCGGGGCTGACTCTCACCCGTAGCCATCTGCCGGCACCATCCGGCCTGCGGGTGTAGCCGGTCTCCCGGATGCGTTGCAGCGCTTTCAGGGCCGGCTTGGTGAGACAGACGTAGGGATCGAACTTGTCGTTACTTTTCAAACGGGAAGGCAGGTGAAGAATTCCACGGTCCCAGTCCACGTCTTTCCAGGACAGTTGATTGGCCTCGCTAGTCCGCAGTCCGGTGCAGCCCACAAAAAGGATCCAGTTCGCACTGTGGTGGCCGCATTGGTAGGTGCTGTTGGTTCTCACGTCCTCCACGAGCCGGACGAACTCCTCAACCTCGGGGACCCGGACCCTGGTGTCCTCTCCGCGCTGGAGGCGCCGCTCGCGCTCCTGGCCCTGGGCCGTGCGGGTTGGAATGTGCCAGTCAGGGACGTTAGCGATGAGGTGCTCCTGCTTCGCGAGGGCAAACAGCTTGCGCCACATCACCCATTGGGACTTCGTAGCGGACAACCCGTAGGTCTTGAATGCGTGGACGAACCACTCTTCACAACACGAGGCATCAAACCTGTCGATCCTTCTGCTGAGCAGGCGCTTGGGACAGGCGCCTTTCCCGGAGCCCTTGAACCCGCGGAGGATCATTTCGACGTTACCCAGGTAGCCATTCAGGGTTCTGGGTTTCTGTGTCCCACGCATGATGTGGGCCCGCGCGTGCTCCCAGTAGTCTCCCACGGTCGGGATCTTCCCAGGCGACCTGGTATTGGCGACACTGATTGATTCCTGGTGGTACCTGCGAACTGCGACCCCCTTGTCGGTGGTGTGGAGGTTGATCCACCGGCCATTTCCCCCTCTCTGGCTGCGCAGGTAATACCAGTCCATGCCGTCCTTGAGATGCTTGGTGTAGAGCCCCCGGTAGCCCGGAACCCGTTGGGCGCTGTTTCCCGTTGAGCAGCCGTTCATCCTCTCCCCGCGCCCGCCAGCGCCCTCATTTGCCTCGGCCGAATATGCCATTCCTCCAGAGTAGCCACCCCTGTCCGAACTATTCGGGATGGGGTGGGCCCTGGTGGGGTGCGGGCCTGACGATTACTGTTTGAGCAGTAATCGGAGCAGTAATCGGAATAACTTTCCCCCTGTGCGGACGGTGCCGCCAGGACCCCTAAGGCACTGAAAAAAAGGAACATACCGGGAACAGGACTCGAACCTGCACGTCCAGGGGACACCTGATCCTAAATCAGGCGCGTCTACCAATTCCGCCATCCCGGCATTGGGGGGCAGGCTAGGAGGTGGGCGGGAAATGACAAGGCATTGGGAGGGGAGAGGCCCGGATTTCCCGGGGCTTCAGGAGGGGCAGGGAAAGGAGAGCCCGGAACTGGTGGCGCCCTGGGAGAATTCGAGGACGTGGAAGCGGGAGCCGAAGAAGGCCGGGTGGGTCAGGGTCTGAAACTGGCGTAGGAAATCCCGGTTGCCCTCCCCGGGGGACAGGTCGCGGAGCAGGTCGTGGGCGAGGTGGACGAGGTAGCTCTCCTGGCGGGCGGAGCCGAGGGACTGCAGGCCGGCGGTGGCGGCCGCTTCCCGCACCGTGGTGAAGTCGAGGTGGACGGTGAGGTCGCGTTGGCCCGGGGTGTCGAGGGGGTCGTCCCCGGCCTGGTGGTGGGCGTAGGTCTGCAGGGTGCCCTCGGTGCGGTCGGGGTGGTAGTAGTCTTCGCGCTCGAAGCCGTAGTCGATGAAGAGGAGGAGGGCGTCTTCGAAGACCCCGGCCAGTTCGCGGAAGAAGGGGCCCAGCTGGAGGCACACCTCGGTGGAGTAGCCGTCCGGAAGGCCGGAAGGGAGGGTCGCCAGGTGCTGCCGGAGGTCGCCCCCTGGAACCGGGGTCTCGGTCCAGGACAGGCTGTCATTTTCAAGGGTGACGAGGCGCTCGTTCCATGCCCCGCCGGAGGAGCGCACGAGGTGCACGGGCAGGGCGTCGAGGACTTCGTTGGCGAGGATCACCCCCCGTTTGGCCCGGTGGTCCGCGGGAGAGGCCACGATGTCGAGGCGAGCCTCTTGGGCAGCGGAGAAGCGGGCGGCGAGGGCCTCGCGCTTGCGGGCATTGTGTTCGCAGACGGTGTAGTGGAGGGCGCGGTGGAAGTCGGCGTCCCTGCGGCGGGCGGCCTGCAGGATATCGAGGGCCAGGGAGCCGTCCTCGGGACCCAGTTCGAGGACCGGGAGGGAGGCCGGACGGCCGTGGACGTCCCAGGCCTGGTGGAGCCGGACGGCGAGGAGGCGGCCGAAGGCCGGGCCCACGCTCACACTGGTGGCGAAATCGCCCGTGCGACCGATCCGGGTGCGGGCGGGGTTGCTGTAGTAGCCATGCTCCCCGTGGTAGAGGGCCAGTTCCATGAAGCGGGGAAAGGGGAGGGGGCCTTCCTGTTCAATGAGGGGGCGCAGGACATGGTCCAATAGAGGGATTGCCCCGATCCCGGAAGAGGGGTAATTTTCCGGGACAGGGTGCTTACAGGGCCGGCTTGGATCCCTCGATTCCATGGCGAAACAGAAAAAGAAAAACCGACGAAAGCGTCGTTTTTACAAGCGCAAACGGCTGTGGATCTTTCTCCTGCTCTGCATGTTGGCGGGGGTGGTGGGCCTGCGCGAAGCCAATGAACGGCTCCAGCCCTACAAGGAGCAGGCCGCGCAGATCGACATTTCGACCATCGATGATGTTGAGATCCCGAGCCTTATCATGGACCACAAGGGCCGGGAAATCGGGCGCATGTTCGTGGAAAACCGCAGCAAGGTTTCCCTCGAGAAAGTGCCCCAGAAACTGATTGATGCCCTCATCGCGCAGGAGGACCAGCGTTTCTTCAAGCACGACGGGGTGGACCAGATCGGGGTGGCACGGGCGATCTGGCTCAACCTGAAGGCGGGGGCAGTGACCCAGGGTGCGAGTACGATCACGATGCAGCTGGCACGCAACGCGTTCGACCTGAAGTCCAGGGTGAAGGCCCAGGGCCAGACCGGCATCGAGCGCAAGATCGTGGAGGCTTTCCTGGCCCTGCGTATCGAACGGCACCTCATGGACTCGATCGCGGCAGACTATCCCGATGAAGGGGAGTGCAAGGCGCGGATGAAGAGGATGGTGCTGGAGTATTACCTCAACCGCATTCCCTTCGGCCATGGCTACTACGGGGTGCGATCCGGAGCGCTGGGGTATTTCGGGAAGGAGCCCATGGCCCTCACCATCGAGGAGTGCGCCTCGCTGGTGGCCTGTGTGAAGAACCCCACCAGGATCTCGCCTCTCGCCAACAGGGCGACGAACCGCAAGGCACGGGATCACGTTCTCAACCGGATGCTCGCCGAGGAGATGATCACGGAGTCCGAGTGGATGAAGCTCTCCAGCAAGCCGGTGGAGGTGAATCCCAAGCCGCTGCGAAAGGGCAAGTCGCACCTCTACGAGATCGTGGATGACATCGCGCTGGAGAAGGTGGGGATCGAGGCGATGTCGCGGGGTGGGTTCCGGATCTACACCACCATCGACCGGGATGTCCAGAACCGGGCGGAGCAAAGCCTGCAGGCGCACCTCGCACGGATTGAGGACCGGCCGGAATACCGCCACCCGAAGCACAGCGAGTTCAAGGCGGCCCCGGGCAAGGTGCCCGCTTACCTCCAGAGTGCGGCTCTCATGATCGACTCGGATACGGGCAACGTGCTGGCCTACGTGGGAGGGCGGGACTACGCGCACTCGCAGTATGATTTCATCGAACTGGGCCGCCGTCCCTTCGGGACCACTTATCTGCCCGTCGTTTATGCGGCGGCCCTGGAATCCGGCCGCCATCCCTGCACCACGGTAAGGGATGAGGCGATGGATGCGCGGGCGGTCGCGGTGGGTGCCCAGGAAGGGATCCTGGGCGAGTGGGGAATGGAGGTTCTCAATCCGCAATACGAGGGCCGGATCTCAAGCGTGCGCGCGCTGGCCGCCTCCAAGCTGGCCGCTACCGTGCGCCTGGGGCGCGAATTGAGCCTGGAAGAGGTGGCGAATCAGGCCAGGGCCTTCGGCTTCCCGGTGGGCGAGGGAGAGCTTCTCACCCGGATGCTGCTTGGCTACGACTCGGTCTCACTCAAGGAGGCGGTGCGGGCTTATTCTGCTATTTCCCGCAAGGGCGTCCTGCCAGGTGACCTGCGCTATATCGAGCGGATCGAGAATGCGGACGGGGAGGTGGTCTACCAGGCGGATCCTGCCGAGAAGCCCGATACGGATCCTGCGTGTGACGAGATCACCGCCTACCAGATTCACGATATGCTGCGCGAGTCGCTGGGGAACGGCAATCTGGCCGCGGAAGCCTCCACGCTCAGGCAGCAGCCCTTCACCGGGGCGGTCAAGACGGGAACCACTCATGAGTTCGCGGATGGCTGGTGCGTCGGCTACAACGGGAAAGTGGCTCTCGGGGTGTGGATTGGTTTTCACCAGGGCAAGGAAGCGATCTATGAAAATGCCTTTGGACGTCAGCTGGTCTTCCCCCCCTGGTCGGAAGTGATGAACGTGGCGGAGGAAAGTTATCCCGGGACCGAAATCGAGTCACCGGAGGGGCTCTCGCTGGTCAAGGTGTGCAGTGAATCGGGACTGCGTGCCACCCGTTATTGTTATGAGTCGATGGAAGATCCGGTGAAGGGCAGGAGCTTTCGCTACACCGGGCACACTGAGCTGCTGCGGGCCGCCCGGAGGAAGCTCGGGCTGTGTGACATCCATGGAAAGGGGGGGATCGGAACCAATGAGGTCCTGGAACGCTATGGTCCGCTCGCGGTGGAATCCGGCGACCAGCAACTCCTGCCCGTGGCGCCCATCGTGCCGCAGACCAGCGGATTGGTGGGAGAGGACCCCTACAATTCGGAGCTGGTCAATCTGGAGGACACCAAGGGAGAGCTCAGCATATTCGTGAGGGGGCCGAGCCTGTTATTGGAGACCGAGATCCTGGGTGACGGTGATGACGGGGTGCCCCTGCATCGCCCCCGGAAGATCGAGATCAAAACGGATTGAGCAGGCTGGCGGACGGAAGTAGTTTACCGGGGCAATGGCAGATCATCCGGAGGCGTCTCAGAGCGATTGGCATGGATACTCCTGTCCGGGGTGTCACACGCTTTTTCGTGTGAGGAGCGTATGCCGCGGAAGGCAGGTGGAGTGTCCCAATTGTGCGGGGGTGACACGTATTCCGGCACCGGACCCGGGTGGGCGGGCCGCCATTCCTCCCCCCGGGGCATCCGGCCCGAGGCAGGTGCGAGTTACAGTTACGGATGCGGATCCTGAAGAAGAGACCGCAATGAAGGGGTTCCGCATGCCCGAAGAAACGGGGGAGGGGAAGGAGGCTCCCGCCGAAGGGGGGCGCGTTCGGCGCAAGGTGATCAAGGCGGTGGACGGATCTGAAGAATTTGACTGGGAGTCGGAAGACGGGGGCGGTCGCTCTTCCGATCCGGAGACTCCGGGGTCCTTGCGTCCTATTCTGTTCGGTGGGCTGGCGGTTCTGATCCTGATGGTGGGAGTGGTGATTTCCATTGTGATTAATCAGGAGCTGATCAGCAAGGACCGGACCACGGGGGAGGCAGTGGGACGGGAAGGCCGGGAGGTCTTCCGGCTCCCCGTGCGCGAGGGACCGGTCGGATCTGCCCTGGACATCCAGAATACGGATCTGAAAGCGGAGCTGGCTGAAATTGTGGAGATCGTGGAAAAGTTCCTGGGTGCTGGAACCGTGGAAGAGGTTCTCGCGGCCACCCGCCGGGACCCGGTACTGGAGCAGAAGATCAGGGACTATTACCGCACGCGCCGATTGACTCCTGTCGTGCCGAAGGCGATTGCCCCCGAGGGTCGCATGCTGAAGAGCCAGGGACTCTGGGCGGTTGATGTCCTGCTGCCCGATCACAGCATCAAACCGATCGCAGCCGAGCGTATGAATGATCGCTATGTCATCGACTGGGAGAGCTGGGTGGGCTATTCCGAGGTGTCGTGGGAAGAGGTGCGGAAGATCCGGCCCACGGAGTCCGTCCTGTTCCGGGTGCTCTGCTCACCGGTCCAGTATTACAACTTTGGGTTCACGGATGATCGCAAGTGGCGCTCGTATCGACTGCAGTCACCGGACCGCAAGCACACGCTATATGGCTACGTCGAACGGCGCTCCATCCAGGAGAGCATGTTGACCCGGTATGATGCAAAACCAGATCAATCGCTTGCCTACATCCTGCGGATCCGCTTTGCAGATGAATCAGGTCCCGATCAGGTCATTATCGAAGAGGTCGTTGAATCCGGCTGGGTGAGGGCAGGTTCCAGTGAGCCCGCCCGGGTCCCGGCCGGGGAATGACTTCCCCGCCCATCGCATCCTCGTCATTCAAACCACAAATCCCGTTTTCATCCCGTGGAATTTCTTGATCTTGCCGCCATCCTGCTCGTTCTCGCTGCAGTCTTCGGGTATCTCAACCTGAAGTTCCTCAAGCTGCCCACCACGATCGGAATCATGCTGATCGGACTGCTCTCAAGCGTGGTCCTGCTGGTGCTGCGGGATGCCCTGCCCCTGGTTCCGGAAGCTGCAGGCCGGTTTGTGGAATCGATCGATTTCAACAAGACCCTGATGGAGGGCATGCTGAGTTTCCTGCTCTTCGCCGGAGCCCTCCACGTCAATCTCGGCAACCTGCTGGATCAGAAGAGGCTGGTTGCCATCATGGCCAGTTTCGGGGTGGTGCTCTCGACCTTCCTGATCGGGGGCGCGGCCTGGTTGCTCTTTCCGTTATTCGGATTCGGGGTTCCCTTCCTGTGGTGCCTCGTTTTCGGAGCTCTCATTTCACCGACCGATCCGGTCGCGGTGCTGGGGATCCTCAAGACCGCCGGAGCCCCGAAGTCTCTCGAGGCGAAGATCACTGGTGAATCGCTCTTCAACGATGGAGTGGGGGTGGTGGTTTATCTCGCCTTGCTCGGAATGGCCCTCGGGGGACACGGGGATCACGGAATGAACGGTGCAGGCGACGTGGCCAAGCTCTTTGTCGTGGAAGCGGGGGGCGGCATGTTGTGGGGATTTTTGATCGGGTTCGCGGCCTACTTCATGCTCCGTTCGATCGACAATTACCAGATCGAGGTGCTCATCACCCTGGCCCTGGTAACGGCGGGTTACCGCCTGGCCTCCCATTGGCATCTCAGTGGCCCACTGGCGATGGTGGTGGCTGGCCTGATGATAGGCAACCAGGGCCGGAGCTTCGCGATGAGTGAGAGAACTCGCGAGCATATCGACACCTTCTGGGAACTGGTGGATGAGATCCTCAACGCGGTCCTCTTTCTCCTTATCGGGCTCGAATTGTTGGTTCTCGATCTGACCGGGAAGGCCCTGGCGGTGGGAGCGATCCTGATCGCAATTGTGCTGGCCTCCCGCTTTGTCGCCACTTCCATCCCGGTGATACTTCTCAAGGGCAGGCGGGAGTTTTCCCCGGGGGTGGTGCGCATCCTCACCTGGGGAGGATTGCGGGGTGGCATCTCGGTGGCCCTGGCCCTTGGAATCCCGAAGACGATCGAACACCGGGAGGTGATCCTGGTGGCCACTTACGTGGTGGTGGTCTTCTCCATCGTGGTGCAGGGACTCACTTTGAAGCCGCTGGTGGCCCGGGTGGTGAGGGAAGGAGACGAGGAGGAGGAACCGACCATCTCGTCGGCTTGAGGAGGTTGATCATTCCACGCGCGCCCCTGCCCGGGTGAGAGAGAAGAAAGGCCCGGCGGCGTTCAGGGTTACGCGAGCAACGGGGCGATCACGATGCTCACGATGGCCATCACGTTGATCATGATGTTCATGGAGGGTCCCGAGGTGTCCTTGAGGGGGTCACCCACGGTATCACCAACCACACAACCCTTGTGGGTTTCGCCCCCCTTGCCTCCGAAATGCCCGTCTTCCACGTACTTCTTGGCATTGTCCCAGGCTCCGCCCGCATTGGACATCATGAGGGCGAGGAGGATGCAGCCGAGAAGGGCGCCGCAGAGCGTGCCGGCCAGGGCGATGGAACCGTTGCTGCCGAAGCCGAAACCGACCACCACAGGGGTTCCCACCGCGAGGACGGCGGGCAGGATCATTCGTTTGGTGGCCGCCCTGGTGGCGATGTCCACACAGCGGTCGGAGTCAGGTTCGGCGGTTCCTTCAAGGAGGCCGGGAATTTCACGGAACTGGCGCCGGATTTCCGAAATCATTTCAAAGGCGGCCCGACCCACCGCATCCATGGTGATGGCCCCGTTGAGGAATGGGACCACGCCCCCGATGAAGACGCCCACGAAGAAGGTGCGCAGGATGGCCGGGTCACTGAGGTTGAGATTGACACCGGTTTTCTGGATGAAGGCGGTGGTGAGGGCGAGGGCGGAGAGCCCGGCCGCCCCGATGGCGAAGCCCTTGCCGATGGCAGCGGTGGTGTTACCCACCGCGTCGAGACCGTCGGTGATCTTGCGGGTTTCCTCACCCATGGCCGCCATCTCGGCAATTCCGCCGGCGTTGTCGGCCACCGGTCCGTAGGCATCGATGGCCATGGTGATCCCCACCGTGCCGAGCATTCCAACCGCTGCGATCCCCACGCCGTAGAGTCCGGCGAATTCAAAGGAGATGAAAATGGTGGCTGCGATGGTGAGAAGGGGAACGGCTACCGATTTCAGGCCGACCGAGAGTCCGGCAATCATGAGGGTGGCCACCCCGGTCTCCCCCTGGCGGGCGATTTCCCTGATTGGTTTACCCCCGGTGTAGTGTTCGGTGATGAGCCCGATCACGATCCCACCCACGGCCCCGCAGAGGATGCAGAGTCCGATGGCCGGGTTGAATCCAAGGAGCTTGCCAATCCCAAAGGCGGCTCCGATGAAGATGACGGCTGCTCCAATTGTGCCGAAGCGCAGGGCTTCCGCGGGATTCTTGCCGGCCATCAGCCGAACGATGAGAATGCCGAGAATGGAGCAGGCCAGACCGATGGAAGTGAGGAGGAGAGGGAGCTGCATGAGTTCCAGCATGCCCTCCTTGCCCGGCGAGGCACCGATTTTTTCCATGAGGGCGGTGGCCTGTTCGTCCCCCGAACTGGCGGCGCGGGCACCCATCGCCGCAGCAATGGCCACGGTGGCGATCTGGGCGTTGCAGTAGGATTCGAAGATATCCGATCCCATCCCGGCCACGTCACCCACGTTGTCACCCACGTTGTCAGCGATCACGCCCGGGTTGCGCGGGTCGTCCTCGGGAATACCTGCTTCGACCTTTCCGACGAGATCGGCACCCACATCGGCGGCCTTGGTGAAGATGCCGCCACCGACCCGGTAGAAGAGAGCGACGAGGGAGGCCCCCATGGCAAATCCTTCCATGATCTCGGCGACATGATCTACATGAGAAGCCTTGCTGAAATACCAGAAGAGTCCGCCGAGCCCGATCAGTCCCATGGAAGCCACGGTGAGTCCCATCACCGAGCCGCCGAAGAATGCGACCGAGAGGGCCTGGGCCTTGCCTTCATTTTTTGCGGCCAGGGTGGTGCGCACGTTGGCCTTGGTGGCGGTGTACATTCCGATGAATCCAGCCAGGGAGGAGGCAAGGGCCCCGAAGAAGAAGGCCAGGGACTGCTCCCTGCCGTAATCCGGCTGGAAAAGGAAGAGGGCTCCCCCGATGACGAGGGCGAAGATGGAGATGAGGAGGAATTCCCTCCTCATGAAGACCATGGCCCCACGGTGAATCTTCTCCGCAATTTCGGCTACTTTCCCCTCTCCTCCGGGGCGCTTGACGATGCGGCTCAGCAGGATAAAGGCGATAATCAACCCCACGATTCCGGCTGCGGGGGTAAGGATCGGGTCGACTTTCATTGGGGAGGGTGCAGGTGGAGAGTGAATCAGCCTGTAAGAACGAGTCGGGGTTGCCCCGGCGGGGCGTGGATGTCTAATAGGCGCTGCGCCTGATCTGGCAACAAAAATGGGGAGTTTGAGGTATTCAAAGGAGGTGAGTCATCGGGAATTTTCCAGAATTGTTCTCGAATTCCGTGGATCCTGATTGCCTTGGACCGGGGCCGGACCGGGATCGTGTTTTCAGTTCTTGGCGGAATCCCAACCGGGAAATTCCTGGTGCAGTTGCTTCCGTATCCTGGCGGCCTCCTCGGACTGGCCGTTTTTCTCGAGGGCCTCGGCGGCGCGGAAGAGGCCCAGCGGTTTGATCTCCCGGTCGTCAACGAACATCCTGGAGGCCTTGAGGTAGTTGGCAGCGGCCGATTCGTAATCCATGCGGTGCATGGCAATGTCGGCAAGGGCCATGTAGAGGCCGGCCTGAACAGTGCCGTAGGGTTCGAGATCGAGGCCTTCCTGGGCGGCAGTGCGAGCCTCTTCCCACTTCTGGAGCCCAATCAGGGCATGGCTCTGGTCCAGATAGGAATCGGCCTTCCAGAAGTCTTCCTGTTTCCGGGTGAGGAGGAGGGAGAGGGCCTCGGAGGCGGCCTCGAATTTCCGGGATTCGAGGCGGGCTTTGGCGAGGTGGCGCCAGACGAGGGTGTCGGTCTGCTCCGGGTCGTCCGGTGTGCTGGCCAGGCCGAGGAAGCGGTCGGCACCCTCGTAGTCGCTCTTGGAGAAACGTTCCAGGCCGAGCCAGATGAGCATGCGGGTGGGGAGTTGCTGGTGAGGGGCATCGGTCAGGAGGTGCTCCACACCGTCCTTGAGCTTGTCGGAGTCCAGAAGGGAGTAGGCGGCCAGCACGATATTCACTCCTGCCGGTTCGCGGTAGCTTTGGGGGAGGAGGTCACGGGCCGCTTCGAAATGGGGGATGGCCCTGGCCCATTCTTCCTGTTTATAGCAGCCCCAGCCCATCCAGTAGTGCGCATCGGCCCTGGACTTGTCGTCGAGATCGCCGTTGGGGATGGCCAGGAGTTTCTGGTAGCTGGCGATCATCTCGGGCCAGCGCTGCTCGTCCCGGTGGATCCGCCCGCAGTATTGTTGGGCGAAGGAGACGAGGTTGATCTCGGGCTGGCGTTCGAGAAGGCGTTCGAAGTCCTTGAGGGCCGATTTCCGGTCTCCGATCTTGAGGTAGGCGTGGCCCCGTTTGGCAAGCGCTTCGCTCACGCGTGGGTGATCGGGGAAGGTGGCCAGGAAGCTGGAGAGGTTCTGGGCGGCCCGTCCGTATTCCCCGGTATCCGCAAGGCACCAGCCGCGTTTGAAGTAGATATCGGCCCGCATTTCCACCGGCAGGGCGGAGGGATTGACTTCATTGTAGGCGGCCGCGGCCTGGGTGAGCGCGGCCTGGTGGAAGAGAGTTTCCGCCTTCATGAGGAGGGCCTTGTGCAGCCATGGACTACCCAGGTTTTCCTCGCCGTAGACTTTGACAAAGGCATCCACCTGGGTCGGGATGTTCGCGCCGTTGATCTGATAGAAACTGCTCAGCCGCCGGTAGCTCGCCTCGAAGCCCAGCTTCTTGAGGGGTTTCGGTTTCACGCTGATGGCCAGGCGTTCGGAATTGAAGAACTGCCCGATGGCTTCCTTGTGGCGGTCCAGCATGGCGAGGGCCTGTCCGGCGACCAGGTAGATGCGGGCGAGGACGTCCCGTTCCCCCAGGTGCTCGCCGGCGCGGAAGGCCTGGATGGTTTTCTCATGGGCCTTCTTCGCAAAGTGCATTTCCATCAGAGCGAGCTGCGCTCGCGACTTGTACTTGGGATCCAGTCCGACCGAGTCGAGGGTCCGGTTGAGAAAATCCTCAGCCTTGACCTGCTGTCCGAGCCTGGCGGCTGAGACGCCGGCGGCGAGGAGTGCCTGGGCCCGTTCCTGGGGCGCGACCGCGGGAGTGAGAAGCCGTTCGAAGTGTTTGAGCGCGTCCTCATGCTTGCCCTGCCGGGCGTAGAGTTCTCCCATCGCGAGGCGGGCATAGTCGCGGTAGGGGTTGCCATTGTCCTCAACGATATCTCCCAGGCGCTTGATGGCCTGTTCGGTCCGTCCCGCCATTTGCAGACAGCGGGATTCGTAGAAGATGGCCTTGTGAGCCAGTTCCTTGTCGATGGCCTCCCTGCCGGTGATGGTGAAGTAGGGGACGGCCTGCATCCACTCCTTGCGGTTGTAGAGCTGAGCGGCCTGCCGGTAGGCGGAGAGAGCCACCCATTTGCCCTTCTTGTAGCGGGTGATGATGGTGGTGAAGGCGCGCTCCGCAGCCTCCCGCTCGCCGGTCAGGAGGAGCGCCATGCCAAGCTGATAGCTGGCCTGTTGCACGAGATCCCCCTGGGGACCGGTGGCGAGATATTCGCGGAAGAGGGGAATGGACATCTGGTAAGCCCGGCGCTTGTCGTCGATGTCCCGGCTGTCATTGCCGTAGCTGTAGTAGCGATTGGCTCGATGGTAGAGCTCCGAGTTGCTGCCGAAGGGGTCTATGATCCCCGGGGCCTGCCCGGGGGCAGGCCCGATGCCAGTCATCAATACCAGAGCCACCAGCAGCGGCCCCTTAGCAGCATGGTTCAATACTTGCACAGCGAAGCTGAGGGAATTCTTGCCATGGCGGCCGGGAATGTTCAATCACGGGAAGCCGGCTTGGCGGCATTCCTGAGATTCTGGAGGCGTTCCCGGTAGCGTCTGGCAGCCCGGCGGGACTCCTCGGTGTCCTTGAGATCGAGAGCACTGATGGTAGATCGAAGTGCCTTTTCGGCAATGGCCGGATCCTTGCTGTAGAGTTCGACTACGGGCACGTAGTACTGGGCCGCGGTGTTGGGATCGCCCTGCGCCATCGCAATATCGCCCAGCTGGAGTCGCGCCCTGGAATTGAGGCTGCCCTGGGGTTTGAGAGAGAGGCAGGCCTCGGTATCCTTGTGGGCCCGCTCAGTGTCCTTGAGGGCCAGATGGGCGCGTCCCAGGAAGAAATGGGTTTCCGCCCTGCGGTAATGGTTGTCCTCAACCTGCAGGACGATCTCCAGTGGGCGCAGGGCCGCCTCGTAGGCGCCCGCCTCAAGAGCACTGCGGCCGGCGGCCCGCCAGATCATCACCTTTGTTTCGGTGGGCTTGCCGGGAGTAATGGCGTGGCTCAGGTAGGTCCAGGCATCGGCGTAGAGTTCGTCCTTGTAGTAGGCATTGCCCAGCCAGGCAAAGACGGGACGAGGGACCTTCTCGTCCCGGTAGTTTTCCAGGAGGGCATCCAGTTCCTTTCGCAGTTCCTCCCGTTGCTGAAGGTGGTAATGGGCGAGGGCAAGGTGCAGGGTGGAGGCACGTCCCAGGGCTGCTGCGTCGGTCTTGCGCGCCTGCAGGAAGGGGGCAATACAATCCGCGAACTTGTTCTGCCGGTAGAGGGCCCAGCCGCGCCAGAACTCGGAGGCGGCCTTCTTGACGGTCTCACGCCGGGGAAAGTCGGCGAGGAGCCGGGCATGACAGTTGGCGAATTTGCCCAGGTTCTCAAGGCGGATCTTCTCGTCCCCGGTAGTATCGATGATCTCCTTGTAGAGGACGGCCTTCTGTGCCCAGGCGTATTCCTTCAGGGTGGGCTTGCTGGTATGCCTGACGAGTCGGTCGAATTCGAGGTGAGCCTGGGCGGAGTCCTTGAGTTCCAGGAAGATCTCGGCCCGGTTCACGATCGCGTTGCTCACCTGCGGGTGGTCTGAATGCTTCTCGATGAAGTTGTTGAAGGAGGCGAGAGCGCTCTGCTGGTCTCCCGCCTTGAGCTGGGCATTGGCCAGGCGGTAGCGCAGTCCGGCGTGATTCCCGGTGGCAATGTGCTGGAGATCGATGGCGGCGTAGGCCCGGGCCGCCAGTTCGTAACGGGCGGCCTGGTGGTAGCCCTCGGCCAGCATGAGACGGGCATTGTGGATGCGGGCGTCATCGGGGTGCTCCTTCTCAAATCTCTTGAGGAACTCCCCGGCCTGCTGGATCAGGTTCCGGCTGCTGGTCTTGTACTCGCGCGAGAGGACCAGGTAGCTGGCCTCCAGGGCAGTCATGTTGTCGGGAGCGATCCTGGCGAGTTCCTTGAAGAGGGCGGTGGCCTTCTCCTCCTGGCCAAGTGCTTCGTAGGCCGTGGCTGCAATCTGCAACCGCCGGCTCAGGGGCTCCTTGTCCAGCGGGTAGTTGCCGCGTTTGTAGTATTTGACCACGTCCTGGTGCCTGTTGGCGAGGGAGGCTTCGCTCATCAGGGCGAGTTGGGCTTCCCCCTGCCACTGTTCCAGTTCCGGAGTGATGAGGATCTGCTCGAAATACGTTCGCGCGAAATCCTTCTTGCCGAGTTTACGTGCAATCTGGGCGCATTGCAGGATGGCATCGGCCCGGGTGGTGTCGTCCTGGGATTTGGCCAGATGCATGAAATGCGCGAGGGCCTCCTCCTCCATGTCGGCCTTGGCGTAGTAGTGGGCCAGGACGCGTTCGGCCTGGATCTTGAAAGGCGATCCTGCATCCGCCAGGATGGCCTTGAGAGCCGCAATGGCCTCCTTCCTCTTCCCCAGTTTCTCAAAACAGAGAGCCCTGCTGTAAAGCGCCCGGTGGCGGTAATCCGCGTTATCTGTTTCAGCCGCGGCAATCCGGAAGAAAGGTTCGGCCTCGGCGTAGCCCTTGGCCTGGTAGTGCTCCAAAGCCAGGTGGTAAGCTGCCGCTCCCACCAGGACACCCTTCTTGTGGATGTTGACCACCTCCGCCAGACTTTCCCGGAAGCCCTTCATGTTGCCCGCTTTCCGGTGGCAGATGGCCTTGTAGTATCGCGCCTTGATGGCATCAGGGTGGGTCGGAAACCTGGCGTGAAAGCGGTTGAATTGCCGGATGGCGGCGAGATAGGTCTCCTTCTTGCGCGGTGCCTCCTTCACTTCGCCAGCTTCCCGGTAGGAGTGGAGGGCCAGTTGGAAGAGATCGTTGGCGGGGTCCGCCCGCAGCGGCTTGTCTGCGGGGGCAGGGACGCCTTTCCCTGGCGGATTCTCCCCCTGGCTCCACGCGTGGCTTGAAAGCCCGAGCGTGACAGCCAGCGCCGCTCCCAGCGTAACCGGGACGTTGTCATGAATCCCCATTCTTAGGGCCTAGACTACCCTACAATCGTCAAAGGTCGCGGGAAAAAATGCTGATTTTTAAGCACTAACCGCTCCTGGTCGGCCCGTTCACAGGGTCATTTCGGCTTGCGGGTGGCGAAGGAGATATTCCAGATCCCCGCTTGCTGGCAGATATCGATCACTCCCATCAGGGTCTGGTAGGTGATGTCCCCATCGCCCCGCAGGCGCACTGGCTGGTTCTGGTGGACTTCAACGATAGCGCGCAGTTTGGCAAGGAGCTGGTTCTCGGTAAGGGTTTCGCCATTGATAACCAGTTCACCACCCTGGCGGATGTTCACGTTGATCTCGCTGATGGCCCGGTTTTCCTCCTTGCCCTGGCTTGAGGTGGGAACCTTGACCTTGCTGTCCTGCTCCGAGCGCGAGAATTGCCAGGTAACCAGGAAGAAGATCAGGAGGAGGAAGACGATGTCGATCATGGGCGCCAGCTGAATGACGCTTTCGGGAGGCTTGGGGGATTTGAATTTCATCCTGCGTCGCTCCTTTCGTGATCAGGCACCGGGCACATCGGCCTGACTGGCCCGCGAGGGTGCCGGCCGCTGGCTGCGGGGCACTTTGTAACCGTCCGCCGGATCGGGGGGCAGGGTCTGGTTCTCAGGCTGGTAACGTCCCGACTGCTGGAATTGCGAACCGAGGAGAGCGAGCAGGTGGGTGGCAGCGGCCTCCAGTTCCGAGAGGGAACGCTGCACCCGACCCCGGAACACGGAGTAAAAGATCATGGCAACGATGCCAATAGTCAGCCCGCTGGCGGTGGTTACCAGGGCCTCGGCCACCCCGCCCGCCAGTTTCATCTGGCGCACCACTTCCACGTTGCCGGTATTAATCTCGAGGAAAGCCCGGATCATCCCCAGCACCGTTCCGAGCAGGCCCACCATGGGGGCAATCGCTCCGATGTCCGCCAGGTAGCTGATACGCTGGTTGAGCATGCTCGATTGCCGCGAGCCCTCCGCCTCCGCCACCTCGCGGATCTCGGTGAATTTTGCTTCCGGGTTCTTGGTGGCAAAATCGAGGGTCTTCTGCGTAATGCGTGCTATGCACTCGCCCCGTCGATGCGCGTAGCCCACCAGCCCGAGGTAGTCACGCTTGCGGATGAGGCTCTCGGCCACCCGCATGAAGCGGTCACTCACTACCGTGGCGCGGCGAATAGTGATGAAGAAGAGGAGGATGAGAACCACTGCCGCGATGGAGAGGGCCCCGAGCGGCCACATCATGATGCCGCCCTCCTGGATGATTTCCAGCAGGTTGACCTTGGTCGTATTTTCCGACGTTTCCGCCCCAAGGGCGGCGCCTGTAATGGCCAGCCAGGCCAGTGCGGAGAGCAAAAGGCGATTCATGAATTGTGGGGAAGTGTAACCGTTGTTTGAGAACGTTCAAGCACCGGAGCCGTAGCCTGGATTCCATATTCATGCCTCAAAGCGGGCATGAACCGGCCTTCCTCTGTCAGAGTGACCGTAATTCTGTTTGTGGAGTAAACTACTTCAGGCAACCCATAGGTCGCCTCTTTCCGTCCTCAGTCCCATGCGCTAATATTTCGTCCAGAGATGGCAGAGCGCCCTGACTTGAGATCCCGCCTGGGGGAGATCCCGCACCAGCCGGGGGTCTATCTCATGCTCGATCGCCTTGGCTCGGTGATTTACGTGGGCAAGGCCCGTGACCTGCGCAAGCGCCTGGCCAGCTATTTCATGCCTTCGCGCAAGCAGCAGGCCGACCTCAAGACGCGGGCCCTCCTCGAGGCGATCTGGGATTTTGAGATTCACCTCCTGCGCAACGAGCAGGAAGCGCTCCTCCTGGAGGGCAAACTCATCAAGCAGTACCGCCCGCGTTATAATGTGAGCTTCCGGGACGACAAGCGCTTCCTCCTGGCCAAGATTAATCCAGCCGATCTCTGGCCACGCTTCGTCCTCACCCGCCTCAGAAAGGACGACGGGGCACGCTACTTCGGTCCCTTTGCCCACTCGGGGGCGTTGCGCGGAACGATTACGTGGCTCAACAAGGAGTTTGGTCTCCGCAGTTGTCGCACCAGGGAACCTGGCGAAAAGGATTACAAGCACTGCAGCGCCGATGTGATCCGCAACTGTAGCGCTCCCTGCATCGACAAGATCGCGCGCGAGGCCTATCTCGAGCAGGTCGAGCAGGCCAGTGCCTTACTGGAAGGGAAGGGGCGGCGCGGACGTCTCAAGTCGTTACACGAGGAAATGGAGAAAGCCTCGACGCGCATGGACTTTGAACGGGCGGGCCGTCTGCGGGACATCGTGCAGAATCTCGAACGCACCCTCAATCCAACCCGGCAGTTCTCCCGCGGCCGGGGCGTGCCCACCACCGTGAAGCCTCTCGACGATCTCACCGAGTTGGCCGATCTCCTGCAGCTTCCCGCGCCGCCCACCACCATGGAGTGTTTCGACATCTCGAACGTGAGCAGCAACCACAACGTGGCCTCCATGGTGCGATTCGTAGATGGCGTGCCCGATAACCAGAACTACCGCCGCTACCGCATCAGGACGGTGGAGGGACAGGATGACTTTGCCAGCATGGCGGAAGTCATCCGGCGTCGCTACGCGCGCATCCTGAAGGAAGGTGCGACGGTCAATCCGGACGCAGGGGACAGCCAGGAGAGTGTGGTTGAGACGATGCGCCGTCTCGCGCAGGAGGGCCGGGCCCCCATCACCCTGCCCGATCTCGTCATCGTGGACGGAGGGAAGGGCCAGCTCAGTTCGGCAACCGGCGAGTTGCAGCGCCTCGGGCTGCACGAATTGCCCATTATCGGGCTGGCCAAGAAACGGGAGGAGATCTTTCGCCCGGGAGAGAGCGATCCCCTCGTCCTGAGCCACGACACCGGCGCGCTCAAACTCCTCCAGAGGATCCGGGATGAGGCCCACCGCTGCGCCAACAACTACAATGAGCTCCTCCTCCGCAAGCGCATGAAGGAGTCCCTCCTCGACGACTGCCCCGGGGTTTCCCCGAAACGCAAGGCCGCCCTCCTCTCCAAGTTTGGTTCAGTGGAGCGCATTCGCAGGAAGAGCGCGGAAGAGATTGCGGAACTCCCCGGGATTTCAGTGCGTTCCGCGGAGGCCATGCTGCAGTGGCTGAACCGGGAGTGAGAAGGAGGGCTCCACTCCGGAACGCTGAATCCGGCTGCGCTCCCGGCATCGCGCTGGATACCGTGGTGGATTGACGTTCGGGAGGGTTCAACTGGCGGGACCCGCGAAATCCAGTGCGCGGCGCTTCATCAGCGCGGCCATCAGGTTCAGGGCGTTGGCACGGGTGGGGGCCAGATGTTCCTTGAGACCGGTTTTCTCGATGAAGGCGAAGTCGGCGGTCAGGATGCGGTCCGGTGCTTCGCCATTCAGAAGGTGAATGAAGAGGGCGATCATCCCCTTGGTGATCTGCGAATCGGAATCAGCCACGTAATGGACCACTCCATTTTCAAGGCGGGCGTCCAGCCAGACCTGGGACTGGCAGCCTTCGATGAGTTTGTCATCGGTCTTCTGGTCTGCGGGCATCTCAGGAAGTTTGCGACCGAGGCCAATGACGTATTCGTAGCGCTCGGTCCAGTCCTGCAGGATATTGAGATCCTGCAGTAATTGCTCCTGTCTTTCCGCGATGGTCATCCGGGGGGAAGAGAACCGCGGATGCGGCTGGATGCACGCCGAAAGTTCGCATTTGGGAATCCTGGCCCGGAATGCACTGGTATTCTCAGCGCAGCATCCCCGCACTCTTCTCCACGGCCTGAGCGAGGCGCTGGACATCACCTTCATCGTTAAAACAGGCGAAGGAGGCCCGGAGCGTTCCGGTGATTCCAAAGCGGGCCATGAGGGGTTGGCAGCAATGGTGGCCGGTGCGGACGGCCACGCCCATCTTGTCGATGAGAGTGCCGAGGTCGTAGTGGTGGATGCCCTCTACGTTGAAGGAGAGGGAACCGGCGCGGTCGGGCGGACCGTAGAGTTTGACGCCCTCGATGCGGGAGAGCGCGGTGGCCGCGTGTTCGATGAGACTGTCCTCGTGCTGATGGAGGTCGTCGAGATTGAGGTCCTGCAGAAACTCGAGGGCAGCGGCAAGGGCGATCCCGCCCTCGATGTTGGGGGTGCCCGCCTCGAACTTGTAGGGTAAATCGTTGTAGGTGGTTCCGGCGTAATCGACTTTCTTGATCATTTCCCCGCCGCCGCGCCAGGGCGGGAGTTCGTCGAGGAGGGCACGCTTGCCGTAGAGAATGCCGATCCCGGTGGGTGCGTAGGCCTTGTGACCGGAGAAGACGTAGAAGTCGGCGTCGAGCGCCTGCACATCGACGGCGAGGTGGGGTGCGGCCTGGGCCCCGTCGATGAGGACGAGTGCTCCCGCCCGATGGGCCTCCTTGATCATGGATTCTACCGGAAGAATGGTCCCGAAGGCATTTGAAATGTGTGTGAGGGCTACCAGTTTAAGGGTGTCTTGATGATCACCAAGGAGGCGGTGGAAGCATTCCAGGTCGAGCGTTCCGTCCTCCTGAACGGGAATCACCTCCAGCGAAGCTCCCGAGCGTTCACAGAGCATCTGCCAGGGGACGATGTTGGAGTGATGCTCAAGATTACTGATAAGAATGGTGTCACCGGGACTGATTCTGTCCGAGTAGCCGAGAACAGAGGCAACGAGATTGATGCCATCAGTGGTGCCACTGGTGAAGATGATCTCTTCCCGGGACCCGGCATTGAGGTGGGTGGCTACCGTATCGCGGGCCCGTTCGTGGGCGGCAGTGGCCTCCTGCGCCAGATAATGTGTGCCACGATGAATGTTGGAATTCAACACCTCGTAGTAGTTGCGGCTGGCGTCCAGGACCGCTCGCGGTTTCTGCGAAGTGGCTGCGTTGTCAAGGTAGACGAGCGGTTGCCCATGGACCTCATGCCCGAGGATGGGGAACTGGGAGCGCAGGGCACTGACGTTGTAGCCGCTCATGGCCGGTTGGAGTTAAGACGGCTGAGGGGAAAGTGTTAAGCGTTAAGAGAAGGAGAAACCAGAACGTAGTGGAGGGGGCAGGATATGACCGTGCCTTCAGGGACTGGCCGGATCCCGGGGTCAATCATGACCAGGGTGACTGATCCTGGGCAGGGTAGAGCGATCCCCGTGATCCAGGGGAGGGTCCGCGGATCCCTTACATGTTGGGCAGTTCGATGAAACCTTCAAGTTTCCGGATGCGGGTCGGGTGACGCATCTTGCGGAGAGCCTTGGCTTCGATCTGACGGATGCGTTCGCGGGTGACCTGGAATTGGCGCCCCACTTCCTCAAGCGTCCGGCTGTATCCGTCCTTGAGGCCGAAGCGCTGCTCAAGCACCTCGCGTTCGCGTTCGGTGAGGGTGTCGAGGACCTCGTTGATCTTTTCCTTGAGCATGGAGAAACCCGCTTCCTCCATGGGGTTCTCCGCGGTCTTGTCCTCGATGAAGTCGCCGAAGCTGGTGTCGTCGCTGTCGCCCACGGGCGCCTGCAGGGAGATAGGCTGCTGAGCCATCTTGAGGACCGCGCGCACACGCTCGACCGGGAGGTGGATTTCCTCCGCGATCTCGTCGGGGGTAGGCTCGCGGCCGTATTCCTGGACCAGTTGCTTCTGCACCCGCATGAGCTTGTTGATCGTTTCGATCATGTGGACCGGGATGCGGATGGTGCGGGCCTGGTCTGCAATCGAGCGGGTGATGGCCTGGCGGATCCACCAGGTTGCGTAGGTCGAGAACTTGTAGCCGCGACGGTACTCGAATTTCTCGACCGCCTTCATGAGGCCCATGTTGCCTTCCTGAATGAGATCGAGAAAGGAGAGCCCGCGGTTGGTGTACTTCTTCGCAATGGAGATCACGAGGCGCAGGTTGGCTTCCACCATTTCGGTCTTGGCCTTGTGCGCTTCCCGCAGCCAGTGATTGAGATCGCCGGTCGTGGACTCGAACTGCTCCTGGTCGTGCCAGGAATAGAGCTGCAGTTCCTTGAGCTTGGTCTCGAACTCCTTCTTGTCCTTGATGCGTGAGGTCAGCTTGCGCTGATAGCGCCAGATCTTGTCCTGGGTTTCCCGGACCTCTTCACAGAAGTCCTCGATGACCTTCTGCTTGAAGTAGAAGCGATTGTAGAGACGGGCCAGGGTGGTGAGGTTCTTGTCGAGATCAGCGAGGAGCTTCTTCTTCCCACGCACTGATTTGGCACTGAGTTTCTTGAAGACCTTGCTGGTGTCTTCATGCAGGTTGCGCACCTGGTCGCAGAGCTTGGGCATCGTCTTCATGTAGCGCTCCCGGCTCTCAATTTTCTTATCGAGAATGACGCGGTCGAAGCGCTCCTTGCCGCGTTGCAGTTTGTCGGCGAGTGCGAGGTAACTGTCTGCGGTGAACCCGAACCTGTGGAGGAACTTCTGCACGCAGATTTCTGCGTCCTCGATGCGCTTGGAGATCTCCACCTCCTGTTCGCGGGTGAGAAGGGGCACCTGCCCCATCTGCTTGAGATACATGCGGACCGGATCGTCGAGAATGTCGAGTTTCTGGTCCTTGGTCTCTTCGGCGGCGTCGTCGGAGGACTTCTTGTCCTTGAAGCGATCGACCTCTGAGGAGTCAATGATATTGAACTCCATGTTACGAAGACGATCCAGGATGGCCGCCACATCGGCCGGATCGACGAGGTCCTTGGGAAGAATCTCGTGGATGTCATCGTAGGTGAGATAGTCCTGCTCCTTGGCGAGCTTGATGAGCTCGCGCATCTTCTCCTGGATTTCCGGGGTGTCGATGCGGCTCTTGCCCTTGGGCTTCTTCTTGGAGGAGGCCTTTTCTTCAGCAGGGAGAGTCTTCTGTTTTTTCTGGCTGTCCTTGGAGGTTGCCTTCTTAGCAGCTTTCTTGGCGGCCTTCTTAGCAGCTTTCTTGGCGACCTTCTTGGGCGCCTTCTTGGCGACCTTTTTGGCGACCTTCTTGGGTGCCTTCTTGGCGACCTTCTTGGCGACCTTCTTGGCGACCTTCTTGGGTGCCTTCTTGGCGACCTTCTTGGCGACCTTCTTGGTCACCTTCTTGGTCACCTTCTTGGGTGCCTTCTTGGTCACCTTCTTGGTCACCTTCTTGGTCACCTTCTTGGTCACCTTCTTGGGTGCCTTCTTGGCCACCTTCTTGGTAGCCTTCTTGGTCACCTTCTTGGCAGCCTTCTTAGCCGACG
>MPMF02243993.1_pt1 | contig 23505 bp, 20 predicted proteins | sample 1617271 | NCBI WGS metagenome assembly MPMF02 (sample SAMN05944812, study PRJNA350692) | marine metagenome | biome: marine; feature: ODZ; material: water; isolation source: 120 m water sample prefiltered with 30 um filter, filtered on to 0.2 um... | place: Pacific Ocean | collected 2012-04-09... | reverse complement strand
CGATGACGCCCCGGAGCGGCAGATCACCCTGTGTCGGTGCTGCCACCTGCGGCTGATCCACGCACCGGAGGCCCCGGCAACGGTGAAGCAGGTCGGGGACGTGATGGTCTGGTCCTGGCCCGACAGGGTGGTGGTCGTGGGCCCCTGACCGCGTCGACATCTGCGATCAGCCGCCCCGGCTGCGGACCCCGAGGGGCTGATGTGGAGACCCTCGCTGGGCTCGTCTATGGCGCGAGTCGCGCGACGTGCTGCGCTTGGGGTCGGGTCGTGGGGCCCTCGTAGCCGCAGATCTGGGCCAGCTCGCCCGCTGCGGCGCGGATCTGCTCGGTCTCGAGCAGCGTGAGCGGGATCGGGGGCTTCTTCATGCCCCGGAGCTTGTGCTCGAGCACCGAGCCGTCGATGAAGGACAGGCGGCAGTGGTTCGCCAGGTAGCCGAGGTCGAAGTCGGGGTGGTTCATGTCCTCGTAGCGAACGAGGATCCCCTCGTCGCCGGGCCAGCGGAGGAAGCTCTCCACCGTGCGGCGCCAGTGGACGGCGTACTGCGCGGCGGTCGAGACGATGCGGTCCGGCCAGTGGAGGAACCACTCGCTGCCCTTGCAGCTCGACCAGGCGTCCCAGGGGTTGCGGACGAGGAAGAGGAAGCGGGCGTCGGGGTAGATCCAGTGCAGCAGGCGCGCATCGAGGGCCTGGAGGCGGACCTCCTTGAGCCCGAAGCGCTTGAAGCCACGAGCGCGCGCCGGCTCGGCGAGCAGCGTCTCGAGCATGGCCTCGATGCTGCCGCGCAGGGCCTCTGGCGGGGGATAGAGGTTCGCGATCCACTTGTCCTGGAGGCGGTCGAGGTCAGCCGGGAAGTGGCCCTCTGTCGGCCAGTCGTCGCGCAGGGCCATCGCCGAGCGGGTCAGGGCCGGGATGAGCCCGGCGCGGCCGTAGGGCTCCCCCCAGACGAGGACCTCGCCGGAGCTGCAGACCAGGCGCTGGAGCAGCGTCGAGCCGCTGCGCCATCCGGCGGCGAGCACGAAGACGGGCTCGCTCCCGAGGGTGTTCGGAGAGAGGTTCCAGCGGGCGTCGAAGCGGGTCCAAGCGTGGTCCATGATGACTCCAGGTCTTGGGCCCAATCGGTCCCTGGCGCGAGATCTTGAGCCGGCTAAGCTCCGGATGTGCTCAAGGTCGTCCTCGCGCTGCTCGCCTGCTCCGATCCTTCGGGCGACAGCGGGCTGAACCTCGCCACCAGCGGGACCACCGATGGGGGCACCTGGACCGTCGAGTACACCACCGAGCCCACTCCGATCCCCTTCGACGAGGACTTCGCGCTCAGCCTGATCGTCACGCCCCCGACGGAGCTCACCGTCGTCGCCGACGCGCTCATGCCCGAGGATGACCTCAGGATGGACGTCGACCCCCAGATGGCCAGTGAAGCAGGCGGGCTCTGGACGGCCTCGCCGATGCGCTTCCACGTAGAGGGCGCCTGGCAGATCGTGGTGGCTGTCAGCACCGGCGCCGACGCCGAGCGGATCACCTTCGACGTGGACTGCTGCGAGTGACTCCTCCGGGTGCCACTGCTTGAGCGCCGCGACGTTGCGCCGGTGGCTCCCGTTGTCGCTCTACCCCCTGGTCGCCGCCTGGCTCACGTGGCCGGTCGTGCTCGATCCGGGCGGGGTGATCCCGGGGGCGGAGCGCTCGGACGCCTGGAACTCCATCTGGTCGTTGTGGTTCGTGTACGAGGAGCTGGCGTCGGGTCGCCTGCCACTCCACACCGATCTGCTCCAGTTCCCCATCGGCGGACGCCTCGTCGTGGCCGACCCCCTCAACGGGCTCCTGGGCTTCCCCCTCGTCGCCGCCTTCGGGCCGGTCGTCGCATACAGCCTGCTCGTCCTCGGCCACCTGGTCTTCTCTGGCTTCGCGGCGCACGCGTTCGGCCGCAAGCTGGGGGGCACGGGCTACGTCGCCGGCCTTGGCTACATGCTGGCCCCGGTCGTCCTGAGCCACGTCCACAACGGCTCCTCAGAGGCCATCGCGGCGGGCTGGCTGCCCCTGGCCGGGCTGGCCCTGTTGGCCGTCGTCGAGCGAGGCGGCGCCTGGCGGATCTGCCTCGCGGCGCTGGCGATGTTCACCTGCGCGCTGTCCGGCTGGTATGCGGGCATTGGCGCCTGGTGCCTGCTCCTGGGTCTGCTAGTCGTGCACCGGCTGCCACGCCTGGCCCTCGTCGGCGTGCTCGCGGTGGGGGCGACCCTTCCCTGGGCCCGCGCTGTGCGCGAGGTCGCCCGCGCAGAAGACGGCCTGGTCCACATCAAGAACGACGACGACATGGCGAGGCTGCGCCGCACCCTCGGCGCCGCGGACGTCCGCACCTTCTTCGTCCCGGGCCCGTACCGCAGCCCGGACTTCCAGCACCTGGAGGGGCGCCCCGGGGACTACGTCCACACCAGCTACCTCGGCTTCACCTTGATCTTGTTGGCCCTGGTGGCGACCTGGCGTCGTCGGGACACCGCGCCCTGGTGGATCGCTCTCGCTATCGCCATCGTGCTCGCGCTGGGGCCGGTCGTCGTCCTCGACGGCTTCCCCGCCAGCTTCAAGGGACGGGCGATCCCGCTGCCGTACCTGGCGCTCGAGAAGCTGCCGGGCTTCGACGCCCTGTCGCTGCTGTACAGGTTCAGCGGTGCCGCGGTCCTTGCGCTGGCAGCCATGGCCGAGCGAGCACTGCCCAGGCGAGAGGACCGCTGGCTCGGGCTCGTCGCCGGGGCGGTTGTGGCGCTGGAGTTCCTCTTCGTCGCACCGACCGCTGGACTGCCAGAGCTCAGCGAGGTCCCCGTCTCGCCCGCCCTGGAGGCCCTCGACGACGCTCCCGCCGGCGCGGTGGTGAACCTGCCGGTCACTGCGAGCCGGGCCTACCTCTACGAGCAGGTCCTCCACGGCAAGCCCCTGGCGGCCTCGCTGAACACTGGAGCCAACCGCGCTGCGCTCGAGGTGTTCACTGCTGCGCGGCTGTCCGAGGGCCCCGACGAGGTCTCCCGCACCGCAGAGGAGCAAGGTGTGCGCTACGTCGTCGTGCACAAGGACCTGCTGATCGCGGAGGCCTTCGTGCGCTCGGCGGGAATGATACGTGCGAACTTCGTGCTCCTGGCAGAGGACGACCGCGTCCGCATCTACCAGCTCTACTGAGGCCTCCATGTTGTTCTTCCTCTCCACCGCGCTGGCCGGCGAGGTCCAGGTCCAGGCCAGCTCCCCCGTCGTGGTCACGATCGACGGCGAGGTGCTCGACTTCGGCGACACCATGGTCGCCTCCGCGCTGGATCTGGCCGGCGGACTGCACGAGGTCCGGGTGACCACCGCCGGTGGCGAGCTGCTCGCCGAGAAGAAGGTCGACGTGCCCGTCGATCACCAGGTGCGCTTGAAGTATGCAAACCGCGCCCTGCGCGTCACCGGCGAAGGCCAGCTTCCGAACATGGCGAAGACAGAGGTCGTCGACCTCCACGCCGGCGTCAGCCCGCTCGGGCTCTCGGTGAACGTGAGCTTCGACGAGACAGAGGGCAGGCCCCCACCGGTCGAGCCCCCCCTGGGTCCGCCACAGCCGATGGACGCGGCGGCCTTCACGAAGCTCGTCGCGGCAGTCCAGGGCGAGTCCTTCAGCTCGGACCAGCTCGACCTGGTGCGCTCGGCCGCGACCTCGCACCACTTCACCTGCGTCCAGGTCGCCCAACTCGTCGAGCTCCTGTCCTTCGGCAGCGACCAGGTCGAGGTCGTGCGCATCCTGCGGCCCCGCGTCGTCGACCCGGAGAACAGCTACGTGCTCAACGAGCAGTTCACCTTCTCCTCCGACAAGGAAGAAGTGCAGGCCCTGTTCCAGTGATCCTGCTCCTGGCCTGCTCGGGCACCACCATCGACAACGACGTTGTCGAGGGGCTCCCGGGCATCGACGAGCTCGCCGGTGTCCAGGCCGCCATCGATGAGGGCCGTGTCCCTCGGCTGGGCGAGGACTACGTCGTCCCCGCTGTCTTCTGGAGCCAGGACACACCGCTGGACGGAGACTGCCTCGGCGACCTGTGCGCGCGGCTGTCCACGGCGCTGTTCAGCTCCACAGAGGGCGAGGATGGCGTGCTGGTGGTCCTCGACTTCGAGCCCGAGCCCAGCGCTGTGGACGAGAACCTCGTGATCGCCATCGACACCTCGGGCTCCATGGGGGCCGACCGCATGGACGCGCTGCGGCTGGGTCTGGACCAGCGGGTCTCCGAGCTCGACCTGGACGATCTCGGGGCGCTCGTCACCTTCACCGACAGCGCGAGGACCAGGCGCTCGCCGCGCTCGATGGGAGCCTCTGAGCGCAGGCGGATCCAGGACGCCCTCTACCTCGACTCGGACGGCGCCACCGACGTGGTCCTCGGGCTGGAGACGGCGTTGTCGGAGGCCGCGAAGAACCACGGACCCGACCGGCGCTCCAGGGTCCTGCTGGTCACGGACGATCCATCCGACACAGACGCGCTCCTGGATGTCGCTCGCCCTCGAGGGGCCGCGGGCATCGGGCTCACGCTGGTGGGCGCTGGCAATCGCCTCGGCGGAGAGCTCGCATGGGAGCTGGAGCGCATCCCCGGCGGCCGCATGGCCTTCGCGGAGCTCGAGGACCTCGAGGAGCTCCTGGCCAGCTCCCTGGCCCCGGCGGCCAACGACGTCGAGCTCGTCATGCGACCGGAGGAGGGCTGGGAGGTCGTGGACACCTGGCTGCTGGGGCACGAGGGCGACGAGTCCCTCGATCGTGCCTGGCTCGGCAGTGTCATCCCCGACAGGTCCCGTGCCTTCGTACTGCGCCCGGTCGAGGGCGACCTGCTGGCTCTCCCAGAGGGCACGCACCTGGGCAGCCTCGTGGTCGACGGGGCCTTGGTGGATGTGGTCGCCGGCGACACCCAGGCCTACCCCTTCACGACCATCCACGCAGACGGCCTGGGCGCCTTCCGCTTCGCCGCCCTCGTCGACGAGGCCCTCGCGCTGGAGGCCGCAGAGGGCTCATGCAGTGGTCTCGTGGATGTCTTCGAGGCCGCGGCCCTCGCCGACGCAGCCGCGATCCGCCTCGCCGGCGCCGCCGATCTGCTCGAGGGCATGGAAGAGGACCTCGGCGTCAGCCTCTCCCGCGAGGCTGGACGCATGGAGGACCTCGCCGTCCTGCTCGTGGAGGAAGGATGCTGATCTACCTCCTGGTGAGCTGCCTCAGCGAGCTCGACGCGACCTGCTCCAGCGACCGCGGATGCCCCGAGGGCGCCTGCGTGAACGGCATCTGCCAGGGGCCGGCCTGCGAGATCGACTCCGACTGCCCCGGCGGGGAGCAGTGCGCTTCCGTCCTCGGCTCGATGAGCTGCGCGAGGCCCTGCGCTGCGGACGGAGACTGCTTCGGCGAGAGCACCTGCACCGACGTGCCGTCTTCGAGCGCCTCGGACGCCGAGCTGGTGAGCTACTGTTTCTGAGTGCTCCTTCTCCTCGCCTGCAAGCTCCCCACACACATCGACCCGCCCCTGCGGGAGCGCTGCGCCCTCGAGGCGGACATCGCCTTCGACCGGGACCACGGCTTCGCGCCGCTGCCGGTCGAGCTGACCGCGGAGTCGACCTGCGAAGAGGACTTCGAGGCCCTGTGGCTCTTCGAGGACGGCACCACCCTGACCGGTCCGGTCCTCGACTACACCTTCGTCGCCTCGGGTACCCACCGCGTGGAGCTCACGGTCTCGGACACCAAGGGACGCTCGGGCAGCGCCGAGATCGAGATCGAGGTCGGAGCGCTCGAGTGCCCCGAACAGCTCGATCCTGTCGAGCTCGGCGTCGTGGAGAACCTCGAGCTGACGGAGGCATCTGGCCTGGCGCTCGGCGAGTTCGGGCTCTGGTCCCACAACGACTCCGGGGACATCGCGCGGCTCTTCGCCATGAGCTCGGAGGGCGACGACCTCGGCATCTTCGAGCTCTCCGAGGCCGAGGCCATCGACTGGGAGGACATGACCGCCGGCGAGGGCGTCCTCTACGTCGGCGACATCGGCGACAACACCAACTCGCGAGACTTCGTCACCGTCTTCATGGTGCCCGATCCCGCCGAGAACCCCGTCGAGGACTGGGCTTCGATGGACCTCGACTACCCAGAGGGGCGCTCGCTCGATTCCAACACGCTCATCTTCGATCCCCTCACCGGCGACCTGCTGCTGGTGTCCGTCGACACCTCGGGCGAGGTCGGGCTCTACCGGAAGGCGCCGCCCCACGAGGCCGACACTCGGACCGAGCTGGAGCTCATCGCCACGCTGGAGCTCGAAGGCAGTCCCACCGGTGGTGAGCTCAGCCCTCACGGCGCCTACCTCGTCCTGCGCACGACCGAGGGCGCCGCGCTCTGGCTGCGCGATGGCTCCCAGAGCCTGGCTGCCGCCGTCGCAGCGGAGCCCTGTCCGCTCACCTTCGCGGACGAACCTGCCGGCGAGGCCCTGGTCTTCTCAGAGGACTCCTCGGGCATCTACACCCTGAGCGAGGGGACCGAGCAGCCGATCTGGTTCGTCGAGCTCCTGCCTCAGGAGCAGCCTTGCGAGGGCGATGGCCCCGAGATCTGGGCGCTGCCCGCCGCCGGCGAGGTGCCTCTGGACGTCGAGTTCTCCATCGACTGCGTCGAGGTCGCGGGTGTCACCTGGACGCTCGAGGACGTCACGGTCGAGAGCCTCACGGCCGACGCGCTGTACCTGGCCTCTGGCACCTTCCCGGTGTCCGCGGTGGTCGAAGAGGAGGACGGCACCCGGAGCGAGGTCTCGATCGATGTCGTCGTCGAGCCGGCGGACTGCCCGGTCGTCGGCCCGAACCAGACCCACGGAGAGCTTGCCAGCGACGAGCTCATCGAGGCCTCCGGGCTGGCTGAGAGCAAGGACAATCCAGGGGTGTTCTGGACCCACAACGACGCCGGCAACCCCCCCGTGCTCTTTGCCTTCGGCCAAGACGGCGCCGACCTCGGCCACTTCGAGATCGATGGCCCCGCGAGGGACTGGGAGGACATCGCGCTCGGAGAGATCGACGGAGACAGCGTGCTCTTCGTCGGCGACGTCGGCGACAACGGCATGATGCGCGAGACCTACACGATCCTGCTCGTGCCCGAGCCAGAGGTCTACACCGACGCGGAGGCCCCCGCCGAGATCCTCGTCGAGGACTTCGGCATCATGACGCTGACCTACCCCGATGGCTCTTACAACAGCGAGGCCATCGCGATCGACCCCGTCAGCGGCGACCTCGTCGTGCTGACAAAGGACTACGACGGCCACAGCAGGGTCTTCGTCAAGGCCGCCCCCCACGCCGACGGGGATGTCGCCGAGCTCGTCTGGATAGCGGACATCGAGTACAAGGAGGCTCCCTACTCCGGGAGCGGCGCGACGACCGCGATGGACTTCTCTCCCCTGGGAGACCTCATCGGTGTCCGGACCTACTCGGACCTCTGGATCATGCGGCGGGACCAGGCCTACGACCTCGCCACCGCTTTTTCGAGCGAACCCTGTGACGGAGAGGCGCCCAGCGAACGCCAGGCCGAGGCCATGGCCTTCTCCGTCGACGGCACGGGCTACTGGGTCGTCTCGGAGGGCGTCCACGAGCCCCTTCACTACAAGTCGCTGGACTGAACCATGACCCTCCTGCTCTCAGCCTCGCGTGCCAGCCCAAGATCCCGGTGATTCCGGACAGCGGGGCCTCCGCGCCCGAGCCCGACTTCGGCCGGTACACCTCGCAGGTCCACTTCGAGCTCGACACCTGGCCGGACGACTACGACTGCGAGGACGACATGGTCGAGACCGGCACCACGGTCGACGACGAGGACGACCTCGCCGCACTCCAGGACGCCTGCGCTCTCTGCGACCACTTCTACGTCGCCGAGCTCGATGGCGAGAACATCTGCGACTACCAGACCCACCCGGTCCCCAGTCCCGATTACCGCGGCCTGGTGCTCGACGACGACAAGGGCGTCGCGCAGGTCTACCGCTTCGACGAGTCCGATGGCTCGTTTTCAGAGGACCTCCTCGACGCCAACGGCACATGGGACTCCGAGACCTGGATCGTCACCTTCTCCGGCGAGTACCGCTTCCTCGGTGACGTGAGCTTCTCCGGCGAGCTCCAGTTCCCAGAGCTGGAAGACCAGGGCGCCCTCAGCCGCAGAGTTCGCGGATGCGTTCGAGCACGATCTCCCGGTCTGTCTGTGCGTCGATCTTCACCAGGCTCCGGCCGCGGTCGAAGCTGCAGACGACCCCTTCGCTGGGGCAGAAGTCCAGGCAGCTCGTGAGCACTACGCGGACCTTCTCTCCCCACAGCCCCTCCTTCTTCAGCTCGCGCTTGAGCCACTTGCGCAGCTCCCAGGCGCCGTGGTCCCCGCAGCTGTGCTTCGGCGCGCCGGGCGGACGGGTGTTGTTGCAGATGAGGACGACCTCGTCGAAGGCGGGCGGGAGTCGGTTCATCGACCGATCCTAATCAGATCGCCAGGACCCCGGCGTGGGCTTCCATCATCGCGACGCGACGCCTGGTGATCTCGCTCGTGCCGTCGAGCAGGGCCTCTGTCCGGGACAGCACGGTGGCCAGGGGGAAGAGCCGGACCGACGGGTCCCTGGTGGGCTCGCCGTCGTCGTCCCAGGGCTGCCAGCCGACCATCACGTCGCTCTGTCCGGAGAGCAGGGCGCTCACCGCGGCCACCGCGAGCCTGCCAGCGACAGCGCGGTCCGCGTAGGAGGGGGCTCCACCCCGAACGAGGTGGCCGAGCACGGTGGCTCGCACGGTCACCCCCTTCAGAGCCCCATCGACTACAGTCTGGAGGCGCTGCACGATGCGCTGTGTCGGCACCTGGACACCCTCGGCCTTGATGACCAGGATGCGCTTCTTGTTCCGCTGTGGCGAGAAGCCTGCCAGCACGACCTCGCTCAGTTCGGCCAGGATCTGTTCTTCGTCCTTGCCCGACTCGCGGAAGAGACAGGCATCCGCTCCTGCGGCGACGCTGCTGGCCATCGCCAGGTAGCCGCAGTCGCGGCCCATGACCTCGACGACGAAGACCCGCCTGTGGGCTCGGGCCGTGTCCGAGATGCGGTCGCATGCAGACACGATCGTGTTGAGTGCCGTGTCGACCCCGATGGCCGTGGAAGAGCAGGCGATGTCGTTGTCGATGCTCGCCGGGATGCCGACGACGGGCACGCCCTGCTCCGCGTGCAGCAGGTGAGCGCCGGTGAGCGAGCCGTTGCCCCCGATGACGATGAGACCCCGCGTATCCAGCGCCCTGGCCGCTTTCGCCCGACCCTCCGCGGTCCGGAACTCCGCCGAGCGGGCCGAGCCGAGGACGGTGCCCCCCCAGCCGGCGATGGGATCGACCTCGTCGAGTCGGAGCACTCGACCCCGACCGTCCATGAGCCCCTCGTAGCCAGCTTCGATCCCCAGGGCGTCGAGGCCCTTTCGCCTGGCCAGCTTCACGACGGCGTGGATCGCCGCGTTCATGCCCGGGGCGTCGCCCCCGCTGGTGAGGACGCCGATCACTGCTTGTCGAGGTCCAGGATCTCCTGACCGTCTGTGTAGGGCTTCGTCCCGTAGCCGGTGACCTGCGATAGATTCCGCACGATCTCTGCCATGCGGTCGAGCTGGACATAGGCTCGTTCCATGCGGTCCTGCACCTTCTCGGGCAGTTCCTTGTCGAGGCGCAACAACTCGACGATGCCCATCACAGAGGTCAGCGGCTGGTTGAGTTCGTGTGCAGTCGCCCCAGCCACGGCGACCGTCGCCGCCCGCTTCTCGCTGGCGACCAGCTGATCGGTGGCGCTCGCCAGCCGCATGGCCAGCTCGTGGGAGTGGCGCTCGTCCCTGAAGATGCCGACGCTGGCCACGATCCGGCCGGCGAAGTCGTGCACCAGGCTGGACGAGAGGTGCACGGGCACGGCCTCGCCCCGGCGAGTGCGCAGGCGCACCTGCACGCCGATGGCGGCACGATCTTCAGAGGCCTTCATCGCCTTCATGATGCGAGCGGCGTCGTCCGGCTCTGCGTAGAGCTCGGAGACGTGCAGGCGCCCGTCGAGGACCTCGCGCGCTTCGTAGCCGAGGATGGCCTCTGCTGCGCGGGAGAAGACCAGGAGGTTGCCGCGCAGATCCGCCGCGATGACCGGGTCCGGGCAGGCGGTGACGAGGCGCTCGAGGAGATCCTGTGCCCCCCCGGGTGTGGAGCTGGGGCTGTGCTCCAGGGTGCGCGCCAGGCAGGCGCTGGCGCGGTTCTCGAGCACGACCGCCGACAAGGGGCGGCGCAGGACGTCGGCTCCGCCCCCCGCGAGGGCCTCGTCCATCTCCTCGAGGGTGGCGCAGATCACCAACAGCGGGATGCGGTCGAGCTGCTTGACGAGGTGGCGGACCCAGTCGCGCCCGTTGACCGGTCCGTCGCGGAAGTCGACCACCACCAGGTCCGCCTGGTCGAGGTAGATCAGCGGATCGGAGCCGACGAGTACGTCGTGTCCGGCCGTCCGCAAGACGCTGACGAGTTCCGGGACAGCGCAGGCGATCAGGGCCATGACAGGGCTCCGAGCGCGGCGGCGTGGACCCGGGCGATCGGCACTCCGGCCTCTCGGGCGCGCTGGTGGCAGTCCTCGAACTCGGGAGCCGCGTGCAGGATCTCGTCGCCCATCGCACCTAGCTTCACCCGAACTGGACCGAACTCGGTCACGACTTCGACGTGGCGGCGGTCCAGCACCCGCCGCTGGGCCACGAGGCGACGGAACCCGAAGGTCGAGCTGTGGCGCAGGAGCACCTCGCCGATCGTCTCGCAATCCGCGGGGCGCGACAGGGCCGAGATCAGCAGGCCCGGCCTGCCCTTCTTCATCAGGATCGGCGTCGCCCACGCGTCGAGGGCACCTGCCTCCAGCAGGGCACCGATGAGCGGCGGCACCTGCTCGCCCGGGAGATCGTCGACCTGGGCTTCCAGCACCTCGACGGTCGTGGGGGTCGCTGCCGGGCGGTGGTCGCCGAGCACCACGCGCACCGTGTTCGACCACCCCTCCGGGTCCCGCGTTCCTGCACCGTATCCCTGCGCGCGGAGGGTCATCGAGGGCATCGATCCACAGGTGGCGAGCGCCGAGACCAGGGCCGCCCCGGTCGGGGTGACCAGCTCGCCGTCCCGGCCGTCCTGCACCATCGGCCAGCCCGCGAGCACGCCGACCGTGGCGGGCGCGGGCACCGCCAGGCGGCCGTGCTCCGTCTGGACGAAGCCACCTCCAGCCGGCAGCGGCGAGCACACGATCATCTCGACCGTCTCCAGCAGCACGCAGGCACCCACGATGTCCACGAGGGAGTCGACGGCCCCGACCTCGTGAAAGGAGACGTCCTCGACCGCGACACCGTGGACGCGCGCCTCGGCCTTTGCCAGCAGCCCGAAGACAGCGAGGGATCGAGCCCTCGTCCGCTCCGACAGGCCCGCGGCTTCGATGCGGCCGCGGAGCTCCGACCAGTGGGTGTGCTGGTGCCTTTCAGCTTCGAACCCGACGTGGAACTTCGTCGCGCCGAAGCCCCCTCGCCGCACCTGCTCCGTGCTGAGCTCGACCTCGAGGCCCAGGGCGGCCGCCGCTGATGCAATACGCTCGATCCGGCCTCCGGCGTCGAGGAGCGCCCCTACCAGCATGTCTCCAGCCAGCCCCGCCGAGGCGTCGATCCAGAGGACGCTCACGAGGGCAGGCCGAGGCGGTTGATCTGTGTCGCCTGGTAGGCGGCACCGAAGCCGTTGTCGATGTTGACCACGCTGACACCCGCCGCGCACGAGTTCAGCATCGCGAGCAGGGCCGAGACGCCGCCGAAGCTCGCGCCGTAGCCCACGCTCGTCGGCACGGCGAGGACCGGCTTGTCGGTGAGTCCGGCGACCACGCTCGGGAGCGCCCCCTCCATGCCGGCGACCACGACCAGGACCCGGCACTCGCGCAGGGCGGCCTCGTGCCGGAGCAGGCGGTGCAGGCCCGCCACGCCGACGTCCGTGATCCGGCGCACCCGGTTTCCGAGGGCCTCTGCGACGACCGCGGCCTCCTCGGCGACGGGGATGTCGGATGTGCCCGCGCAGAGGACCCCGATCTCGCCCGCGCCGAGGTCCTTCCATGGCTTCATGCGGCGCACAAGCACTCGGGCCACGTCGTGGTAGTCGCCAGGGAGCTCCACCGCCTTCGACGCGCAGAGCCGCGTCACCAGCGCGTCCTGGCCGGCCTCGGCGAGTCGATCCAGGATGGCCGCGATCTGCTCGACGGTCTTTCCCTCGCCGTAGACGACCTCTGGAATGCCGGTGCGCAGGGCGCGCTGGGTGTCGACGGTGGCGAAGTCCCCCAGCGGGCTCGCCGAGAGCGCATGCACCGCCTCGTCCAGGCCGATCGCGCCGGCATCGAGCGAGAGCAACAGCGCTCGGACCTTGTCGGCGTCCATGGATCCCTGCGGCGTGCGGTGTAGAGGGCTACTCTCGTAGTCGTGAGGTCGCGCTTCCGCCAGTTCTCCCTAGTCGCGCTCTTGGGCCTGGTGGCGAGCCTCCCAGCAGAGGCTGACGCCCCCGACCTCTACAGCGACACGCTCTCCCGCATCGACTCGCTCTACCTGAGGCGCGCTGACCTGGTCGCAGAGGATCTCTTCGCCGAGGCCGCCCAGCAGCTGGAGGACGACGTCGAGTGGCTCATGGCCGACCGGGAGGGCACCAGCGTGACCCTGCGCGTCGGCGACGGCGAGGTGCTCGGAACGGTAACGGTCGGTGGTTGGAACTCGCTGGAGCGCAGCCTGCGCGAGCTCGAGGACCTGACCCAGTCCGCGGCTCGCCCGATCGACGAGGACCTGGATCTGCGCGTCGTGCTGCTCAAGGGCGCGACCAACGCCCTCGATCGGCACAGCCGCCTGCTCTACGGGGAGCAGGTGAAGGCCTTCGACAAGCGGCTCAAGGGCACCTTCTTCGGTATCGGCGCCCGCATCGCGCGCCACGACACCGACAACGAGATCTACCTGCAAGAGGTCTTCGAGAACAACCCGGCGTCTCGGGCCGGCCTCCAGGACGGCGACGTGCTCCTGCGCATCGACGGGTCCTCGACCGTCGGCATGACCGTGACGGACGCGGTCGACCACATCACGGGTCGCAAGGGCACCGACGTCGAGCTCGTCGTCCGTCGAACCGTCGAAGGCAACCCGGTGGAGCTCACCTTCGTCGTCACCCGCGACGAGATCAAGGACCCCAACGTGGAGTGGAAGGACCTTGGCGATGGCTTCGGCTACCTCCGGATCGACCACTTCAGCGAGCTGACCGAGGCCAACCTGAGCCGCGCGCTCATCGATCTCGACTCCCGCGGCGCGCTGGAGCGGGGCCTCGTGATCGACCTTCGCGACAACACCGGCGGCTCGATGCTGCAGTCGGCTCGCGCGGCGGATGCCTTCCTCACCAGCGGCGACCTCGTCCGGACCGTGGGCCGTGACGGGGGCAAGGTGCGCGGGCTGGTGCCCCACATCTGGGCGGAGGACGCAGGCATCGAGCCCACGGTGCCCATCGTGGTGCTGCAGAACCACCGGACCGCGAGCGGCTCCGAGATCCTCGCCGGTGCCCTGCGCGAGCTCGATCGCGCCGCCCTGATCGGGACCCGGACCTACGGCAAGGGCACGGTCCAGAAGCTCTACACGATGGAGCCTGGCACGCGCCTGAAGCTGACCGTCGCCGAGTACCTCCTCGCTGGCGGGCTCTCTATCCACGACGAAGACGGGGTCGCCGCGGACCTTCCGGTCGGCGGTGTCCTGTTCTCCGAGGATGGGGTCGAGGTTCGGGACGACCGCGCCGAGGATGGGGGTCCGGAGCCGCTCTTGTTCGTCGACGAGAGCGCCGGCTGGCGGGACGCGGAGCCACCCCCGGAGCGAGAGGACCTGTGGGTCGATCTGGCTGTGAGGGTGCTCGCCACCTCGCGCGGTTCGGAGCGTGGAGACGTGCTCGAGGCAGCCGGCGAGATCCGCGAGCTCGTCCGAGCGGAGGAGGAGCAGCGCCTGATCTCTACCTTCGCCGCGCGGGGCATCGACTGGGCGCCCGCCGAGACCACGGGTCCGGAGCCTCGGGTCCGTCTCGATGTGCACACGGAAGAGGCCCTCGTCGCTGGCAGCTCCACGCAGCTCATCGCCGAGGTCACGAACCTCGGGGACGAGCCCCTGCACCGCGTGCTGGTACGGCTGGACGCCGCGGACTCCGTCTGGGACCGGCGGGTCCTGCCGATCGGCGTGCTGTTGCCTGGCCAGACGAAGACCGGAGAGGCGACCGTCCAGGTGCGCGCCTCGGCCCCGGCTCGGGAGAGCAGCGTCAGCGCCACCGTCGAGTCCGACCGCCACCCCGACGCCGAAATAGGCGCGTTCATCCTTGGCTACGACGGCGTCGAGCGTCCCCGGCTGGCCCTCGATCTCGCCCTGGTCAAGGGCGAGGACGGCGAGTACGTCCGCGTCGAGGTGGAGAACACCTCGAGACAGCCGCTGATGCAGCTCCACGTGCGCTTCGAGTACCCGGAGAGCACCGGCATCGAGCTGGCCGAGTACGACGCCATCATCCCAGCGCTCGACGACTCGGAGACGCGGGTCGTACACCTCGGGCTCGATCTGTCCGAGACCCCTCTCGAAGAGCTCCCCCTGCACGTCATCGTCGAGACACCGCGCTTCGGCGAGGTCGCGGACTACGCCTTCCAGCTACCGCGCGACGGGCGCTCGACACACCTGCAGGCCCCAGCGCTGGACGTGGCGTCCCCGTTGAGCATGCCCGCCGGCGAGTTCACCCTTGACGTGAACGTCATCGACGACGCGGCGATCGACCACGTCATCGTCTGGGCGGAGGGTGACAAGATCGCCTACCACTCCGGCGAGGGGAGACGGGTCGATCTGTCCGTGCCGCTGGAGGTGCAGCCGGGCCGCAACCGCTACGTCGTCGAAGCCATCGACGACATCGGGCTCCGCAGCCGAGACGTCGTGTACGTGCGCGGCACCGGCGAGGGCGCGGTCACTCAGCCGGAGGAGTGAAGGGCCCTCCAGGTCGAGACCGGATCCGCATCACTCGGCGGCACCTCGAAGACGAGGAGGTGCTCTCCGCCGTCGAAGGACTCGGCGACCGGCTCGCCGAAGGTCTTCTCCAGCCCCTCGAGGAGCAGCGCGCGGTCGTTCGGGAGGTAGTGGTCCGGTCTCAAGACGATGGCCCCGAAGCCGAGCTCAGAGAGCCTGTCGCCGAGCTCGCCCCCAGCCAGGAGCCGTTCGTGCAGCCAGTCGCTGAGCTCCCCCCGCGGGTCTTGCCCGATGTTGGTCTCGAGGCAGAACTGGGAGACCGGGCGACCGTGCAGCGCCGCCCACGCGCAGGTCTGACCGACGTGGTACAGCTCGTAGTCGAGGGGGCGGCCGGCGGAGGGGGGGAAGAGGTCGAGGACGGCGCGGTCCTCTGGGGTGGCGGCGTAGGCGCTCGGCAGGACCGTCGGGACCTCTGGGCTCCAGGGTCGACCTGAGAGGAGCACCGCCTCGACGAAGGCCAACAGGAGGATCGGGGCTGCCAGCCGAGGGCGCTCGCCGAGCCGGGTGAGCATGCGCGCGGCGACGACGCCGAAGGCCAGGCCGGTCACCCACAAGAGCCGCACCGGGAAGCGGAACCAAGCGGCGACGGTCTCGGTCGCGAAGGGTCGCAGGACCCAGGGGAAGAGGCCGCGCATCGTGCTCTCCGGCCTCAGGCTCGGGCCGATGGACAACAGCAGCGCGAGCACCCCGAGCACGAGCCACCAGCGGGTCTCCCGGCCCCTCAGGACCCACGGGGCCAGCGCCACCAGCGCCACCACCGTCCAGCCCAGCGGCACGACGTCGTGGAAGAGCGCCGCGGCGCTCCGGGATCCGCCCGCCAGGCCGGCGAGGGTGGTGCTGCCCATCTCGAGCACCAGCACCGGGTCCGCGATCATCGGCGGGTCCGCGCGCATCGAGCTCGAAGCGAACAGGGCCACATAGGCCAGCCCCATCGGCAGCGCGACGGCCGCGGCGGCCAGGGCCGGTTTGAGGTCTCGAGAGCGCCACAGGCGCGGCAGTCCGGCCAGCACGAGCAAGGTGGCGGCGATGCCCACGTAGACGGTGGTCAGCAGGCAGAGGAACCAGGCGAGACCTGCCCAGACGCCGTGTCTCCAGGTGCCGCTGGCAGAGGTCGAGGTGACCCAGGCCCAGCCCAACAGGGGGAGCCAGGGGTTGAAGAGCGCATAGACCTGCCCGCCGGCGATGGTCGCGGAGGAGATCCCCAGGAATCCGAAGGAGACCCCGGCGATGAGCGACCAGGGCCACTTCGCGCCGAGGGCGGCGGCGCAACGCTCTGCGGCGAAGGCGCTCACGACGGGCCCGAGCACGCAGATCAGCGAGACCACGAGCAGGGGGTCGACGCGGAAGGGCAGCGCTCGGGCCGCCAACAACAGCAGCATGCTGTCGCTGCGGCGCAGGTCCTGCCCCACCGGCCAGCCCGAGACATCGGTCACCAGCGTCGCGTCGAGGTTCTGGGCTGCGTGGACCGTCCACACCACCCCCCAGGTGTCGAAGCCGCTGACCGCGGTCGTCGTGGGCTCGAGCGCCAGCGGCCACGTCCACGCGATGGACAAGAGGAGGAAGGCCCCGAGGGTGAGGGCGTGCTGCTTCACGAGCGCCGCTGGAGGAACACGAGCAGGCCCACGTAGCCCAGGGCGAAGAGCCCCCAGCCGAAGGACACGGCCAGCGCGCGGCTCAGGCTCGCCTGGTCGCCTGCGCCGGGCCAGGTCCCGACCGATCGGGTCGCCCTCAGCTCGCCGCCTCCGAGCTGTTCCACCGACCAGCCGTAGCGCAGCTCCCCGGCCTGGTCGCTCCGCGCGAAGTCCGACCAGAGACGCTCACCGTCCACGTCGAGGCTCACCCGGGTCCAGCGCGCGTAGGGCAGCTCGGCGTAGCCGGCCCAGGTGCCGTCCCCCTTCACGTCGTGCGGCAGGCGGCCAGAGTCCTCCAGCGTCAGGGTCCGCGTCTCCTCCTGGGCGGAGATCTCCACGACGACCTCGTCGACCTCTGCTCCGACGACCTCGACGTGGACGTAGACGGGCCGCTCTGCACTGGCGGAAGTGGTCAGCGACAAGAGCGCGAGCACGGCCGGATTATAGGGGCCCATGCTTTTGGCTCTTTCTCTCTCCCTCGCAGGGGAGCCTCTCTCCGAGCTCCCCGGCAAGCCGGTCGGCGACGGGATGTTCGGCGTCCTGGTCAAGGTCGTGGACGTCGTCCCCCAGGTCCTGATCGCTGGCACGGAGGTCCCCCTGTCGGACGACGGCGCCGGCGCTGACCTCGTCGCAGGCGACGGCGTGTGGTCCGGCGAGGTCCCTGCTCCGGGTGCTGGAGAGGTCCTTGTGCTGGTCGGCGAAGAGGAGGGCTTCCGCGACGAGGTGCCGCTCAACGCGGGGGAGCGGGTCCGCATCCTGATGACGGAGCGCGGCCCGAACCTCACCTTCGAGCCCGCCGACTTCGAGGAGCACGAGCCCCCGGAGGCACCCTCGGAGACGGTGCAACCGCCCGATTACCCCGGCCCGCCGCAGCCCCCCGAGCTGGTGCTCCTGGTGGTCGCCGTCGCGATGATCCTGGGCCTGGCGGTCGGCGTGTGGCTCGGGCGCACCTTCCTCGGCGCTCGCAGGGGGGCTCCGGTCCAGGCGACGCGGCGCGGCAAGCCGGTCGTCGGCGGCCTCTACACCTCGGCGGATCTGGAGGCCCTCACGGCGGAGGGACGGACGCTGCTCCTTCGTGAAAAGACAGACATCGACTCGCTGCTCTCTGTGGCGGAGAGCAACCCCACGGCGCTGATCGTCGCCTTCGCCGAGCACGTCGACGGGGACCTCGCAGAGCTCGAGCGCGAGGGGCTGCCGAACCTCGTCGTCATCGGAGCGGGGGACTCCCCCCTGGAGCTCTGAAGGTCAGATCCCCTCGACGTCCCGGTGCTTCTGAAGGCGCCAGCAGAGATCCACGGCTGCGGTGCTGTAGGCAGGGAGCTCCAGGTCCCAGCTGACGAAGCCGTCCTTGTCCGCCGTGTCGCCCTGGAGCTCGATCTTCACCTTCTCCACCTCGCTCACCGGGATCCGCTCCACCACGTGGACGTCCTGCTTCCGGGCGCCGATGTTGCTGAGCTTGAGCTCCAGGCGGTGCTCGGTGGTGGACCAGCTCGACAGCATCCTGGCCTCGATCTCCTCGGTCTCCTCCTTGCGATGGACGCGCAAGGAGGGCTCGGGACCCCAGCCCAGCTCGTAGTCCTCGCCCGGAGCGACAAACAGCGTGTTGCTGCGGCCCACGAAGCCGCTGTCTCGAAGCAGGTCGACAGGGCCGGCCAGGATGGGGTGGACTCCGGAGTGCCTGGCCTGGCTGCGCAGGATGACCGCGGGGCTGCGCTCGGCCTTCAGCAACAGCTGGAGCGTGGCGGCGCTCTCGAAGTCGAAGAGCGGGACGCGGTGTGGCCTTCCGTCCGATGGGATCGACGCGCGCTCGCCACCGAGTCGCAGGGTCTCTCCGCCGTCGTCCACCCCGGGCAGCTGGCTCGCGGTCCTGCCGCCGCCCAGGCCGGTGGTCTGGATCTGCTGCTCGCGGGTCTCTACGTCGACCCTGGAGCCCACCTTGACGGCGACGACGCGGTCGGTGCCGAGCTTCGGAGGCTCCACCCCCAGCGAGGGACGCTCGGTGGACACGTGGATCCTGGCGTCGTCCCAGTCTTCGCCGGTGTTCTGCCAGATGCAGGCGTCGCTCTGCCAGCGCAGCTGTCCACCCTGCAGGGTCGCCTGGTGCCAGGGACGCCAGCAGGCGCAGGGCACGAGGTACTCGATCTCGAGGACCGCCGGCCCTCCCTCCGAGTGGAGCTCGATCTGCAAGACCGCGCGGTTGCGGCTGCCGGGACTCATGGCGACCTGGAGCGCCCGCTGGAGATCACCATGAGCTCGTCGTCGGAGCGTGAGCTCCTGCTGCAGCCGGAGGCGGGCCTCGACGACGCGGGCCTCCTCTTCGTCGAGGCGGGCGAAGCCCTCGGACCAGGACTGCCCTGCGCTCAGGCCACGGGCCGTGTCCTCGCTGAGCTCCTCTGCGTGGAGATCCGCGGCCCGGCCCCACAGCTCGGATTCGGCTTGGAGCTCCCCGATCCGCCGTCGATCGGCGTCGAGCTCGGCGGCGGACAGCGCCACCCTCTCCTCGAGCACGGCCGTGTCCTGGTCCCCCGCTCGGGTCAGGATCTCTCGATGGATGCGCGTGCCCGCCAGGGCGGCTCCGTCGACCCGCACGCTCAGGCTCTTGTTCGCGAAGACGGGCGCCAGCTCGACCTCGATCACGCTGCTCCCAGCTGGCAACTCCACGGTGCCGCGTCGCAGGACCTGGGCTCGGTCCTCGAGCACGGTGACCTCGATGATGGGGACGCTCATGGCTCCCTCCGGTTGCCGCCGCTGAGCTCGTGCTCGGAGGGCAGGTGCACCACGTAGTGAAGGGCGAGGGTTCGGGCCTGGCCGCTGGCGAGCTCGACGCGCCAGCGATGGCTGCCCTCGATCGGCGGGTCCTGTTCCCAGCTCTCCCACTGGGGCTCGACGTGGAGGAGGTCCACGGAGACGTCGTCGTCGTTTTCCCCAGCCGCCGGCAGGCGCTCCCGGATCTCGATTGAGGCCGGGGTCCCGCGCAGGTTGCGGAGCTCGATGTCGACCTCGTGATGCAGATCCTGCGTGCGGTTGAGGAGCCCGCTGGACTCCTCTCGGTAGCGGGCGTTTCGGGACACCTTGATGGACTGCTCCACACCCAGTCCCAGCTCCACCATGCCCTCGGGCGGGGTGGAGGCCAGCTCTGTGGTGAGCAGCCAGCCCCCGTCGACGAGCACATCGCAGGGGCCACGCAGCAGGGGGGCCTTCAGGGGGTTGATCCACTCGACGGTGCGGAAGACCTGCTCCGAGATCCGCGGAACACAGACGAACCGGGGCGAGACGCGGGCGCTCTCGGTCCTCAAGGGGAGGCTGTGCCAGGCGCCGTCCGAGGGCACGCTCAGCGGGTGGCTGGCGACCCAGGCGTGGTCGAAGCCGTCGTCGGAGCGCGCGAGGGTGTGGCCTGCGGGCAGCTGGTCCCCGGCCGAGCGTGCCAGTGAACTTGCTCGGGTGAGGGGTGCGAGGTTCACGGCGGTGACCGCGCTGAGCTCCACCATGATCTCGACGCGGGTCTTCTGGACGAGGCGGACGGAGCCCTGGCTCAGGCGCAGGCGGGCGTAGTCGAGCTGATCGGCGTCGGCCATCAGGGGTCGTGGAGGGGGCGGCGCCTCGGCACGTCCGGGCATCGCCGCTGCGGCTTGCGGCGCCGGTGCACCACCGGAGGGCCCCCCGCGACTGAAGGCTGGCATGCTCTTCTTCTTGGCCTTGTGGGGCCTGCGGCTGGAGCGGGAGCGCTGCACGGGAGCCGGGGAGGGAGCTGGAGGCGGCTCCGAGGGCGAGCTGACCTCTTCGGCGGCTTGTTCCATGCCGAAGAAGGCATCGTCCAGCGGAGCCGGGCTGTCTGCGGCCTCGGCTTCGGGCTCCGCCGCCGGGACCGGGTAGGCGCGGCGGTAGTCCGCCAGCAGGGTCTGTGCTCCCTCGGGCGCTTCTCGCCATCCCGAGCGGGAGGGAGGGGCCTGGGCTCGTCCGATGCGCAGCGAGGGGAGCTCGGGGAGCTCGGCCCAGGACTGAGCCAGGGCTGTGGACAGGGTGACGCGGGCCTGGTCCCAGTCTTCTCCGGTCCTCTGGGCGATCAGGGCCCTGACCTCGAGCTCAGCAGAGCTCATCTCGGCGTTCAAGCGCAGGCTGTAGGCCGGAGCCCAGCGAGCGCCGGGCACGCGGTAGCTGAGCCGGAGGGTGCAGGCCCCCTCGCCGCCTCGTAGCTGGACCACGGCTGCCTTGCGCAGCTCGTCCTGTCTCGCCTTCCTGGCCTCTGTCCGCTGCCTCCTGGCCTCCTCGAGCTCCTCCTGGTGCTCCCGGGCGTGGCGCAGGGCGTCGCGAGCCTGGGCCAGCTGGGGCTCCAGGGCGCGGAGCTGCTCGGACCGGAAGTGCAGGAGCGCGACCCTGGCCTCGACGGGCGGGGGTGGAACAGGCGCGTCCTCCGGCTCGGGCCGCTCGGTGAGCTCGATGGCGGAGACCCGCGCCTGCTGGGAGTGAAGGCGCTCGAGGGTCGCCTTGGCGAGGTGCACGTCGAGCCGGGCCGCCTGCAGCGCCTGGTCGTGGGCCGGGGGCAGGTCGGGGTCCTGCTCGGCAGGCACCTGCAGGGTGAGCTGCAGGTCGACGGCTTGTGGGGGGCTCTCTCCCGTGAGCTCCACCCGCAGCGTGGAGTCCAGCAGCGACAGGGGCAGGCCCTCCAGCACCACTTGTTCGGTGGGCTCGGCGAGCTCGGCGCGCCGGGTGATCAGCGCTCCCTGCCGGTACACCTGCACGCTCTCGAGGGTGGAGGAGATGTTCATGGAGCCTCCCGGCTCTTGCGTAACCCCGGTCCGTCGCGGCTACCGTGTCGTTCTCGCCGGAGAGTCAATGAGAGCGCTGCAGTCCTGGGCTCTGCTGGTCGCGTGCGAGGGCGAGCCCCCGCCCACCGCTGTCGTCCTCACCGATCTCGAGGCCGACGTGCACGACACCATCGGTTCGATCGTCGTGCTCGAGTGGGAACAGGACGGCCAGGCAGAGGTCCTCGTGCAGTACTCCTTCGACGAGGGACTGTGGCAGGGCTCGCCAGCCCGGGGCCTGGGCGCCGGAGCGCACTCCGAGCTGCTATTGGGCATCCCCTACGACACAGAGGTCGTCCTGCGCGCGGTCCTCGACGGCGAGATCCAGGGCGACGAGATCTCGATCACCACAGGCCCGCTCCCCGACGGGTGCCCGACACCAGAGGTGCTGGAGTCCGACGAAGCCGGCTGGGACCCGGAGCTCGTCTGGGTCTTCACCTCGATCAACGATGGCCAGAACGACCAGGGCGAGCCCTACTGGAGCCTGATCGTCGACCGGCAGGGGCGGGTGGTCTGGGCGGTCATCTCGCCATCCGACAGGGTCACGCTGCAGCCACAGGTTTCCAGCGATGGAACAGCCCTGCTGATCGATCACAACTCCTTCTGGGGTGCCTTCGACGGAGGCGCCGCCTCCCAGGTGCACCAGGTGCGCATCGACGGGAGCGTCGAGAGGATCTGGGAGACCGCCGGTCTGCATCACCCCTTCACCCAGCACCCCGACGGCACCCTGGCCTGGGTAGCCGCGGACGGACGTGACGAGTCCATCGTGGAGCAGGGTCCCGACGGGGACGAGGTCGAGATCTGGGGCTGCAGGGGGTTCCACGAGGCGCTCGGCATCAACAGGTACTGCGGCTCGAACACCCTGACGTTCCTGGAGGACAGCGACACCTACCTGTACTCGTCCTACTCCACGGACTCCGTCGTCGTCATCGACCGGGCCGCGGGCGAGGCCTCTCACTGGTTCGGCCACCTCGATGGCTCCTGGGCCTTCGACCCGGAGGACTCGGCCTTCTGGTGGCAGCACGGCCCCCACATCACCGAGTCCGGCACCCTCATGCTCTCGTCCATGCTCAGCGAGGACGGCGTGGAGCTGGTCGTGCGCGAGTACGAGATGGATGCCGAGACGGAGACGCTCACCGAGGTCTGGAGCTACGGCGAAGGAGAGGGCATCCTCGGCGAGGAGATGGGCGAGGCGTGGCGGCTTTCGGGCGGCAACGTGCTGCACAACTACGGCAGCGCCTCTCGCATGCGCGAGGTCACCCCAGGAGGCGAGGTCGTCTGGGACCTTCAGTGGCAAGCTGCGCACGACCAGTGGCTGGGCCGCTCCACGGCGCTGGATGATCTCTACGCCCTCGCTCCGCGTTGACGCCCCGGGTCCCGGGCGGCGCACAGTAGAGTGAACCCGCGGCCCGCCGAAAGAAGAACGAGAGACGGAAGAAGAAGGCCGCAGCCGGGCGTTCCGGCAAGCTCACGATCGATCGCAGTGGGCGCTCTGGCCACTACCAGGGCACGAACCACAGCGAGGTCTACCGGGACGGCAAGGTCTACGTCTACACGGCCTGGGACGACAACGCCGAAGAGGTGGGCAAGGAGCTCGACTTCGAGGAGTGGGCGAGGTCACTCCGCAAGTGAGGCTCGCCCACTGGCGTACTTCCGGCCTTCTCGATGCTCACCTGTCGAGAGCAGGCAGCGCTCGTGGGTCATTTGATGATGCGGCGACCGAAGAACGTCGCCTCGTACTTCTGGTTTGCTGATGGACTGAGCATCATTGGCTGGGACAGCGGTGTCTCTTCCTGCCTTGGCTGCCGGGCGGTCGGGCGCCATCCCGTCGTGCTGAGGACGGTGTTCTCCAGCTCGGACCAGCGCCCGGACTTCGCGTGGGCGCGTAGGTGAAGCACGCCTTCCGCGTGCGCCTCGGTCCACGTGACGCTGGCGCCCTTCATGCGCAGGTTCACCACTCGCCGGACAGAGGACTCCACCGCACCGCTCCCGCAAGGAAGACCGCGGCGCCGGAAGCTCGCGAAGCGCAGCCGGTCGCGGTG